>Ga0209491_10009005_pt1 | contig 12400 bp, 11 predicted proteins | sample BON02_FD_187213 | JGI IMG/M metagenome (GOLD analysis project Ga0209491, IMG submission 187213) | Freshwater microbial communities from Lake Bonney liftoff mats and glacier meltwater in Antarctica - BON-02 (SPAdes) (version 2) | ecosystem: Environmental > Aquatic > Freshwater > Ice > Glacier... | reverse complement strand
ATAAAAAAGAATTTCAGACTAAAAGCACTGATTGTAAAGCAATTTTAATTGAACTTCCGAATGGTGTAAAAATCTCAATTTATCAATGTGATGCATTGAGTTTATCGAAATGATTGGGTTAAGTTCTGTTTTTTAGCGAATGTTACCTTTTCGTTTTTTTTATTAAAGATTTTTAAACCAGTGCACTTATACGCTATTAAAAATAGTTTTGGTTTACTTTCTAAATATACTCATTTGACATGTTGGATATTTTTTTACTATCAATTTTGCTATCCTTCCATTTTGGTCAGGTAAATCTATCAATTCAAAATCATCTTGAAAAACAATGCCTTTGGACCAAAAAACCTCTTTCCATCTCCCATCATTTTTATTAAAAAGTCCCCAATGCCCATCGTTAACTTCCTCATAGTTCTTTAAAGGAATTACAGATACAGCAGCCCAATTTCCATTGATTTTGAAATGTTGAACTTTGAACGATGTTTGTTGGTCGTAATCTGCTCTTAAAACATCAAGTATTTCTTTTCTCTCTTTCGAACCTTTTTCTGGTGTGTAAGTGTTTTGAGAATAGCATGAAATGGAAAAAAAGCATAAAAAATAAAAAAATAAAGTTCTCATGACTATTGTTTATTTAAAATTATATATAACGAATCGCTATACGCACATTGCGTATATTTCCGCTTTATCTGTAGTTACTAATTTATATTTAATCAACTCAAAAAAAGCATCATACCCGACAAACATCGGATAAATAATTACTTTTGTTAAATTTAATTTTAAATATTTCATTTCGATAATTTAAAGATGTTAAAGCTACGATGAGTAAAATTAACATTTTTTCTGAAAGTAGCATCTATATTTCCAAATTATCCATCGGACTTTTCAATTGATCGAATCCTTTGGTGGTTACGTGGGTATATATTTATCTTCGATGCTACTTCGTGGTCAGTCGTTTTACTGCTAGAATGCCCGAGTAAACTTTGGACATACCTTAAATTTGTACCATTCTCTAATAAATGAGTAGCAAATGAATGCCTCAAACTATGTACTGTAACTTTTTTAGTAATACCAACTCGTTTCACTGTTTCTCGAAAAAATGTTTGAATACTTGTTATTGAATAGGTGCGTCCATACTGTCCTTCAAATGAAAATTATTTGGGTTTGTACGCTTTAAAATCACTATTGTCCGATAAAAATTAAAATTTTTAAAATCATTAACACTTGTTAATCAGTAATATAAATTTTAATAATTGTATTTTTTCCATAGCCAAGTGTCATAAAATGATTGAATGTCATTTTCGTTTAATTTATCTAAGTCTTTGGTATGATGAAAATTTATGAAATCTTCAAATGCACCTTTATTTTTTTTCAGTGTTATGACTGTACCGTAATTTTCACAATTTCAAAATAAAATTTTCAGGAGTAGTTTTATAATTGACGATTTCTAAAGGTGTAAATCTTTGCGCTGAATTATTTGCAAAACCTCTTCTATAAATGAATAGGATAAATTTAATTCATTTATTTTAGATTGAATTAATTCTTGAAATTGGATTGAATAGGGGATAGACCACCATTTATTTTTACCATCCCAACTGTCATAAGCAATTTTCTTGATAATTAACATCAACTCTCTATTGAATCCAAAAATAATACGAAGTCGATTGGAAGCAGATTTAACCAATATTACTTCATTCTTGTTCTTTATAATCGGTGTTTCAAAAGTTGGAATATCTATTATTTTTTGTGAATTAGCACTTTATGTTGAAATATTTAATCGGTTAGTAGTTATTACGAATATTAATTGGAAGGTTATTATGAATTTTTTTTGTAAATTAAATCTTAATAAAGATACATCTCTAATAAGATTTAATATTTTTTACTTTTTTTTGTCAAAAAATAAGATGTGTGCTAAATGTGGATTAGTTAACGAAATAAAAAACCATAAACAACTGATTAACAAGTTTTTACTGTTTTAGTTTACGGAGAGAATAAACCCCATAACCGACATAATTCAAATACTCTGTGGCATAAACAACAGTAGGATCGATTGCTTTAATGTATGGACTTATTCTTCTTGATTTGGTAAATTCGTTAATATGTTTGTTAGGGCAAATCACCCTCCCTTTAAAGTGTTTCTCAATGAAGGCAAATTCTTCTGCTTCGCAGGGAGTGGCGTATTTTCGGATACTATGCATTTAATAGGTTGTTTTAGTTTTCATTATTTTCGTAATTACTATCCTCATTCATTTGTTTATAATACAAGGAAAACATTTTAGCGTTATCATCTTTGTCTACTTGTTTATTGATGTATTTTTAAAAAAGTAGACTCCCTTGAATGTCCCGAAGAAGTCATTAAAATAGCTATTGGAATTTTTTTATAATAGTTCGTTGCATACGACCTACGAAATGAATGAGAGGCGATTAGTTCCCATTTTGGGTAAGTACCTAATGTTTTTCGTTTAACCCCGTTTGGGTCAACTGTTATTTTATTTTTTTCATTGTAAGAAATAAATATGGGTGGTAACCACAATGATTGTTTTATTTCTATGAATTGTTTAAACCATGTTTAAACCGTATAAAAAAATGCCTTTCAAGATTTCTCTTGAAAGGCACTGTTCTATTGATGCTCCCTCTCCTGGACTCGAACCAGGGACCCTCTGATTAACAGTCAGATGCTCTAACCAGCTGAGCTAAGAAGGAATTTCAGCGTGCATTTCTGCATTTGGCATGTGCAAAGTTAATGAAATAATTTATTTTTCAAAGAAAATAATAAAAAAATAATGTAAAAAAAATTATCCTAAATATAAATAACTGTAGGTCAACACTTTAGTTTAATCTAATTGAATTATAATTGCATCTTTAAAACCATTGGACTGCACTTTTTTCAATATTGAAGAGCACGATTCACGAGAATCAAAAACACCAACCAAATAACGGTACTTAAATTCGCTGGAAGTAGTTACTTTTTGACGAACAACTTCAACATCAAGCTTCTTAAAGGCATCAATTTCAGTGTCAAGTGGATCTTTAGTTGATAAAATTTGTATAGAATAATTCCCTTTAACAATTGAAGAACTTGATATAATTTTAGAAGACGAATTTAAAGAGGAAATAAGTACAGGGTTCTTAACAACGGGTTTTGATAGTGTAGATTTTATAAAATTAATAGAAGGATGTTCTTGCTGAACAAATGTTCTTAATCCTCTAAAAATAGATGAAGCAATAACATCCTGACCTTCGATAGTATTCAAATAACGTGCCTCCTTAACATTAGTCATAAAACCACATTCAATCAATAAACTAGTCATATTGGTGAACTTTAAAACTTGTAAAGAATGTTGCCGATCATCACTGTTTTTTACACCTCTAGAATGTCTTCCAGCTTTTGTGGTAAATTCTTTTTCGATAATATGAGCTAAATCAACAGACTTTTTAGAATCCAATGTATGAACGTGAGATTCAGTTCCATGAACTATTTGAAAATCATTCGCGTTGCAGTGAATGCTTATAAAATAATCGGCACGAATAGAATTGGCTTTGAACACGCGTTCGTCAAGACTAATGAAATTATCATCTGAACGGGTATAAATAATCTCAATATTCGTTAAGTATTGTTGAACATAACCACCAACTTTCATGGCAATGATCAAGTTTAAATCTTTTTCAGGTAATAAATTTTTATCTTCTGCAATAAATCCATAATCCGCACCACCATGTCCAGCATCAATGACTACAGTAATTTTCTTTGTTTGAGAAAATGAAACAAATGAAAGGACTATAAAACAAATGAAAACAAATAACTTCATTATACAAAAGTAAAAGCTATTAGTTCACCTTTTTATAAATTTTCAAAAGTTTACTAAAAGTAATTTGTTAAAACCTTTCTTTAATCAAGACATAATAACATAGAAAACACATTAAAAAAATATTCTGTTACTATTTTAACAAACCAGTGTTTTTAGTTTAAATAATATCGAAATTGTTTATATTTGAAACAGATTAAATACAATTAATTTATTGTCTAAAATTAAAAACACTTGTTGCTATGAGTAATTTTGAAAATACCCTTTCTTTTGCACAACAAATGGATGAAAAAGATCCATTAAAATCATTTAGAGCATGTTTCCACATTCCAAATTTTCACAATAAAACAATTCGATATTTTACAGGAAATTCTTTGGGTTTACAGCCTAAATCTACAAAAGATTACATAGCGGAAGAATTAGAAGCTTGGGCAACTTATGGAGTTGAAGCACATTTTCTAGCAAAAAAACCATGGTTCAGTTACCATGAGAATTTGACTAATAAAATAGCAAAAGTAGTTGGTGCAAAACCAATCGAGGTAGTTGTTACACACTCATTGACTACAAATCTTCATTTATTAATGGTTTCTTTTTTTAGACCAGAAGGTAAACGAAGAAAGTTAATTTGTGAAGCAAAAGCTTTTCCTAGTGATCAATATGCTTTAGAATCTCAAATTAAATTTCATGGATTAAGTATGGAGAAGGATTTAATTGAGATAGAGCCAAGACCTGGAGAGCATCTGATTAGAGAAGAAGATATCTTGAGTAAAATTGCGGAAGTTGGTGATGAATTAGCATTGGTAATGATTGGGGGAGTGAATTATTATACTGGGCAATTATTTGACATGAAATCTATTACAGAAGCAGCTCATAAAGTTGGTGCTATTGCAGGATTTGACTTAGCGCATGCTGCAGGTAATGTTAATTTAAAGTTAAATGAATGGGGTATAGATTTTGCCGCTTGGTGTAGTTATAAATATTTAAATTCCTCTCCTGGAGGTGTTTCAGGAATGTATATCAATGAACGTCATGCAAACTCACCTCAACTACCTCGTTTTGCAGGTTGGTGGGGACACGATAAAGAAGTTCGCTTCATGATGGAACCAGGCTTTCAACCAATGGAAGGAGCCGAAGGTTGGCAACTAAGTAATGCGCCAATATTAGGAATGGCTGCTCATAACGCATCTTTAGATATTTTCGAAGAAGCAGGAATGGAGAGAATTGGAGAGAAAAGAGATCTTTTAACGGGTTATTTAGAGTTTATTATCGAAGAAATATCTGAGAGAAATAAAGCAAAATGCTCTTTTGAAATTATTACCCCAAAAGATAAAACAAAGAGAGGGGCACAACTTTCAATTTTAGTTCATGGTGCAGCAAAAGATTTGTTTGACGCGTTAACAAACCAAGGTGTTATTTCAGATTGGAGAGAACCAAATGTAATACGAGTTGGACCCGCTCCACTTTATAACTCTTTTGAAGATGTATTTTATTTTGGACAAATATTAGAAAAAGCGATATAGACATTAGACCGGGAGATGTTAGATCGCTTCGCTTAAAGACTGATGGGAAGTGTGTTTTACATAAGTCTAATGGTCTAGAGTCTAAAAAATTATTTGAAATTGATAATAAGTAAATAATTGATTTTAATATTAGATTAAGGGGGATGAAATAAATGATTCAGTCTAAAAGTTTCTAAAAGAAACAATCTAATGTCTAAAGATCAAAACCTTAGAAAATATGGAAAAAATAGGTATTGTAGGTGCAGGATTAGTAGGTAGTTTACAAGCTATCTTATTGGCGAAAAAAGGATACGATGTTACTGTATTTGAAAATAGACCAGATTTAAGAAAAGCAAAGTTAGTTGCTGGTAAGTCAATTAACTTATCTATGTCAGATAGAGGTTGGAAGGCCTTAAAAGCTGCAGGAATTGAAGGTGATATTAGAGATATCGCAATTCCAATGTATAAGCGTTGTATGCATGCTTTAGATGGTACTTTAACCTACCAAAACTATGGTAAAGAAGGACAAGCAATTTATTCTGTTCCTAGAGGAGGGTTAAATCAAAAGCTAATGAATTTAGCAAGTAAATATCCAAGTATTAAGCACAATTTCAATAAGAAATGTTTGGATATTGAACTAGGAACGAATACATTGGTTTTTGAAGATACTCAAACTAAAGAAGAAGAAAAGCATGCTTTTGACAAAGTATTTGCTACTGATGGAGCGTTTTCTGCTGTTCGTCTTAGAATGCAGAAAACAGCAATGTTTGATTTTTCTCAAAAATACTTAGATCATGGGTATAAAGAATTAATGATTCCAGCTAATGAAGATGGGACTCATAAACTAGACAAAAATTGTTTACATATCTGGCCAAGAGGTGAATTTATGATGATTGCATTAGCTAATCAGGAAGGTAGTTTTACGTGTACGTTGTTTTTCCCAATGTTTGGAGAAGAATCATTTGACACAATTAATACTCCTGAAAAAGTAACTGCATTTTTCAATAAAACATTCCCTGATGCAGTTCCAATGATGCCAACTTTATTAGATGACTATTTTGAAAATCCAACATCTACACTTATTATGGTAAGATGTAATCCATGGAACATTGAAGATAAAGTATTGTTATTAGGAGATTCTTCTCATGCTACTGTCCCTTTTTACGGACAAGGAATGAATTCAGGATTTGAAGATTGTACTGTTTTTGATGAAATGTTAGAGGCAGCAAATGGTAATTGGGACGGTTTATTTGATAATTACTCTAAAGTTCGTATTAAAGATGGAAACGCAATTATCGATCTCTCGTTAATGAATTACATTGAAATGCGTGATTTAACAGGTAATAAAGATTTCTTGTTACGTAAAAAAATTGAAGCTAAATTCAGTAATTTATATCCTGATAAGTGGATACCGATGTATTCTCAAACTACGTTTAGTCATATTCCCTATTCCCAAGTTATCGCTAATGGAAAAGAACAAGATGTTTTAATGGCTGAGGTGATGAAAATCCCAAACATACATGAAAACTGGGACACGCAAGAAGTAATGGACAAAATGTTAACTTTAATTAATTAGACATTAGACAAGAAGATATTAGACCGTTTCACTCAAAGACTGATGTGGTGGGTTTATTGTTTAAGTCTAAATATCTGAAATCTAGAAGAATGGAAAAACTACAAAACTTTATAGACGGAGTATACAGAGCACCAATCGGTGGTACTTACATAGATAATTACGAGCCTGCTACAGGAAATGTATATAGTTTGATTCCTGATTCGGATGAAAGGGATGTGGAATTAGCGGTTGAAGCTGCTGAAAAAGCATTTCCGATTTGGTCTAAAATGACGACTGAGGAAAGAAGTAAAATTTTGGTGCGACTTTCTGAAGGTATTGAGCGCAGAATGGACGAATTCGTTCAAGCTGAATCTAAAGATAATGGAAAACCGGTTTCATTAGCAGCTCACGTTGATATTCCACGTTCTGTTTCAAATTTTCATTTTTTCGCAACAGCAATCACCCATTTTTCTTCCGAATCACATTATATGGAAGGAGAAGGAATCAATTATACATTGCGTAAACCAATTGGAATCGTTGGCTGTATTTCTCCTTGGAATTTGCCGTTGTATTTGTTCTCTTGGAAAATCGCTCCAGCTTTGGCTGCCGGAAATTGCGTAATCGCAAAACCTTCTGAAGTAACTCCTTATACCGCTTATTTATTAGGTAAAGTGGCGGAAGAAGCAGGAATGCCTCAAGGCGTATTAAATATCTTGCACGGTTTAGGCCATAAAGTGGGTGATGCGATTGTAAAACATAAAAAAATAAAAGCAATTTCATTTACAGGTGGTTCAAAAACAGGTGAATACTTGGCTCGAACTGCTGCGCCAATGTTCAAGAAATTATCGCTTGAATTGGGTGGTAAAAATCCTGTAATCATTTTCGCTGATTGTGATTTTGACGATATGTTAAGTACAACAATTCGTTCTTCATTTGCAAATCAAGGTCAGATTTGTTTGTGTGGTTCCAGAATTTTCATTGAGCGTTCGATTTACGAAAAATTTAAAAATGCGTTTGTAGACAAAGTAAACAGAGCAATTGTATCACATCCTACTGATCCTAAAGCAAATATGGGAGCATTGGTTTCATTGCCTCATATTGAAAAAGTTTTGTCGTATGTTGAATTAGCGAAGGAAGAAGGCGGAACTGTTTTAACAGGTGGCGTTCGAGTGCAATTAGAAGCACCCTATGAAAATGGCTATTATATGCGTCCAACAGTGATTGAAGGATTGGCTTATGATTGCAGAACCAACCAAGAAGAAATTTTTGGTCCAGTTGTTACCATTACACCTTTCGATACAGAAGAAGTAGTGTTGATGATGGCAAATTCTACAGAATTCGGACTTCAAACAACACTATGGACATCTGATTTAAAAAGAGCGCACCGTTTAGCAGATCAAGCAGAATCGGGAATCGTTTGGATTAATTCGTGGATGGTAAGAGACTTGAGAACTCCATTTGGAGGAATGAAATCATCAGGTGTAGGAAGAGAAGGTGGCTTAGAAGCATTGCGCTTCTTTACCGAACCAAAAAATGTATTTGTGAAATATTAAGAATCACGTTCATCTGACATATTAGATTGCTCAGGAATTATTGCTTTATAAAAAGGTAGTGTTTTGAAAACACTACCTACCATCTCCATCAAATAAATTTCCTAATCCTCCCAAAATACTCCCTTCTTCTTTACGGCCACCCGTTCCGAATGAAAGAATACGAGAAGCTAAACGAGAAATAGGCAACGTTTGTAACCAAACCTGTCCCGGACCTTGAAGCGTAGCAAAGAAAACTCCTTCCCCTCCAAAAATCATATTTTTCACTCCTCCAACATATTTAATATCGTAATTTATTTCTTGTGTATAAGCAACGATACAACCAGTATCCACTCGCAGCATTTCTCCAGGTTTTAGATTTTTACGAATAATATGACCGCCGGCGTGACAAAAAGCCATTCCATCACCTTCCAATTTTTGCATGATAAAACCCTCACCACCAAAAAGTCCAGTACCTAATTTTCGTTGAAATTCAATTCCGACCGAAACCCCTTTTGCAGCACATAAAAAGGCGTCTTTTTGACAAATAATTTTCCCGCCAAAATCACTTAAGTCAAGAGGAATAATCTTTCCAGGATAAGGTGAAGCAAAAGCAACTTTAGCCTTTCCATAAGTTGTATGCGTATAAGCTGTCATAAACATACTTTCACCAGTTAACAATCTTTTTCCTGCGCCAAAAAGTTTATCCATAAAACCAGAACCTTGTTTTGCTGAACCATCACCGAAAATAGTTTGCATTTCAATGCCATCATCCATGTACATAAAAGCGCCAGGCTCAGCTATAACAGTTTCTTGCGGGTCTAATTCTATTTCCACACATTGCATTTCATTACCAATAATTTCGTAGTCTATTTCGTGATTCGTTTTCATAAATTTAAATTGTAAATATTGAGGAACGAAGTTATTTTATTTAATGAAATCAAACAAAAAATCATCGCGAAAAAATGTTAAAATTTTTAGCTCCATTATATTGTTGATTAATAATTCTAATTTTTAGAAGATTCGTAGTTTTTAGCTTCCTTTAATTTACTATTTTTACGTCGTGAAATACAGTAAGGAAAAATGAATTTTCCTACTTAATAATTTTTAGAATATGAAATTTGGCGTAGTTACCTTTCCTGGTTCAAATTGTGATGAGGACATGGTGTATGTATTGGAAAACATTATGGGTCAGCAAGTTGAGAAATTATGGCACAAAGACACAGACTTAAAAGGTGTTGATTTTGTGGTGCTTCCTGGAGGATTTTCTTATGGAGATTACTTACGATCTGGAGCTATCGCTAAACTTTCTCCGATTATGGGTGAAGTGATTAAACATGCAAACAAAGGAGGTTATGTTATGGGAATTTGTAATGGATTTCAAATTTTAACAGAATCAGGATTGTTGGATGGAGCACTTTTGCACAACAATCAACAAAAATTTATTTGTAAAAATACATTTATCAAACCAGTATCTTCTTCAACAGTAATCACTCAAGGGTTAGATTTCAAAAAATCGTATAAAATTCCAATCGCTCACGGTGAAGGAAGATTTTATGCACCAGAAGACATATTGAAAAAAATTCAAGATAACGATCAAATTATTTTCAATTATTGTGCTGAAGATGGCTCTGTTAATGACGAATCTAATCCAAATGGATCGTTATTAAACATTGCAGGTATTACAAATGCAGGTAAAAATGTATTTGGAATGATGCCTCACCCAGAAAGAGCTGCAGATCATTTACTTTCGAACGAAGACGGAAAAGAAATTTTCGAATCTTTATTGAAATTTTGTTAATTTTCGAGGAACCGAAATACACTTTTGACTTTTAAAATAAAAACATAAAATGAGAGTATTACTTTTAGGATCAGGTGGTAGAGAGCATGCATTTGCATGGAAAATGGCTCAAAGTTCAACATTAGATGCATTATTCATCGCTCCAGGTAACGCAGGAACTCGCGCTCACGGAACAAATGTAGACATCAATACAACTGATTTCGAAGCAGTAAAAGCATTCGTTTTAGAGAAAAAAATAAACATGGTCGTTGTTGGACCAGAAGATTTATTAGTTCTTGGGATTCATGATTTCTTTTTAGCGGATAATCAACTAAGAAACATCCCTGTGATTGGTCCTGATAAAGAAGGAGCTCAATTAGAAGGAAGTAAAGATTTTTCGAAGAAATTTATGATGCGTCATAATATTCCAACAGCGAAATATGCAACATTTACAAAAGATACTTTAGAGGAAGGATATACTTTCTTAGAATCATTGAAACCTCCTTTCGTATTGAAAGCTGATGGTTTATGTGCTGGAAAAGGAGTGTTGATTTTAGACACTTTAAAAGAAGCGAAAGCTGAATTAAAAAACATGCTTGCTGATGCAAAATTCGGTGAAGCAAGCTCTCGAGTAGTAATTGAACAATTCTTAAAAGGAATTGAATTATCTGTATTTGTAATTACAGATGGCGATTCATTCAAGATTTTGCCTGAAGCGAAAGATTACAAACGTATTGGAGAAGGCGATGTGGGGTTAAACACAGGTGGAATGGGAGCTATTTCACCAGTGCCATTTGCAGATGCTACATTCAAAGAAAAAATTAAAAATCAAATTATTATTCCTACCGTAAAAGGTTTAAAATCAGAAGGGATTGTCTACAAAGGATTCATTTTCTTCGGGTTAATCAGTGTGAAAGGCGAACCGTATGTAATTGAATACAATTGCAGAATGGGAGACCCTGAAACTGAGGTTGTTATACCTCGTTTAAAATCTGATTTATTGGATTTATTTGAAGGTGTAGCTACAGGAACTTTATCAGAAAGAGATGTTTTATTTGATGATAGAAGTGCATGCACAGTGATGATGGTTTCTGGAGGTTATCCTGAAGCATTTGAAAAAGGAAAGCAAATTTATGGTTTAAATACAATCACTGATAGTTTGGTTTTTCACGCAGGAACAAGTGCAGACGGTCCGGCAGTTATGTCGAACGGAGGAAGAGTTTTATCAATTACTTCTTACGGTAAAGACTTATCAGTTGCTTTAAAAAGATCGTATGATTCTGCTGAGAAAATAGAATTTGAAAATTCATATTACAGATCAGATATAGGATTTGATGTTCTATAACTTCATCAATATTAACAACTAAAACGATAATGGACCCCGAACTGATAGTCATTATATCAACTCTTTTGTTTTCTGCATTCTTTTCTGGAATGGAGATTGCATTTTTGTCTTCAAATCGGTTAAAAGTTGAAATGGATCGTTCAAAAGGAACGATAAATGGTCGCATATTAGGAGTTTTCTACAAAAATGAATCTCATTTTATAGCTACACTCCTCATAGGAAACAATGCTTCCTTGGTTATATTTGGGATTTCAGCAGCTGCCATGTTAAACCCTGTTATTGAATCTTGGGGAATATCAAGCGAAGGATTAGTTCTTTTATGTCAAACCATTATTTCAACGCTATTAGTTCTAATTACGGCTGAGTTTTTACCAAAAGCATTGGTTCAAATTAATCCAAATGGATTTTTAAAATTCGCATCTCTTCCAATGATTATACTGCATTGGATTTTGTTTGTACCTACTCAATTTGTAATGTTCATCAGTAATGCTGTTTTGAAATTATTAAAAACCAATGGCGACACAACAGAAAAAGTATTCTCTAAGATTGATTTAGAGCATTATGTTCAAGATTTAAGCGGAAGAATCAAGGAGGAAGAAGACTTTGGGAACGAAATGCAAATTCTCCAAAATGCACTTGATTTTTCGAGTTTAAAAGCAAGAGATTGCATGATTCCTCGAACTGAAATTATTGCCATTGACGTAGAAAAAGAAATAAAAGAATTGAATCAGCTATTTATTGATCAACGTCTTTCTAAAATTTTAATTTTTAGAAATAATATCGACAATATCATTGGATATGTTCATTCATTTGAAATGTTTAAACGACCAACTTCTATCAAACAAATTATGCTTCCAATTGCCTTTGTACCGGAAGCAATTCCAGGCAAAGA
>Ga0209491_10009001_pt1 | contig 12407 bp, 9 predicted proteins | sample BON02_FD_187213 | JGI IMG/M metagenome (GOLD analysis project Ga0209491, IMG submission 187213) | Freshwater microbial communities from Lake Bonney liftoff mats and glacier meltwater in Antarctica - BON-02 (SPAdes) (version 2) | ecosystem: Environmental > Aquatic > Freshwater > Ice > Glacier... | reverse complement strand
CACACACACACACACACACACACACACACACACACACACACACACACACACACACACACACACACACACACACACACACACACACACACACACACGCACACGCATACGCACACATGCACACGCACACACACACACACACATACATATAAACACGCACGCACAAATGCACATGCGGGCGCACGCACACACGCACATAAATACAAACACACACAAACACGCACACACAAGACAGACTCAAAGGTAGAGTGTTGCACATACGCAAGGGACATACGCAAAGCCCCCCCCGGCAAACAAGAAGAGAAACAGGATGCTCTCGTCACCCTTGACATCCGGGCATCTTGGCGCCATCTTCGGTCTTTGGAGCCACCAAACAAACGAAGGGTCTTTGGAGCCTTCAAACAAACAAACTCGACAATACCTTGCCTTCAAGCCCAAGCAAACAACTTTCTTTGTACTGGAGGGCAGCCTGCGTATTTTCTTTCTTTTTCGTAATATTAACAGACACCAACAAACAAAACTCGAACAAATTTACTAATTGAAGATCATGATCAATAAAATAAAACAATCGGATAAAACAATTGGCATTCGAGTGCCACCAGTTGTTGTTCGAGTGCCACCAATTGTTGTTCGAGTGCCACCAATTGTTGTTCGAGTGCCACTGCGTCTTTCAAAGTTTCTTTTTTCTGTCGTTGGAGTAGAGCCCCCAACTCAGCCACGTCCTAGAGTGTTACGCGCACTCTTGATGGCCACCAACCGTGGATGTGTACTCAAATATGTTTCAAAAAAACGAAATGGGTCCAATAAATAGAGCCTATAGTACAATATTGTGCAGTCACTTTTATACCTAAATTCAATTGTAAAAGCATCATAGACTAACTTATCTCTACCAGTAATACAAGTAACTCCATTTTTGCGGCACGATTAGTACTATAACAATACAAACCAACCCGCAAAAACTCAGTTCGTGGCGTTTGGAGTGCGATTTCTCCATTCTTTGGCGGTTTCCTTCCATCTGAGACTCCGGGCCGTGTAGGACAACGCCACGACAAGAAACTTTAGAAGGGACACAAAAGGTGTACGTCTTGCTGGATCTTGGTGCAGCCAGACTTGAGTCGCCATGTATTCACGCTCTCAGTCTTGCTGCGATCTGCACCGCAGCACCAAAGTATGCACCAAAGTATGCACCAGTGCGACGGCACCACACAGCAGGCAACACTCATTCCCGGAAAGACACTCATTAAAGACACTCATCACAGGAAAGACACTCATTCATGACACTCTTCACAGGTCTTTCATGACACTCATCACAGGTGTTTCATGACACTCATCACAGGTCTTTAATACCATTGAAAGCCATGAGCGTTGATGACATCACGAGCTGTCCGGACTTTGCTCGTCAAGCGTAAGAGAAAACAGGGCAGACATGCACAAGCAGCCACATGCAGGCAAACAAGGACATCGGGTGCGGCCGCCACAGCAACCTTCAGCATGTTCGGATTTGGTCAAAGTGAGAGACTGTTCCGGACCGTTGCTGCCGGTTCCAAGGTCAAATTTGCACCAGAAAAAGTCTCGATTCGAGTAACATTTAACAAACAAATGATCCAACAAAAAGACGGCTGACCACGAAACTGACGGCTGACCACGAAACTCAGATCCAGCTAACTAGTTCAGTTTCTAAAAATAACAAGGAACTCAACACGGCAGGCCCAGGCCTAGTTAGAAACCTAAATTTGAAAGGGACTCACAAAATGACGAGGAAAATGAATAATTCTTTGAAACGATTTGTAAACGAGGAGGAGATTCAGGATTTTTCAAAATTTGACACCTTTTTGGTTGGAAATTAAAGCAATTAGGATCAAAAACCGCTGCAATCACCTCATTTGCCAGCTAGCCCTGTTTCAAAGTCACTTTCTTGTCTCTTTCTTGTCTCTTTCTTGTCTCTTTCTTGTCTCTTTCTTGTCTCTTTCTTGTCTGTTTCTTGTCTGTTTCTTGTCTCTTTCTTGTCTGTTTCTTGTCTGTTTCTTGTCACTTTCTTGTCTCTTTCTTGTCTCTTTCTTGTCACTTTGTTGTCTCTTTCTTGTCGCTTTCTTGTCTCTTTCTTGTCTCTTTCTTGTCTGTTTCTGGTCTCTTTCTTGTCTCTTTCTTGTCACTTTCTTGTCTCTTTCTTGTCTGTTTCTGGTCTCTTTCTTGTCTGTTTCTTGTCTCTTTCTTGTCACTTTCTTGTCTCTTTCTTGTCTTTTTCTTGTCTCTTTCTTGTCTCTTTCTTGTCACTTTCTTGTCTCTTTCTTGTCTGTTTCTGGTCTCTTTCTTTTCTCTTTCTTGTCACTTTCTTGTCTCTTTCTTGTCTGTTTCTTGTCTGTTTCTTGTCTGTTTCTTGTCTCTTTCTTGTCTGTTTCTGGTCTCTTTCTTGTCTCTTTCTTGTGTCTATTCCTGCGTGCGCCATGCAGGAATGGGCTCAAGAAAGAGACAAACAAACGCGTGTAAAACAGATGTCGACATAACGAATCAATTCGTGGGGGAAATCCAAGGCGTGCGACTCTTGATCTCAAATACAAAAATTCATACAAATGTCTTTTTCTCGCACCCCTCTTTTCTCTCTCTCGCGCGCTTTCTTTCTCTCCCCGCCCCCTGCTCTGCCTCTCTCGCTCTCTCCCTCTCTGCCTCTCTCCCCTGCCCAATTTATGGAAAACACCTGCAAGAAACTGTAGCATTAGGTTTGGCACACTTCCTTATCTTTTTTGGAAACAGGGCCAACTAGGTAATGAGTCGGTTTCTGATGATCGTGAGAAACTGACTTTTTATTTTGCATCATTTCTGAAACTTTCTTCATTATGAACACGTGAATATTGGACTATAGGTCCTTATCAAATCGCCTGAAGCCCTTTCCGCAGCGTCCTGCGCCTTTGAACCCACCTCCTTACCCCCTTCCCAACAAACACGTACACACACACCCTCGCGGGAGTCTGCCCACCCCCCCCCTTTTGACAACACACTAAACGTGAATATCCGCAGGCGCCAGATGTCTCTTCATATCAGCTAATCTCATCAGCGTCATTGGTGGTGATGGACACAGAGAACAGTAACCTAGTTTCGATCCGTTCTTTACTCTGATGGTTGTCTCAACAAATGACGCATTTCCACCAGCGTGCTGTTTGCGGTGCAGGATAAACTTGTCTTGCCTGCCGTACCAGCGCCCCTTAGTTGCACAGCAACTGGCCGTGCACATCCACATGGTGTGCACTCCAGAATCTCCGTTCCATTGCGCGGTTAGGATTTCGCTAGCGTGTTCTCGCACCTTCACGGCGACTTCTTTGTATCTGGCGTACCCACCGATACCATACGCCTCGTATTGCTATTGATCTTGGTAATATGGTGTGTCCCGCGCCAGGCTCATCTTGTTTTTCTCCACCAGTTCTTTAAACGCGTCGTACCCTTCCTTGACGTGTTTGCCATATGTCTTGGGCTGGAGCGTGTCTTCGAAGTAGGGCAGCAGCGCCGCCTCTCCCGGCTTGTCCTGTGCCAGCAGCTTGTGGTACGCGTCGTGCCCTTCCTTGCCATTCTTGCCATATTTCTTGGGCTGGAGCGTGTCTTGAAAGTAGGGCAGCAGCGCCGCCTCCCCCGGCTTGCCCTCGGCCAGCAGCTTGTGGTGCGCGTCGTGCCCTTCCTTGCCGTGCCTGCCGTACCTTTTGTTTGTATACATGTATAAGTATACATAAGTATATACATGTACGTACATTTTATATATGTATGTATACATACATATATATGCTTGTATTCTTACATCTTCACGTATGTTATTCTACGTCCTCACCATCCCTGGTCTCGAGGATAAAAGGATGGTCCTGCAGATATGTGTAAACATGCTGAAACAACCTCTGATAGTCAAGCCAGTTTGCCCCACCCCTCCCTTGGATTGTAAGCGGACTCACGTAATCCGGACCCCTGCGTGTGGGTGTATGACACGTATTTGTTGGGACGTGGTGGTATGTGAATGTATACATGTGCGTCTGATGGCGGACACACCAGTTCGACTCGGAGATGCTGGGTTCGTCATGGGGTGATTATTTGACAGAAAACTTGTATACATGACAGAAACAACGATAGATAAACGCACGAAACACATCAATCAGACCTGAGATCCAAAATATCGCGCAACAACCCATAAGCCACGTTACCATTGCCGCGCGCCATGAGCAGGTAGAGATTTTCGGGTCCAAGGATGTCAAACCCACTGAGTCCGCGCATTTTGCGCTCGAGAGCGACTAGCCCTGCATTGGTGATGGCCGACAGCATCGGGTGAAAGGATACTGGACCGGCCAGGGAGCTCGCCACCGAGCAAGTTGAAAAAATCAAGAAATCGTTGTGGCGCTGCGGTGCCATTACCAAATATATTCCATTTTTGCACTTGTCTGTGCCATAATCAAATTGGCATTCAGCGCTGGTTGTGTCATACGATTTGTAGAAAGATTCCTCCATTGGCACCACGACATACCCGTTTGCGCGTAACCACGCCATTGATACGCGATGGGTGACGACGCCCTCCAGATATACAGTGTCGTATGTCCCGGTCAAAACGATCTCATTGTTCATCGTTGAACATGCTTCGTACATGTTGGCGGCTGGTGCTATGAAGATACCCTTTGTGTCGCGTTGCACGTCGTTGTCCTCGCTGCATCATGATGCCGCCGCATCGATGGAGTGGATGCCATACCCAAGGGTTTGTTGGTCCGTCGCCATGCTCGCTGCCGCCTTCGATGCTCTGCCGGTCAATCGAGTTCGCCCGTCGGCACCTCGATAGTTGGCAAGACTATTGCTTGCTGGACCCTCATCCGACACTGCAGGAGCCTCATTGTACCCGATATTGTCAGCTGGAGCCCACGACGTCAAGCGGCAAGTTCTGTATGCACTGTCGAATCCAAGTGAATGGTGGGAGGATGCCAGACAATATTGAACCGGCGACTCGGGATCGGATTGGAGGGTCCGTAGAATTTGTGCTGCTGCGTCAATCTGATCTGCAGAGCGTGCTGCCACACCGCCGGGAACAAGTATATGTTTCTTGACATCTTCTAAGCGCTCTTTGACCAGACTGTCGAGCATCTGCGTAGCAGGAACCTTCACCTGGAGCACACTGGCAAGGCACGCCCGCGCGCAATTTTGACTTCAGAGAAGTGCGAAAAGCAAGACGAGAGGAACCGATGGAATATAATGGTTCCCCACCCCAGAACAGAGGATCGGAAGCAGCCACAGGCAGAGAGGAAAGACAGAAGGAAATGGCAGAGCAATATGAAAGCAAGAAGGTGCGGGAAAAGAAATGATGGCATAAAGACGGCGGAGGAAGAGAAAGGGGAAAGAAAGAAATAACAGGAAGAGAATGGAGGAAGATACGCGGGTCCAAGACAACATGTCACGGAGGGAAAACACACACACAGAGGAGAAAGGAAGAAATAGTCGTGCCTTGACTTCTTCCACGCGCGCTTCGACACGACTGGCGAGCATCTGCGTGGCAGGAACCTTCGCCTTGGGCACCGCTGCCTCGGCGAAGAAAGGCTTGGCGGGGCCGTGCCAAACAAAAAATGTTTTAACATTTACAAAGAATCCTGAATCTTAACAAAAGTTCTGCATCATTTTCAAATCGTTTCATTATTTTGAAGTTTTATTTTTTTCAATTGGTAGGCCGTAAGCCAGTCCTGAGCTTGCTGTGTTGAGTTCCTTGTCATGTTTAGACTCGCTTCGGCGCATTGCGCCTCGCTGCCGCGCGCCCCATTTTACTACACGCGTGTTCGGCCACAGTGCGATTTCTCAATTCTTTTGCGTTTCGTGTGCATTGAAGAAAAGTGATTTTTTTTCCTTTAGTGCATGAAGTATGAACGTCAAGATGCACTTCAAACAGACTTGCCAAATTGTTGTGTCAGCTTTACTTGGCAATGTCTGAGGCCCTCTCTCAGCATGCTCTGACGATCCGCAAGAGAGCACTGCAACGATGCGGACGGCGCGCGCCATGCTCATAAATTTGATTTTTCCATGCGAATATCAGATTGTAGAGGAGATTCAGATCTAGCACTGCGTAGTTCTTAGCACCTTGCGCAAAGAATTCCGCAGCGCAGTGGGTGGATCTGTTTTATCTGGGGTATTTGCCGCAATTTTGAGCCGATCTGAGCACTGCGCGGCGGCATTCTTTGCGCAAGGTGCCAAGAACTACACAGACGTCAAGCTCGTTCTTCTCTACAGATTGACATAAGGAACTTATATTATGTTCGTACGAAAAAAAAATTGATCACCCAGCGTTTACTGTTCCTACACCTGAAAGCGCGTTCCGCAGATCGTGACCGCAATTGAAACTGAGAGAAGAAATCGATTCGTTCGAGATTGAACAGTGACTAAGCGTGCAAAAAATCTCGATACCCTTTGCGACCTTAAAGAGTGCCAAAAATTTGAACGACTCTGTCACGGTGTACACACCCATATACATCACGCTCCTGTGTGGGCCAGGGAAGGCTGAGAAGATCAGCACTGAAAACAGAAAAAACTGTATACTCAAAGACATACCAAACATCCAAATTGGAGTTCCTTTGAATTTTCAGATTGATTGAACTCAGTGTACTTTGTATGCAATGCGCATCTGACTGTGTCCACGAATTTCTTTGGAGAATAGAAAGAACGGATGCACATGTAATTCTATAAACAACTCTTTGAGGGCTTGCACCTCGTGTGGGCTGGACCCAGAGCCAGTGTTTGTATCGGTTTTCTCCGTTGGGGGATAGGCGTATAATATTCGTTTCATACGAATATTAGAAAGTGATTTTCGAATATTCGTATGAAACGGGCTCATTTCCTGGTAGCTAGTCCTGTTTCTAAAAACAGCTGAGGAATTGACCCAAAACTGGCGCTACATTTCCCGATATTTTTAGAAAACACAATAGCGCTACACTTGGACATCAGGTCGTCGACGGTGCCCTGTCGCGGACTGTATCATTCGATCAAGTTCGGGCGACCGCTGGTGCTATTCACCAAGGCGTAAGGTTGTGGTCTGGCCAACGCGAAGCTCCAGCCAAGTCTATTTCATGTGTCTAGATTGTAGGGACACGTGACTTGATAGCCCGAGATTAAACACTGGCCGCCGGGCATCAGGTCATCGCGGGACAGTCTGGCGTGTGAAACTAACATGTTCTGCTTTGGAAGTTTGGTTTAACTATAAAGCGGCATCATGTTGCAACTCAATGTTTTTTGTTTGTCGTAGAGCGGCACAAAGTTTTCAAGATTCAAGATCGTTTGATATTGTTCATGGCAACGAAGTTGTTGCACCGTCGGCATGGGCGTGCATGCGCGGGTGTGTGTGCATTATTGTGGGTGTGGCCTGCGCTAAATAGGTTTCTTGAGCACCAGTGCATGCGCAGGTGTGTACCCTGTAACAGGTGTCGGTTGATACCATTGTCCATATTTGTCAACACAGTCTCAGCAGGGCGTGCACATGCGCTCGCGTGTGCACAGTGTGTTCATGATTGTTAGAGGACGAGGGTAGCACCCAGTGGGAGGGTTCAGCTAGTCAATACAGAGCACCTATTTTGGCGTGGGTGGTTATTTTTGACAGATGGATACTGTAGATAGGGGTGGTATCTGTAATCTCTCTATTCTTGACGGGGGTTAGTGTGTGTGTGTGTGTGTGTGTGTGTGTATACGCACACACAATACATGCGCACACGCACACACACACTGCACGTGGGGTAGTCGAATGTGAGCCCAGAGGTCGGTACGAAACACTTGGAGAGCCCAAAGAATCCAAGTGGACTAATTTTCAGGATACACATATGTGTTTATGTGTACAAAGTACACAATTACTTACATATGTATGTAAATGTATGCGGCGGGATGAGATCTTGGGCTAAATGCTTTGTTTCTTTCAAAACATTTTTACCTACAGAAAAGAAAAGCAAACAATTTGAACATGGTACTAAGAACTCAAATCCACATGGACTTGAGCTACATAGACCCACCCCTCTTTTCAGGGCGCTAGACTACTTTTTAAAGTGGTGAACGCAATCATCATCATCAGGTAGACCTCGGTGCTCGCCCAGTTTTATTTAGATCTATTCGAATATATTTAATACAATTTGATTGGTCATTGCATTGTTCTCCTGATAATCTCATTGGTCTCTTCAAAGCTTCACGCTACCTGCCTCACAGCATACAGAATCTTCACAAGGTCCACGCGTTGGATGCAGCCTTCTGTGCTGTTCCCAAGAAGGGCAGTCTCTTTCTTTAGTATTCCGCATATACATTGATGGGAAGCCAGCGACTGTCTTGAGGCTTGAAGCTGGTACATGGTGCAGACTGTGCATCGCAGCACCTGGTACTGCTTCGGGTGGTGGTGCATGGAGGCAGGCATCTGATGCTGATGCTGTATCAGTGCAGGTATCTGATGCTGCCAGTATTGTTGCTGTATGGGAGGGCGCATCTCATTCTGCTTCTGCCCTGTCTGCTGCTGCTCTTGTTTTACAGGCACACATTGGGCATGCTTATAGGCGCAGAATTGATCATTGACTGAGTCGTGTTTCGTTGGTGCTGAAAGATATCACTGATTGAAGAATCCTTCGTGAATCTCGTTTGGCGTGCAATCCTGTTCTGGCATCTGTGATACTGCTGCGAGAGAGGAGGCTGTTATATGCAGGGAACATGCTACCTTGTATATTGTGGATATGTCTGCCCTCTACTCCCCATGAACGCACAGTAATAATTTTTTCTCCACAAATCACAGCTCAGAATCTTCTGCTTTTAATTAATTAATGGATTAATTAATTTATGAATTAATTATTGATTAATTAACCTTTGGCCAGTCTATAGTACGTTTGTTTTCCCCACTGCAGGCAATCTGTGATCGTTGGTGTTGATATTCCAGAACCACGCGGATTTGTGCACTCTTCATCATGATCTCGGCGCCCACACCGTGACACTCAGTGGAAAAAACAAATTTCTCTGGGCTGGCCAAAGGTCAATGAATTAAATCAGCAATTAATTCATTAATTCATTAATTAACTTGAAGAAAGAAGATTCTGAGCTGTGATCTAAGAAAAATAAATTACATACTATATCAATAGGACAGACTAACCTTCAGGATTCAGCCAAAAAATCTGGCCTGCGGTGCATTTTGTTTGATAAGTTTTGACTGCGGCGCATTTTGTTTCATTCAAAATCTGGCGTGCGGCACATCTTTTTTAATCACGCATCTTCCTCTTGAGCATTCTGTGATGCATTTGATTTGAAGTTTCATATTCAGTCTACCAATTCATTGGTGGTGAAAATGATTCGAACTACAATACCCAGTGATTACAACGACACAATTTGTACCAAACAGTAACAGTGGAGAAAATGTCTAATAACAAACCCTTTGTCAAATCAACCCTCGTAAGATACAAATCGCAAAACACCAATTCAATTCCAAAACAGTTTATAAGAAACAACGTACGTCAACACATGTAACATACATATCACAATTATTTGACTTGTCTCTATTGGCGTGGCTCGACGCTGTGACGACACAGTTGACAAGAAGCGAGTGAGTTCTTGTGTACACTCTCTTTTTTGGAGAGAGTTCACCAACCAAAAAATTCCTCAGTAGAGCTCGGGAATGCTCTTTACGACGCGCTGCTAATGTCACGTTTTCACAATTTCACGGCTGGTGCCGCAAAAGAAATAGACCGCGAGTGTTTTGCAACCGCGCTTTGCAGGGTTTTGATGAATTCATTAATTGCCAAATGAATTTGGGCCAAAGATTCTGAGAAATTTCTTTATTTCACTGGTGACCCCCACCGCTCGCCCTTCAGCTATTTCTCGATCCCCCTATTCTTTTTTTGTGTGCCAAAAAAGCCATTTATCTCTCCAAAAAGTAATTTACTTAACCTGTAGTAATCTAGCCGACTCGGTAACCGGGCCCGTACTGTCCTTGTGAGCTTTGAGCGTCATTGTACTTGAAGCAACCGCAAGCCGTGAGGGGCTAAAATAGAGACGTGGGGGGCGGGGGAGAGACCCAAAAACCCCGGAGATTAGCCCCGTAGCCTCCGCGCGCCACTTCATCAGCCAGAGAACACACAGATTCCCCAAGAAACACTTTCCCCCCAATTTTTCCGGGTTGAGCCTGCTCCGAGTCTCTGGCTCCAGAGCCGTGCTCAACCCGATTTGGGCACGGCTGCGGCATTTGGACGAGTTGGGAGGGGGCCAAAAAGGATGCATTTCGTGATTAGTGGCAGATTTGGCCTTATTTTTGGGTCGAAAAAAAATCGGCATTGAGCCGGCTCAATCCGAATGATCGTAATCGACAACACATTCAAAAGTGTTTGGCCAACCCGCAGCGGGTAAGCCCACAATGTTTGTGGGCTGGCATGGATCCTCGGGCTAACATGTACCAACAAGCAAGTCTGCCTAACTACCAATTTAACTGAGGAACGTAACGCCCATCCCGCACATGAATGGAGAAATCGCACTGTGGCCGAACACACGTGCAGTAAAATGTAAATATTTGTTTCACAAACGCCAAACGAATACAATAATTAGACCCGGTGGTGCAGTATTTTAGACATGTTTCATAGTGGAATTAGGGGTTGTCCTTGAGTAGACTAATCAATTTGAATCAGGTAATCTCAGTAATTGTCGATGCACTACCTGCCAATGCCAAAATGTCGGGAATCGAACCGTTAAGTGCGATTTCTCCATTCTTAGGCGGACCACGGTGTCCCCCCACTAGTAAGAGTAAAAATCCTTCTTTTTTTCTTTCTTTGGTGGCTAATAACCAACTTAATCACTGGAATAGTTGGGTGGTGAGCACCCAATTGATCGCGCAGGACCCGAAAAACTGTAAAATAAGTCTATTGCTTTCTTTCTTTCTTTCTAGGGGGAAAAAAAATGGGTGGCAAATACCCAACTTAATCATGCCCTTCTGGCAATGCGTATTCGGGCAATGCGTATTCGGGTGAATACCCTCGACCACTGCTTTAGCAGCAGATCACAGACCAGACAATTTAAACAAAAATCTTATTGAACAGCGCGCTGTCATGAATGTTTTTCTTGAGAAGTGCCGTCAGGGTTCATTTTCGTGGAAAGTGCACAGTCAGGTTTTTAATTTTCCGGAAGGTGCGCTGTCAGGTTTTCGATGTTTTGAAAACTGTGCCGTCGCGTTTTTCCCCCTGTTAAAAGTACACCGTGACCCACAAAAGTGCGCCGTCACAATTTTTTTGTGTGTGAAAGTGCGTCGATACAGACTTTTTTCCAAAAAACTGTGCGGACAAAGACTTTTTCCTGTCAAGACATGACACTTTTTTTTTCCTTTGTATTTTTGGAGTGTTTATTAATTTTATTAACCTTAGCAAGAGGAGCAACCATTTTCAAAATACGAAAGACACTCAGATCTCAGGCACTAGCTCCCCAGGGGCCTAGGAAGGGAGAAGAGGAACACACGCACAGAAACACAGTTTTCTACACGACGCTTTTCAGGGCCGACGCTTTTCTGTGCACGACGCTTGTTTGTTTGTTTGTTTGTTTTTTGTTATAAAACCCAAAAATCCTTACCTCGGCTTCCGTTCGGGGCTCGAAGTAAACCCCCTAGGAGTATATCCACTTGGGCCGCGTAGCTCTTCCTGTGGTCCTACCAAAGGTACACCACCGCCGAGAACCACTCTACGGACCATCTGAGGTTAACACTCGACAAGTTGACGGACTAGTTGCCCGAAATTGTTTGAAAGTAAGCATTCTGGAGTCAGCATTGATTATGACAGTGTACATGTTTGCAGTACAAGCTTGCGGTGAAACAAGCTTCCGTTCAAGACATGCTTCCGCAAGGCGGACTCTTCCTCAGGAACAGATGCTGTTCCCGTGGTGTCATGCCAAGTTGCCTTGCACATAATCGACACATACCACTTCCAGCGCATTTCACACGGTGAGTTCCTGCTTGATGAGCTTTGGCAGATGCACCGTCTGCTTCACGTTCTTTGCGTGCACTGTGCAGAACGCGTCTCCTTCGAAATTCAAACCCACAGGCACCCATGAAACCCCTACCCTCTAGCTCCATTGGCAATGATTGCAAGCTTTGGGTTTTGACCCCCGCTCCAATAAATTCCGTTCGTAGAAGGGTGTCGCAGGTTGCGACCTTGACACGGCCGGACGTTTGCCGGGCCTGGACACTTATCGGCGACGCGGTGGAAGACCAGGACGCTTGTCCAGACAGGACTCGAGCAGGAAGCTTTCCAAGGCAGGACGCTTTTCAAGACATGATGATTTTTTTTTTTTTGTATTTTGGGACTGTTTATTAATAGACTGATTTTCACAGGTGTCATCGGTTCAACCGATCACAAAATTATCTCGATTGATTATCGACGATCGACGATCGACCGTAATTCTCCGTAGGTGTAACCGAACCGATC
>Ga0209491_10008999_pt1:0-10000 | contig 12408 bp, 14 predicted proteins | sample BON02_FD_187213 | JGI IMG/M metagenome (GOLD analysis project Ga0209491, IMG submission 187213) | Freshwater microbial communities from Lake Bonney liftoff mats and glacier meltwater in Antarctica - BON-02 (SPAdes) (version 2) | ecosystem: Environmental > Aquatic > Freshwater > Ice >... | reverse complement strand
GAGAGGAGTGTGGGCTGGGTCCGTCGCCTCGCCGGTGATGAGCCAGGTGTTTGCATCAGACAAGGAGGGGATTGCGTTAAGAGACGGTGTCGTCTCGCCTACGATGGACCGGATGGCGTGTTTGCGTCAGAGAAGGGGGGTGTGGGGGGGGGGGGGGGGGGGGGGGGGGGGGGTAGGGCGCGTGCGCGTGTCGGCGGCTGTCGGCCGCACACGGGGGCGCCCAACCCCATCATAATGCAACTTATCCCCCACACCCACGCCCCCCTCGGGCGGGCGGGCCCGGCTCACCGGTTGCCCAGTGTGCGGTGCGCGTCGAGCAGCGTGCGGTCCTCCTCGGCCGTCCAGTGGTCCTTCTTGATCGCCGGGTCTAGCTGGTTGTGCCAGCGCTCGCGGCACTGCTTGCCCGTCCGGCCCGTCAGGCTCGCCGCGATGAGCGACCAGCACTTGGTGCCGTGCGTCTCGACGAGCAGCTTTACTGTCGCGTCCTCCTCATCCGCCCACGGCCGGTTGCGCGGGTCCTCCTTACTGGCCAGCTCCGCCGCCGCCTCGGCCGCCGCCGCCGCGTCCTCGGCCGCCGCTGCAAACGCCAGCGTCGGAAGGTCCATCGGCAGCGGCGCTGTGGCGTCGCTCGCCGTGTCCGAGCCCGGACCCGTGGGCACCGGGACCAGCGGGCCGAGCTGGAGCAGCTCGGAAATGGGCTTGCTCGATGGCGGCGTCAAAGGCTGCATCCTGACTCCAGGGCGGCGAGCTTGGTGGAATGCACAAGAGTTGTTGTTCCGACGAGCCGTTGGACCGAAACTATTTCGGGATCAGAATCAGCAAATTCACAGACGGTTTACTGATTTTTTTTTTTTTTTTAAATCACTGACTGTGAATACAAATGCGGTGGACCAGCATCGAGCCGGGTGTTGCGTGTGAGCTGCTATGCGCAGCCGCGCGCACGCCCCCCCGCAGCAGCCGAGCAGCAGCCCGCCTCTGACGCGGCCAGTCCGACCCGCAGGAAAATAAAGGAGCCGTGTGCCGCGGAATGTGCCCGTGTGCATCAGGGGCGCGGCGCAGCGGCAACAGCAGCGCCGCCACGCTGCGAGGCGTGCATCTTGTTTGGCCCAAGTCAAAGCGGCGCGACTGACGTTGTGGCGTTGGGGTAGCTCGGCGCGACGGGTCAGGGTCAACGTGACGCAACGTGGCAAGCCTTTTGGCGCAGGGAGGACCGCCGGGGCGTGGCGGGGCTGGATTCGGCGAAGGAACGAGCAGGTGGGCCACGGACGAGACGCGTAGAGCTGGCTCACCTTGTGTGATGACGCGCGTGCGCACGCGGCAGGAGGCCCACGTCTGCCGACCCGTGTTGGGGTTATGGGCCCTGGGCGGGAGGGCGCCGCGACATGCCGGCGAGGCGCGGACTGCCCCAGAATCGAAGCGAGCGACGTCGAGCGGAGCGACATCGAGCACGGTAGTGAGGTGGCCGGGGTTCGGGTGGGGGGTTAACCCCTCGATGTGCACTGCAGCTACAAAGTAAGCTTCCATAGGTAAATTCGCTATGCTCAGGTACCTGAGCGAGTGTTGTTTTGCTGGCGATTACCGAGCGGTTCACTCATGACGCCCGGAAGGGGGTTAGCCTGAGGTGTGGAGCAGGAGGAGGGCGAGGCTGGGGCGTTGCGCGCTGCGACGAGCGGCGGGGAGGCGGTGGGATAGGAGTCGGGTGGGGACGAAGAGGAGAGTATGGGGATGGGGAGTTCGGGCAATGAGTCGGGCGGTGAGTACGAGAGCGAGTGGGGTTCGGAAAAGGGCGGGGCGAGCGAAAGAGTAATGCGGAGGGCAGCGTGCGCGGAGCTTCCGAGGCCGAAGGCGCTGCCGCGCACCTTTGACCCGCCCGGAATCTGCCCACACACGACACATGGCACGCGTTGTGCATTGGCATTGGGTCATTGGGCCGAGAGCGCGCCTGCGGCAGAGGGTGGGTGCGCGAATGCGCGTGTCAAGCGTGCAGCGTGTGTGCAGCTGACAGCTATGCGCTGTGCAGTGAGTGTGCAGGTGTGGGAGCATTGAGGCAGCCAGTGCCAGTGCCGCTCACCGCTCGTGTGTGCAATAATTAATATAGCAGAGAAGATTTCAAATTTAGATGTGGTCGCTTTTGCTTTTGCCTGATAGCGATAGCGATACCGTCTAGCGTCGTCTACGTTTACGTACCTCAAGCACTCGATCATTATTATTATAAACATTATAGCGCACAGAGATATAGATATATATATTATATGAATAGCATAATGCATAATAGCAAGAGAGAGAGAGAGAGAGAGAGAGAGAGAGAGAGAGAGAGAGAGAGAGAGAGAGAGAGAGAGAGAGAGAGAGAGAGAGAGAGAGAGAGGGAGAGGCAAGAAGATATTACGGCCGCACACGGTAAGTATATAAGTATAAGTACGTACGGTGGTAGCACGGCAGGTGGCTCACGACTCACGTCTCACCATTCATGCATGATGACAATGCACGATCCATGTGGCGGGTAGTGGCTGTGATAGGCTATATACTGCTATATATACTGTTACTATAACTATTTTATACGTATACGTATTATATACGTATACATGACAGGCTGCTTGAACTGCGTTGAGGTAGCTCCAGCAGGGGCATCACACGGCTAATATAAATATAATAAATCTATAATAATATTAGCCTATATTATATAAAACTAAAATCTATAAAATATTAACACGATCGAACGACGTGCTAGACGTGTGCATATAATATATATATATATATATACATATACATATACGTACATACGTGCATCGAGATCGAGCGCTGCGCAGGCAGGAGGCAGGCGGGGGAGATGACCGCCGTGCACATGCATGCCGCCGGTAGTCGTGTGGGTTGTGAAGATGAGATCGTCCTCTAATAGTTTAGTCTAATAAATTAATTAGAGTTGTGAAGATCGAGATTTAGTGATTTAGTTATAGTTAGAGTGAGATAGATTATGCTATTGCTATGTGAGAGTGAGATATGAGATATGAGTACAGTATACGTATATACGAGTTAGAGACGAGATCTGAGTGAGCTATCTCTGATATCGAGAGATGTCCCTCCACCTCCACCCCCACCCGCCAAGGAGCCTCCAACGACATCCCCCTACCCTTACCCCTTACTTACTTGCTACTCCACCGCCTACCTCCACCAGCCAGAGCTGCCAGAGTGGCTGTGCGAATGCGAGTGCGGGTGTGGCAGTGCGGGAGTTGGCTCAAGATGCGCGCACGGGCGCGAAGCAAGTGGATAGCCGCGCCAATAAATACCGCCGTTGCTACGACTATGCTACGACGCCACCCAGGCCCTGTGCCCTCGACGGCATCTTGTGCGACGCGGCCAACGGCAGCGGGTGTGGGACTAAGATTGTTTTTTACTACAATACTCGCGCGATTTGCAGGCATGCAGGAGGCATCAGGCTTTCGGAGCTGGCTCCGCGGCTCTGACGACCACCTCCCGTGCTACGCAGGCGCCCGCGCGACCGTTCAGCCAGCCCGGGTAGCGGGCTCGCGGCGGACTGGATGGAGTTTAGCGATCAAAGTGCCGGCTCGGGCCTGGCTGCGGGCGCGGCCGGCGGCAGCCAGCATGTTGGGCTGAGCAGGCCGCAGAACGGCGGCCTCTTCGTGGTCCAGCCGGCGCCGCAGGTGCTGGGCTACCGGGCTGCAGAGTCAGGCGCGGCGCTCGGCGCCAGCGCCGGGAGCAGAGCTCCTGCAGGTGCGCTGCGCAGAGACAGAGGCGACCACGAGCCAAAGCCAGGGCCCAGCGGGTCGGGCGCGCTTCGGAGCGTGGACTGGAGGCGCCTCCGGGCGCTCCAGCACCGCAAGTTGTCCCCGGGCCGCTGGCGGCCGGTGGGGCGCCCGAGTGCGGCGGCGGGCGCGCCCCGGACGCGGCACGCCCTTAATTACTCACCAATTGGCTCTCATTTGCCACGCGCGCTGCAGCTCTCTCAGCCCACTTGAGCCACCGGCGCTTACCGCCCTCGCTCCACCACCACCCGCAGGCTCGGCGGCGCGCAAAGGAAAGCCTGGCAAGGGGGGGCAGAGCAGCTTCCCAAAGGTCGGCGTGAGCCTGGAGGAGGAGAGGCGACGGACGCTGGTGCACGAGGCGGAGCGCGCCGCGAGGGAGAAGGCGGACCAGGCCGCGTACGAGCTGCTCGCTGACGAGGCCAAGCAGAAGGAGAGCGGCGGCGAGCCGGCCAAGGTCTCCGACTCGACCTCAAAGAAAAAGAAGAATTTGATCAAGGCCAGGAAGCGCAAGGATGCGGCGGACGCGGCGGCGGCCGGTGTCCCTTCGCAGACGGCGCAGCAAGCGCGCGCGCTCGACGACACGGCGCACAACGACGGCGACGACACGGCGGCGACGGCACTGCCCGAGGGCTCATCCTCTTCTCCAACCACGGTTGCGCTCCAGCTCTCGGTGGGTTCGCGCGGCGCCGAGGCACGGACGTCTGTGAGCACGCCGGGCAGCGGGGGTGCTGACGCCGCTCTGCCGGCCAAGGAGCTGGAGCAGGCGGGCGGCAAGGGCGATGGGGCTGTCAAGGGCGCGGCGGCGGCGCAGCCCGGCGGCGCAGCGGCGGCGGTGTCTTCGCCTGGCAACGAGTGGAAGGTGGTCAGCAAGGGCAAGCGGAAGGTCAAGAAGGGCTCGGCCGACGGCGACGACACGCTCTCGCAGCTGTCTGGCTCGTCCGACAACGGGCGCAGCGCCGGCGCGCGGTCACGGCCTGGCGGCAGCGGCTCGGACCGCTCCGACCGCTCGGGCGCCACAGCAGCACGCGCCAAGGGGCCGTCGTCCGGCAGCAGTGCCCACAGCAGCAGCCACAGCAACTCGCGGCTGGCGTCGGCGCCGCTGCAGGCTGCGCTGGACCGCCCCGCGAGCGGCGCCGGCTCGGGTGGCTCGTCGCTGGCCACCGCGAGCGAAGCCGACACAAAGTCCGAGCCCGACTCCAAGTCGGAGGCGGGCTCCTCCTCGGGCTCCTCCGCCACGGGCACCGCCGTCGCCGCGGACCGCACCGCCGTCTGCGAGGGCGCCGGCCCAGCGGCGAGCGCCTTCTCCAAGTGGGCCGAGTCGACCCTTCCCTCCGGTGGCGTCAACCCGGAGCCCAAGCGGCCGGCGTCGGCCTCTGCCGTCTCCTCTAGCGAGCAGACCGAGGGCAAGCCGCCTGCTGGCGTTCAGCCGGTGCGCGCCTGGCGCGTGGGGCAGGGCGCATCGCGGGCAGACGACGCGCCAGCCGCCTCTTCGACCCCCGCAGGTGCCGCTGCGCCAATCTCGCAAGTATCCATCGCCCCGGCCGCCGTGGCCGCCACGGTCGCCTCTGCTGTCTCCGCGGCCGCCTCGGCCGTCTCCGCCGTCTCGTCTGCCGCCGCCGCTGCCGCTGGGTGTGGCGCGGGGCCTGCGGCCGGCGCCGCGCCTGGCCGCTCGTGGGCGTCGCTGGTCAAGAAGGAGGTTGCGGCCGAGGCTGAGGAGCCGCCGCCCAAGCCGACGCCCGCCGTCGCCAAGGGGTTCACGGTGCTCAGCAGCGCCGCGGCCGTCGTCACGAGCAGCGCCTCCTCCGCCAGCGCCGCAGCAGCAGTCGCCGCGCCGGCCACCACGCCGGCGCCCGGGGCCGTCGCGGCCACTTCGGACGTCCCGGCGGCGGCCGGGGCTCCGGCTAGTGGTGGCCGTATCTCGCCTGGGCCCACCGAGGCTGCGCAGTCTGTAGATGCAGTTGTTGGTTCCAGCGCTGGTAGTGGAGGAGGGGGCGGCGGTGCTTCGGCGCAGGCGTGCGGCTGCCAGGCCGACATGCCGCACACGTGCTCACTGTCCACGCAGACGTCGCACCCGCCGTCGCCTCGGGTATCCTCCAACCCTAACCCGCTGGAGTTTCCGACCAAATCCCTCTCGCGCAACGCCTCCCAAGACGCTAGGGCCATGGCCACTGCTGCTTCTACCACCGCTCTATCCAGCAGCAGGGCCAGGGAGGCTCCTCCGCGCCCCGCCTCCACCGCCGCAGCGGCCGTGAAGGGGGGTGGGGAGGGCGGCCGTGGCCTGGCCCTGGGCCGCCCGGCGCCGGGCGGCGGCGGCTCTGCCAGCGCGCCGCCCACGCCGACGCCCACCAAGCCCAAGCCGCCCGCCTGGAGCTCGGCGGCGCCGCGGCCCAGAGCGCTCATGATGCCGCTCTCCGCCGGCAACGCACCGCTGCCCGCCCACGGCGCGGGCGAGGCGCCGGCCGCGTCGTGGTTGCAAGAGCGCGCGACGGAGGGCAGGGGCGCCTCGTCTGGCGCCGGTGCGGGGGTGAGCTACAGCAAGGCTGCGGCGGGCAGGCACGCGGCCGCGGCTTACAAGTACAGCGACTTCGGAACGCCGCCGCAGCGTCCCGCCTCGGAGCAGCCGCCGCCCACAGGGTCGGAGCGGTTGCTTCAGCCGAGCTCCTCCTTCTCTTACTCGCAAGCGGCGGGCGGCGCGGCGCCGGCCCCGCCGGGAGCCGCGGCGGCCAAGGGCGGCGGCGGGTTGGCGCCTGAGCAGGCGACGGGGCACACGGCGGCCGGCTCGGCGGCCGAGGGCAAGGGGCATGGCGGTAAGGGCGGCAAGGGCGCGTCGAGCGGCGAGGGCGGCAGGCAGGGCAAGCTGCCGCCGCCCTCCGCCGGCGGCAGCAGCAGTCAGCACCCGTACATATCGCCGACCCAGGCGGCGATGAACAAGCTGCACTCGCACATGCACACGCAGCGCCAGGCCCTGCTTGCGCTTGGCCCTCCCACGGGCGCCGGCGCCTACCCCTACGTGGGGTCCTCGCACGGGGGGGGGCTGCTCTGGGCGCAGCCTTTCCTCGGCGCGCCGCTCCCCGCGCACTACGGGACGGGAGGGGACGTGTCCGACGTTGAGCAGATTGGCGAGATGGGAGATCAGGAGCGCGCGGCGCTGGCCTTTGGCCAGTGGGCGCACAACACAGACGTCGAGGCGCGGCCGGCTTTGAATACCGGGGGGGGCGGCACGCCGCGCAAGGCTAAGGGGGTGATGGCCCGGCAGGCCTCAGGGGGCTCGACCCACTTCTCGGGGCCGGGCGCGCACATGGTTCGGAGCAACCTCTTCCAGCCCCAAAAGGAGGCCGCCGCCTCGTCTCAGGGGGCGGCCCAGGGCTCGGTGGGTGTTGCGGCCAGGGTAGGAGAGCCGCTTCCGGCCTCGCGCGCGAAGGGCAGCCGCAAGGGCAGCAGCGACGCCTCCCGCGTCGCCTCGGGTACCGGCTCACCCATCGGCTCGCGGCCACCCTCGCGCCCAATGACGCCAAAGCGCGGTACCCCGGTGGTCGGAGGGGGGGGCAACCCCGGGAATACCGGAGGGGGCTTTGGCGGCCTCCCCGCGTCGCAGGGGCAGCCACTGTCCAAGAAGCAGGTCAGGGCGCTGGCGGCGGCACAGCAGCAGCAGCAGGTGCGGACCTAGACATCTACCAAGACCTATTCTGCCCGTAGACAGTTACTTGTTGTTACTTAGACACGTACTAACCTTAAAAGGCGCTGACCCGCGGCGCAGCTTCTTTAATAACTACTGTCCTCCGACATATACTCACCTTTCGGCACGGAGAATAGCCTTCCATCCTCTGCCGCAGGTGGGCCGACTCACCTTCGACAGAAACTATTTTCAGGCACGTACTCAGTCTAGAAGGGGTTGGCCGCGGAGCAGCTTCACCGTGCGCCCGTCCCATGGGCAGGGTGGGTATATATATGTATTTATATATATATATATCCATATATGTATATATATATATATATATATAGAGAGAGAGAGAGAGAGAGAGAGATATATATATATGTATATATACATATATATATATATATATATATATATATATATATATATATATATATATATATATATATATATATATATATATATATGCATGCATGCATGCAACCTGGTCTAACGGGCCCTGGAACCAACGGGTTCGTCCTGTATAAGGGGGGCCGAACCTGGTCTAAGGGGGCCGAAACCTGGTCCAAGGGGTCCTCTCTACTGATGAAGCAGTGCGCCCGCAGTCCTTCATCTATCCTCACAGCAGGCGCAACGGCTAACACCACAAAAGGGAACAGTCGCGCATATAGAGTATCAGTTCGTGTCGGGTTCGCATTCACACAGGAGCAATACACGTGGAGAGGGGCGGCACAAATCGAACCTCTATCGCTACCGCAGCACATTGAATTCGCTACATATCGCTGCCATTGTTCATGCAGTGGTCCCAGGTACAGACCGAGTTTGCATAGAGAGAGAGAGAGAGAGATGCCACCGCGCGACGCAAGCCACCGCTAGCTTCGATCCCACCCTTTTTGATGAAAATGTACCTGCCCACACTCCTTGGCGCACCCTTCTTCAACACGCACCTACCTACTAAGTACACGTACCTGTAATACTAGCGATCTCGACGATAGGCACTGGCCTTAGACAGTCTCAGACCCGTACCTACCATACAAACCTACGTAGGCAATCCGCGCAGCGAAGAAAAAAAAACGAATCTAGATTCTTTTGGGCTTATTTTACGAATCGAAAGGAATCTGAGGAGTATACCAGTGGCGCTCGCGAAAGGAATTCTGGACTGACTGAATCTAGGGGGTGGCAATGCATACTGAATCCGGGATTGCCCACGTAGGCATACAACCCTCCTCCCTGCAGCAAATGGGTGTCGCTTACTAACCTTAGACTCTAACACCAGACCAAGCTGACCCCTCCATCTTTGCACAGGGGGGGCAGGGAGGCGGGGTCTCTGGGCGTGGCGCGCCGCCCTCACTCAGCGAGGCGCAGCTTGGGGGGCCGCATCAGATACCGCAAGGGGGGGCGCTCTCTCCCGGCGGGCCCCTGCCTCCGCCGCGCCTCTCGAAACTACACGACGAGATTTTCGCCTTCGCGCAGGTCTGAGGGGCACGAGTTTAGTTGCTTAGTGCTATAGTTTCTGGGCGATGACATCTTCGCCGTTTGTTGGGTGTGAGGGGCCGGAGTTTTTTGTGTTGGTTTTGGGTTTGGGGCGGCGAGTGGTTTGCCTTTTTGCGCAGGTATGAGGGCCACGCGTTTAGTTTAGTCTCTAGTGCTATAGTTTCAGGGCGATGATCTCTTCGCCGTTTCTTAGGTGTGAGGGACCGGAGTTGTTTGTGTTGGTTTTGGGTTTGGGGTGGTTCGCCTTCGCGTAGGTATGAGGGGCACGCCTTTAGTTTAGTCTCTAGTGCTATAGTTCCTGGGCGAGGATCTCTTCGCCGTTTCTTAGGTGTGAGGGACCGGAGCCGTTAGATCTGTGATATAAGTGTCGCCCGTCCCCACGGGTTGAGTTTCACGTTCACACGGGGACACAACCCGTGGGGACGGGCGGCACACATATCACAGTTTTACCGTGCTTTGTGTTATCTTCACAACATTTACTCACACCACAAAAGCTGAGCGCAGAGCGGAACTGGGCTGGCGCCAAAGCGCCGATGGCAAGAAGATCAGAAGATGCATCGAGGGAGAAGAACCCGGCCGTTTCGGGGGTCATTCCACACATCATGAGCAGGCCCTAGTTTGCCTTTGTTATAAGTTAATTCTCGACGCGAGCAGACGTCAACCGTTTCATCGCAAAATGGCGAAGAACCGTGTCTTCTCTTATAGAGTTGCCCTTATTTATTTAGCCTTTTGGCTGCCTTCAATTATGACGGCCATTGGTTGACGTTCCTCCACGTTAGCCGTTGAGTTATCTTTCAATGAAACTAGGGCCGGCCTGCTCATACACGACACCACACAAGCTGAGCGCAGAGCGGAACGAAGACGTTTTTTTTTCGTATTATACAACTCATACCACAAGTATATGTTGCATGCCTCACATCATACAACTCACATTACACAACGGTGCCCCCCTGGTGGTTCTCCAGGCGTCGGTCCAGCCTCCCAAGCCTGCGTCGCTTCGCGACGCAGGGTTTGCTACCCTTGAGGTGGCGCTGGGATCGGCTTCTCCTTGCCCGTGTTTGGCTCTGAGTTTTTTTTTTTTTTTTTATCT
>Ga0209491_10008995_pt1 | contig 12415 bp, 4 predicted proteins | sample BON02_FD_187213 | JGI IMG/M metagenome (GOLD analysis project Ga0209491, IMG submission 187213) | Freshwater microbial communities from Lake Bonney liftoff mats and glacier meltwater in Antarctica - BON-02 (SPAdes) (version 2) | ecosystem: Environmental > Aquatic > Freshwater > Ice > Glacier... | reverse complement strand
AATATGGTTGTATCTCGATGCAGAGGTATTGGTCCTCCCTCCGGTATTCCTTCCTCAGGACTCTGTTTTTGTTGGCCGCCGACTACGTTGTCAGCCAACGCCCGCCCGCCCGTTTCCCAGTTTCTTCAGTTTGGGTTGGTGTGGCCTGTCCCGCGCGGGGTTTCTGTCATTCCCCGCGCCGTTTTCCTTGCGTGTTTCTATAAGTCAATCTACAGGCATCTTGGGAATACCCCTCCTCGTTCTACTGTCTAATATATAGATTATTGGGCGGCGCCGGCGCGCGCCTACAAGGGTTGCCCGACGTTAGTAGTATTTCCGGGTTTCATTGATCGCCGTCAAAAGTTCAACAACAACAAAAAACGTCAACAAAACTTGCTCATGTAGGAACCTATATGAAAGCAAATTAACATAGAGATAGAGCTATGGCGGTTACTAGAGTATAGCTGCCGGCTACTAGGGTAATGGGCGGGCCGGGCGCCTAAGGCGGCCACTAGGGTCGCGCTTGGGGGACCCCCCAAAGCATGTAGCAGATAGATAGTTACGAGGCATTCGCCTGTTAACAAGCCACGCTTCGACGCGAGCCACTTGCTTGTACGGCGGTCTGTGTCCGCTAGAGAGCGGACCCTTGAGTTGGATGTACGCCACTAGGTACCATTAGAGCTACCCAGTACTCAAACGGCGCCTCGCTCGCAGCGCGTCGGGGTCCAGCAGCTGGTGGTTTCGCCTTTTTTCTTGGCCTTGGCGCATTTTGCGCCAACAGCGTGCGGCGCAGCCCAGCTGGAACCGCATAGGAGCGCGGCATTGCTCCTGAAGAGCTGGGCAGTGGCAGCACCATCACCCACAGGACCGTCATCTGGATGAGCTCAGTGCGATGATCACGGCTATACACCGACCGCAACATGGGTCGCTCTCACACCGTGGCTCGCTAACAGGCACTCAATACGGCTGGTGCTGAGTTTGAGGTCTCTGGTCAGTTGTAAAGCTGTGTCAGAGGCATTTGAGCTGCTGTGTCGGCCTGTATGGGTACTGGGGGGTCCCTTTCCTCCACTGAGCCCAGGTCTGAAGAGCTACGTGGCCCAAGTAACGGCCGATTCAAAATTCGTGGCTCAGTAACAGGCTAATGCCTCTACTACGGCTGTATGTATGTATGTAAAGATTCGGCGGCACCAGCACACGCGCTGGTTTCGCCCAACGACATCCCCTTAGTCGGGTTAAGGGTTACCCTGACCTTGGTGTACCGGCGGGTATCTCTGGAGATAACGCTCGGGGTACTAACTACTTACGGCTAAAGCTAAAGGCAATATCGAGTAGTAGTGAGTACATATATCTTGGACCCACCTCCACCCGCAGAAGGGAGCCGCCGTTCTCGAGCACACGGAATACCGTGGGAGGAGGAGATCGTTCCTCAGGGCGGTCCGTCTACGGGCCCTACCCTTCTTTTTGGTGCAGCAGGGGTGTCTCCGTTTCGGTGTGAGAGCCGCTGCGGGCCGGCTGCTGTGGTGGGGAGGGGGTGTTAGGTGTTTCGTAGGGGTAAACTTATCATCATCATCATATTTGCGAAGAATTTCCTTGCTCTGTGCGACTTAGAGCTAGCTAGCTTTAGAGGCATCTGCCTGTTACTCAGCGCAGCACGCAGCAGCGCAGCCCTGCTTCGAAAATAGCCCTTTGCGTGCATGGCTGTTGTGAGCACAGTTGTCTAGACACCGTGGGGGGCCCGTGTCCCCCCCCGCCCGCCGTTGGCGCTTGTGCTGTTTCGAGTGCCCGCCTTGTTTAGTGTGTTTCGTCGTGTCGAGCGGCGTTCGCTTTCTTATTCGTCTCCGTTGCATCTCCTCTGCTGTCTGCGCGCTGCGCACGCGCTGGCCGCAGTGCGCCCTGCGCCCGCTGCTCTGGGACCGTCCCCGCCGCGCCGCGCGCCGCGCGCTGCGCCTCCGGCAGCTCCTCCTGCTGCATGGCGCACGGGCCAGTCCGCACGACTGCCACTGCTTTCCACAATGGCGTATGGCGGTCTGTGACCGCCAGAGAGCCGGCCTTTGAGCTGGTTGTATGCCAATTAATTAGAGCCAGTACCCAGTACCAGTACTCAAACGCCGCCTCGCCGTGCGTCGGGCGGGTCCAGCGGCAGCCTTGGGTGTTCCGTAGGACGTAGTAAGACCATAAGGTCCAGGGCGCCCAGAAACTTACGTTAGCGTTAGTTCTCACGTAAGTCTTATGTAAGCGTAAGCCTTACATTAGTTTTTTTTTTTTTGAGCTTTTTTGCGCTTGACGCTCAACACACTGACACTGGAAAAAGTTTTTTTTAACGATTTTTGACCCCTTCTTCGACCTTACGCCAGGTGTAAGGTTGGGGGGACCTTACGTGAGTACGTAAGACCTAACGCAAGGTCTTACGGAATGTTGTTAGCACAGTTGTCTAGACACCGTGGGGGGCCCGTGCCCCCTTGTCCGCCGCCTTGTTTTTGTTTGGTGTTTCGTCGTGTCGAGCGGCGTTGGCTTTCCAGTTTTTCTCCTTGCTTTCGTTTTGCATCTCCGCTGCTGTCTGCGCGCTGCGCACGCGCCGGCCACAGCAGCGCGCCCTGCGTTCACTGCATGGGTACTGTCCCCGCCGCGCCGCGCGCTGCTGCGCCTCCGGCAGTGTCGTTGGCCGGGCGGTCGGCCAGGCGCCGGGACGCCAGAGAACAGAAACACAGACATGGAAGAAAGCTAGCAGCTACGCGCGACAAAGAACCGGAGGGGGGGCAGCCCCCAAACACCGCAGGGGGAAACAACGCAAGGGGGGAAACCGCCCACAGGGAAACCCCACCCGCCAACACCCCCCCCACCGCGAGTCCTCTACAAGAAGAGGGCCGCGGTGCAAGATTGGCAGAGGTGGGAGAAGATCCTCGTACTTCGGCGTGAAACAAAGGGCACCTCCCACTGCTGGCTCATGTAGCCACAGGGTAGCCGAAAAACTCTATGCCGGCCAAGAAGATCCTTGGACTTCCGCGTGAAACTAAGGGCACCCCCCACTGCTGGCTTGTGTAGCCACAGAGTAGCCGAAATACTTTATGCCAGCAAGAGGCGATCAGAGGGTTACCCCTTTAGTCTGCCCTGCGTATGAAAAAGAAGGGCCGAAGGCCGCCGCGAGCAATATTCTAAGTGTAGACCTCGTCGTCAATCCGGATGCGTGCGAGGGGGCCAACCTTGACCTTGGCGCGGGAGTAGACGGTGAGGTTGACGTTCTTGGCGCCGAAGGCGTGCGGGCGCGGGTCGGCCGTGAACGCGCGCGACTCCGGCTCGTTGAGCGTGCTGCCCGTCGGCGCGTCAGCCGCGGTCGACTTCGAGTTGTAGAGGTCCTGGAGCGCCACGGCGAAGATCTTCACGGAGGCGGTCGTATCCATCTCGCGCACCCCCGTCTCGGGCTCCGCGGCGGCGACGTCCATCTCGCGCTCGCAAAGCACCCCCATCTCGGACTCCGCGGCGGCGACCGTGTCCATCTCGCGCTTGGTCTCCGCCTGGATGCGCAGCCCGTCGTTCTCCTGCTCGAGGTACTGCGCGTTGTCCTTGTCCTGCGCGCACAGCCGCTCTTGCGCCTCGAGGGAGTGCACGGCCTGGACGCACAGCAGCTCGTTCTCGCGCGCCTCATCTTTGTCGTTCTGGATGCGGGAGGCAGCGCCGAACGCGATGTGGTCCTCAGCGGGCCACAACTCCTGCTCCTCGAGGAGCTACTGTTGCGGCGATGGCGTCGCCGTTGGTGTCGCTGGTGGTGGTGCGGGCGTCGCCGGCGGCAGCCGCGAGGCGCGGAGCTCGAACGTGGCGCGCCGCATCTCGGCCTTCGGGTCGTACTTGGCCCGCCGCATCTCGGTCTTCAGGTTGTACTTGGCCCGCTGCATCTCGGCCTTGGGGTCGAACATAATCCGCAGCTTCTCGTCCGACAGGTGGAGCGCTCGGATCATGGCGCGCATCTTGGCCTCCAGAGTGCACGCGTCGTGCTCGTGCAGCGTCGACTCCGCCGAGACCCGCGAGATGAAGAGATCCATCATGGCGATGCCGGCGCACAGGTCGTCCAGATCCATCATGGCGATGTAGGCGCGCAGGTCGTCCATGTTGGCGCAGGCGCGCAGGGCGTCCTCGCACTCGCTAGCAGTGATGAGATCCAACCGCGCGGCGAAGGGGCGCAGGTCGGTGGGCGCGTAGCGGTCGGCGCCGTGGGCGTGCAGGTCGTCGTACTCGCTACCAGCTCGTGGGGGAAGTCCATGGCAGTTCTGCATGCTGCGCTGCTCTGCAGCAGCAGGACCAGGCAAGCCGCTGCCATGTCGTTGGCCGGGAGGTCGGCCAGACGCCGGGACGGCAGAGAAGACCGAAGACATCACAATGAAAGGTAGCAACCACGCGCGACAAAAGAACCGGAGGGGGGCAGCCCCCAAACACCGCAGGGGGAAACACCACACGGGGGGAAACAGCCCACAGGGGAACCCCACCCGCCAAAATGGATTATCAACCTGCGCTATGTGTCAGTCGCGTTTATTTAACCCTATATTGTGGAAATTATACGCATTGCAGCTTTACTCAAAGTACACGCTCAGCGGGCGATCACACGCACACAGTCGGCAACCACAGCGACAGGCCGATTCGCAGCAGTGAGCTCCGCACCAGTCGTAGCAAGCAGGCGCAGATAGTTCTGGTAGTATGTATAGTACACACCATCTCTCCATCTCCTTTCAAGGGTTTAACCCAGTATCAGTAGCAGTATATATGTATATGTGAGCAGGAGCGTGTGAACGAGCGGGAGACATCACGCGAGTAGATGCCACATGGAACGCAGCTCGACGAGGGACCCAGGGGACCCACACAGGGGACCCCCACAGAGGGGACCCACACACAGGGGACCCGCACAGGGGACCCACACAGGGGACCCACACAGAGGGGAAAGCCCCACAGAGGACCCACCACCGGAGGGGAGGGCCACCCAGGGGACCCACACAGAACACACACAGACAATATGCGCCAATTGTACTATGTACTATGAGCTAACAACTCATGCGGCGATCGCGACGATGGGCCTATCGGCAGACTTGAGCTCTGCTCCTGTAGAAAGCAGCCGCAGCTGATTCGCTTGTGGTACACACAATCTTCTTTCAGAAGGTTAACCCTCTGTGTGCGAATGGTACTAGGAGCTAACAACTGATGCGGCGACCGCGGCGGCGGGTCGATCTGCAGGCTTGAGCTCTGCCCCTGTAGGGAGCAGGCGAAGCTGGTTCTTGTGGTACTGCTGGAGTGACGGCCGGTGGCCCACCGAGACGTAAGTCAATCCCTCCACGTTGGACAGGGCAGAGTACATGGCTGCCTCGTTCTCCATGTCTAAGGCCGAGGTTGCCTAGAGAAAAGAAAAGACATGGGAAGGCTTTGCAACTGGATTACTGTTACATATCGGAGTAACACAATCAAAGCTTAATACTACTATATATTGCAATGCTGCCTAGTCAGAAAGGGCAGAGTACATGGCTGCCTCGTTCTCCATGTCTAAGGCTGCCGTCGCCTAAAAGAAGAAAACACCCGGGAAGGCTTTGAAAGTGGATTTATGTTAAATATTGGAGTAGCACGATTGAAGCTGACGACTACTATATATTGCAATGCTGCCTAGTCAGAAAGGGCAGAGCACATGGCTGCCTCGTTCTCCGCGTCAAGCGCCGAGGTCGCCTAGAGAAGAAAAGACATGGGAAGGCTTTGCAACTGGATTACTGTTACATATCGGAGTAACACAGTGAAAGCTTAATACTACTTTATGTTGCAATGCTGCCTAGTCAGAAAGGGCAGAGTACATGGCGGCCTCGTTCTCCGTGTCAAGCGCCGACGTCGCCTAAAATAAAAAAAACAACGGGAAGGCGTTGAATGTATAATACAGTAACATTTCGGAGTAGCACGATTAAAGCTGACTATATGTTGCAATGCCTCCTAGTCAGAAAGGGCAGAGTACATGGCGGCCTCGTTCTCCATGTCTAAGGCCGACGTCGCCTAGAGAAAGAAAAGACATGGGAAGGCGTTGAAAGTGGATTAGTGTTAAACATCGGAGTAGCACGATTAAAGCTTAATACTACTATATGTTGCAATGCTGCCTAGTCAGAAAGGGCCGAGTACATGGCTGCCTCGTTCTCCATGTCTAAGGCTGACGTCGCCTGAAGAAAAGAAAAGACATGAAAGTGTAACGTCGTGATGTTTATAATAGAATCGAGGTTGACCCTGCCGCACGTCAATCCCTTCACGTTGGACAGGGCAGAGTACATAGCTGCCTCGTTCTCCATGTCTAAGGGCGACGTCGCCTAGAGAAAAGAAAAGACATGGGAAGGCTTTGAAAGTGAATTTCTGTTAAACATTGGAGTAGAACGATTAAAGCTTAATACTACTATATGTTGCAATGCTTCCTAGTCAGAATGAGCAGAGTACATGGCGGCCTCGTTCTCCATGTCTAAGGCCGACGTCGCCTAGAGAAAAGAAAATACATAGGAAGGCGTTGAAAGTGGATTAGTGTTAAATATCGGAGTAACACAATCAAAGCTTAATACTACTATACCTTGCAATGCTACCTAGTCAGAAAGGGCAGAGTACATGGCGGCCTCGTTCTCCGTGTCAAGCGCCGACGTCACCCAAAAAAGGGAGTGCTTTGGATGGGAGGTATGACTAACTATATGCGTCTCTTCACTCGGATTACGCGTTGCCATCTAAGCAAGGGTTGAGTTTACCCTTAACCCGCTGCCTAGTCAGAAAGGGCGGAGGACATAGCTGCCTCGTTCTCCATGTCAAAGGCTGCCGTCGCCTACAAGAAGAAAACACCCGGGAAGGCTTTTAAACTGGATTACTGTTACATATCGGAGTAACACAATTAAAGCTTAATACTACTATATGTTGCAATATTATCTAGTCAGAAAGGGCAGAGTACATGGCTGCCTCGTTCTCCATGTCAAGCGCCGACGTCGCCTAAAACATGTACAGACATGGGAGAGCTCTTGAAAGGGTGAAGTCGGGTTAAAGGTGCTCTGCAGCTAGTAATTAACCGCTATGGTTAAATTCGCTTTGCTCAGGTACCTGAGCGAGTTTCGACTAATAGTTTCGTCGTTTTGATTATAGGAAACTCGAAGTCGTTTCACTTATGCGCACAGGGCACCTTTAACCCGAGCTATATGGACACATAGCTGTAAATAGGTCTCACCTCGTCCAGAACAACGAGCAGTCGGGTTAACCCGGAAGTCTATAAATAGCTACATAGTAAACATAGCTGCAAATCCGGTTCACCCTTCGTGGATAAACCGAGCACCAGTCCTGTTCGTCTATAAATGGGGCTATCCGCCCTCCTAGATCTATAAATAGGCTGTGAATAGGCCTTACCTCATGTCGAATAGCGAGCACTCGGGTTAGCCGATGTGTCTATAAATAGCTACTTAGTAAACATAGCTTTTCATAGGACTCACCGCACCTACAGTAGCGAGCACTCTTGTTAACCTCTCGGTTTATAAATAGCTACATAGTATACATAGCTGTAAATAGGTCTCACCTCGTCCAGAATAGCGAACATTCGGGTTAACCTATGGGTTTATAAATAACTACATAGTAAACATAGCTGCAAATCGGGTTCACCCTTCGTGGATAAACCGAGCACCAGTCCTGTTCGTCTATAAATAGGGCCACCCGTCCTACTAGATCTATAAGTAGGCTGTGAACAGGACTCACCGCATGTAGAATAACGAGCACTCGGGTTAGCCCCTGGGTCTATAAATAGCTACATAGTAAACATAGCTTTTCATAGGACTCACCGCACCTACAGTAGCGAGCACTCTTGTTAACATCTCGGTCTATAAATAGCTACATAGTATACATAGCTGTAAATAGGTCTCACCTCGTCCAGAATAGCGAACATTCGGGTTAACCTATGGGTTTATAAATAACTACATAGTAAACATAGCTGCAAATCGGGTTCACCCTTCGTGGATAAACCGAGCACCAGTCCTGTTCGTCTATAAATAGGGCCACCCGTCCTACTAGATCTATAAGTAGGCTGTGAACAGGACTCACCGCATGTAGAATAACGAGCACTCGGGTTAGCCCCTGGGTCTATAAATAGCTACATAGTAAACATCGCAGAGGGGGCCACGTGCCTCCTGATCCTTACTCGCTCGACTAGCCCCCCCCGCTAGATCAGCTCCATCTGCTTGTATGCTCCTGTGCTCTTTGTATTAGAAACCGTCTGTGAATAGGCCTCACCTCGTGCTGGATAGCGAGCAGTCGGGTTCACCCGGAGGTCTATAAATAGCTACATAGTAAACATAGCTTTTCATAGGACTCACCGAACCTTCAGTAGCGAGCACTCTTGTTAACCCCTTCGGTCTATAAATAGCTACATAGTATACATAGCGTTTCATAGGACTCACCGCACCTACAGTAGCGAGCAATCTTGTTAACCCCTTCGGTCTATAAATAGCTACATAGTATACATAGCGTTTCATAGGACTCACCGCACCTACAGTAGCGAGCACTCTTGTTACCTTCGGTTTACAAATAGCTTCATAGCAAACACAGCTGTGAATAGGTCTCACCTCGTTCAGGATAGCGAGCAGTCCACCCGGGGGTCTATACATAACTACATGGTGAACATCACTGAGAATAGGTCCCATCTCGTCGAGGATAGCGAGCACTGGCCTCGCGACGAGCACCCGCGCGAAGGTAAGCCGGGTTAACCCCACTCGGGTTATTACCCTGAAGCCTATACAAAGCTACATAGAAATCACAGCTGTACATAGTTCTCACCTCAACCATAATAGCGAGCACTGGCCTTGCGACGAGCACTGCTGCTGCTCAGGTTATCGGGGGTAAGGGTTAACCGGATAAATAGGCTTATCCCCCTCCCTAGATCTATACATTGGCTTTAAATAGGTCCCACCTCATCGAGAATAGCGAGCACTGGCCTTGCGACGAGCCCTGCTGCTGCTCAAGTTATCGGGGGTAAGGGTTAACCCGATAAATAGGCTCATCCCCCTCCCTAGATATATACACTGGCTTTGAATAGGTCTCACCTCATCCAGAATAGCCAGCACTGGCCTCGCGACGAGCACCCGCGCGAAGGTGAGCCGCTGCTGCTCCCCCAGCGAGAGCATGTCCGACCAGTCACGCACCTGTCAAAAAAAAACACAATATGGGTTAAGGGCGAAGGGGTTAAGAGTTAAGGGTCAACACACACACATAACACAAACACATAGACAACACACGCACGCACACGTCGCACACGCACACACGACACCCACATCACACACGACACGCACACACACACGACACGCCCAAACACACACATACACACACGAGGGTTAACCGTTAACCTCCGGGTTAAGGGTGGACCCTCACCGACTAGCCTTGCAGCGATAACACGCGCAAAGGTGAGCCGCTGCTGCTCCCCCAGCGAGAGCATGTCCGACCAGTCACGCATCTGTTCCAACAACAACAACATGGGTTAAGGGCTAAGGGGTTAACTAATATATTCGGGTTCACCCCTAACAACAATACAATATCGGGTTAACCACGGTTAACCCCGGGTTAACCCTCACGGTTAACCCTTAACCCTGCTGCTCCCCCAGCGAGAGCATGTCCGACCAGTCTCGCACCTGTTCCAACACAAACACCAAAATGGCGTAGGGTTAGGGTTATGGTCCTAAGTGGGGAATACGCGGAGCGAAGAAAAAAATACGATATTATATTACATATTACGCCTGAATATGGAATATCCTCGAGTCTATACATGGAATATCATTGAATATCCTCTGAAATATGATGTTATATTCCATTTGGGCCTCCCCCAGGAATATGCATATTCGTATTCCCCACGTAGGGTTAGGGTTAGGGTTAACTAACCCTAACCCGGGGTTGAACCCAGTTTTCCCCAAGGGTTAACGCAAGAAGTTATTAAAGGTGTCCTGTGCGCCTAAGTAATTTTCAGGCAGTTTCTCTGATTCAATATATACTAATGACTTTGGTGCTGCGACTCATAATGAACGACGGTTTCAGTTTCGACTTTTTAATCGCGTGTTCCGAGTTCTTCCGGGTTTCATGGGTAAATCGCTGGTGATCGCCGTCAGAAGTTCAACAAAACGTAACAACTTTTAACAACAAAATTCGCTCATGTACATGAGCAAAGCGAATTTACATGTGGTGGTTACTTAGTAGCTGCAGAGCACCTTTAACCCGATGGGTTCTCATGGGTCAACCCGACGGGTTAAACCTGATGTCGGACCAGTCACGCACCTGTCATAATAGCAACACAATATGGGTTAAAGGCGAAGGGGTTCACCCATATCTTTAATTGTTGTTAGGTTAGAGTTAACCCTGACCCCTGTTTGACCGTGCGGTATAGTTTATTGCCCTCTGTGTGGGTTGACCCATCCGCCGAGCATATTGTTGGGTTAAGTGTTTTAAACCTTAACCCGAGTCAGCGTTAACCCGAAGATAAGCCGCTGCTGCTCGCCCAGCGAGAACATGTCCGACCAATCACGCACTTGGCATAACAACAACACCACAAAATAAGGCTTAGGGGTTAACCCATACATTGTGTCAAAACCCGGCGGTGGGAATGTGACAGACCGGGAGTCGAACCCATGTCCTCTGGACCGCATGACTGGGGACAGTACCACTCGTCTGAAATAGTCAGCTGTGATGAGTGGTACTGGCATCCATCGCCTCATATATCGGGATATATGTGTGGAGCGCGGCGCGTCGTACGCGGCCTGTGCTGCTCACAACACATTGTATTGTTGTTGGTACGATAGGTATGCAATTTGGGTGCACTTTTTAATGAGAGGTTCACCCTTATTGTATTGTTGGAGGTGTTCGTTTGGGGGTCTTGTCGTGCGCGTCTGTGTGCCGGTGTCGGAAGTGTTTTCTCTGTCGGTGTGTCGTGTGTGCGTGTGACCTGTTGATTGTTTATTATGACAGGTACGCGACTGGTATGAACTGCGTAGGTTGACTCCGGTATCCCACGCGTTGGATGCGTTTGCACTGACTCCAACCCACGTATTGTATTGTTGGGCTACGGGTCAACCCTTAAAGGTGCTCTGCACGCCTAAGTGAAATGACTTTGAGTTTCCTCTAATCAAAACGACGAAACTCTTAGTCGAACCTCGCTCATGTACATGAGCAAAGCGAATTTAACCATAGCGGTTAATTAGTAGCTGCAGAGCACCTTTAACCCTTAGCCCTGTCTCTTTGGGAGGGAGGGAGGGTGTCCTGAGGGGTAGCATATTACAATCTAAGCATACATAGTAGTTCTAGTCATAGTAATAGTAGTAGTAGTAGCAGTAGCAGTAGTAGTATAGTAGTAGTAGTAGTAGCAGTAGTAGTAGTAGTAGTAGTAGTAGTATCATTAGTAGTAGTAGCAGCAGTAGAAGTAGTAGTTAGTAGCAGTAGTGGTAGAAGTAGTAGTAGTAGTAGTAGTAGTAGTAGTAGTAGTAGTAGTAGTAGTAGTAGTAGTAGTAGTAGTAGTAGTATCACAATCTCTCTCAGACTCACCGAATCCGGGGCGCTAAAGGTCGATCCTTCCTCCTCCTTCAGAGTCTGCTGTCGCGTGTATTATGTCGCGTTGAGGAGGGGGGTGTTCCCATTAGGGGTGAGGGTAAGGGTTGGCCTTTACAAAGTATTAATTTCCCTCGAAGCTACTGTGCACGAATTAATCATCCTTTCATTCTTCCGGCCTGCTTGCATTGCCCACACTATTGTAATACTACTGCACGACTAATGCACAAAATACAACGCACCCCGACCCCCCTTTTGTGTGCCACACCATATACAATATTGGTAATAGCAATATCGTGTAAAGGCCAAGGTAAGGGTTACAAAGGGGCCAGGGTCAGGGTTACCCTATTGCGGGTTAACCCGTATAGGGCTGGTTGCTTGTGTCATCAGGTGACGAGGAGAAAGTGCGTGGCACATCGTGAATCGTATAGTAGCGTGGTTAACCCGCAACTACAGCATACAGCAGTGCGTGTAGGTGGCGCGTTAATATAACTCTCATACACCTTGCCGGAGACGAAGTACCTGTGACACGGGGGTGGGAGAGGGTGAACTGTGTCGTAATGATTCGCTTTATTAGTCGTGGATGATAACTCTCTATCAGACGCGTTCTGAGGGGTAGGCATGTTAAAAGCTCTCTCAGACTCACCGAATCCGGGGCGCTAGAAGTCGACCCCTCCTCCTCCTTGTGTATATGTATGTATGTATGTATGTATGTATGCATATATGTATATATATATATATATTTACATGCATATACACATACACACATATATATATATATATATATATATATATATGTATATATATATATATATATATATATATATATATATATATATACATACACACATATATATATATATATATATATATATATATATATATATATATA
>Ga0209491_10008994_pt1 | contig 12416 bp, 2 predicted proteins | sample BON02_FD_187213 | JGI IMG/M metagenome (GOLD analysis project Ga0209491, IMG submission 187213) | Freshwater microbial communities from Lake Bonney liftoff mats and glacier meltwater in Antarctica - BON-02 (SPAdes) (version 2) | ecosystem: Environmental > Aquatic > Freshwater > Ice > Glacier... | reverse complement strand
ATGTATATATACCTATACACTCTCACACGCTCACAAGCATGCACACATATGCACATGTCTGTACCAACACACATTCACTCATCCGCAGAAACATGCGTCCACATACAAAACAATGCACACGCACGTACACGAACGTGCGCGCACGTGTAGGTAATCGCACATTCATATTGCTTGTGGGCGTGAGCGTGAGTCTGCAGATGTATATTCATATATGCATGTATATTCATGTATCCATGCGTGTGCATGTAGATATACACCCATGTTATTGTGATACTACCTTCTGTGATACTACCTTCATTATGAGTTAGGATCTAACAACTGCTTTTGTCAAATATTCAGATGTCGTTGCTCAGCGGTCGGAAGAACTATGTTTGGCGTGCCCAGAGCATTCAATATCATTGTTGGCTAGCACTGCAATCGGGGATTGCGTATGCGACGTTGGATATTCAGGTACGATTAAAGTCTAATCTCCCAAACTTTATACCGTTTGCAACATGCAATCAACCATGTTGTGGCAGGACACGAATATAGAAAATTGATTTATATGATCAATATGCAGGTCCTGACGGAAAGAAGTGCGAAGCTTGTCCAACTTCCAGTTACAAAGACATGCCGGGAGCAGTAGCATGCCAAACGTGCCCTGACCATTCGTTTTCGGAAGCGGGAAATTCGAATGTTTCTGCGTGTTTGTGCAACGCAGGGTACTCTGGAAAGCCTGGCGTTTCCTGTTTTCCGTGTGCGCCGGGATTTTTCAAGGTAGAACGAGGATCTGGTCCTTGTCAGCGCTGTCCTGCTGGCACGTACGCTTTCAACTCAGCCACGAAAGTCGTTTGCACCGAGTGCACAGCGCATTCCTCCACGGTCACTGATGCCAGCAACAGCGTGGGTAACTGCCTCTGCAACGCTGGCCACACGGGTGCGCTTGGAGGCCCCTGCACGCCCTGTGCAGAAGGCACCTTTTCGCCTGATCGAGGGCCTGAGCCATGCCAGCTTTGCGCATCTGGAACGTATAGCACAAAGACTCAACAAACAACCAACACCACGTGTAAAGCTTGTCCAACTTACTCGATCTCGGACGAGGGCAGTAGCGCAATCATCGACTGCATTTGTGATAGTGGTTACTCAGCTGCTGCAGCAGGAGCAGCGTGCGTGCCCTGTGATGTTGGAACCTACAAGGAAGCCACTGGTTCGACGCCATGTGATGTTTGCAGCCGAAACACATATCAAGCCAAGGTGGCGCAGACATCAGCCACTAGCTGTCTGGCTTGCCCAGCACACTCTATCTCCCCATTCCGTAGTGGCGCGTTGGAAATGTGTGTCTGCAAAAGTGCTTACACGCAGGTGGATAGTAGCCAGCTGGCATGCGAAGCCTGCGACAGTGGTAAGTGGAAAACTTCCAACGGCTCTGCGGTATGCTCATTGTGTGCACCTGGTAAGTATTCAATGGCCCCAGCGCAGAAGGTCGAGGCGGCTTGCCTCGCCTGCCCCGTGCACTCGCTTTCACCCGAAGGTAGCTCGGACAAGGTTGCGTGCAAGTGCCTGGCGGGCTATACTGGCGAAGATGGTGAAGGCTGCGCCCAGTGTACACAGGGCAAGTACAAGTCAGAGACGGGCTCGTCTGCTTGCATCGTGTGTGGGCCCAACACATACAGCAACGGTACAGCTTCAACAGCATGCCTCACTTGTCAACAAGATGCAGTGGCTGTGACCGGGAGCAGCCTGTATTCCGACTGCAAATGCACGACTGGGTTCAGCAGCCTCGGTGACGTTTGCTCTGCGTGCGAAGCCGGTCAGTACAAAAAGACGCTGGGGACGTCAGGATGCCTGGCCTGCGAGGCAGGCAAATACAGTGACAGCGTTGCGTCTAGCCTCTGCACACTGTGTCCAGACTTCGCACATTCTCCTACTGGAGCCAATGCAACCACCCTGTGCACCTGTAATCGCGGCTTTACAGGTCCAGACGGCGGGCCAGGAGCATGCATTCCTTGCAAAGCAGGGGAGTACAAAGGTGCAAGTGGCTCTACCCAGTGCTTGGTCTGCGCGGGAGGATACTATTCGCCTGCTGCAGCATCATCCTGCACAAGGTGTCCTCGAAACTCTTCTTCGCCACCGCAAAGTGTCTCAATCGAGTCATGTTTTTGCGATTTTGGATTTTTCGGCGTCAACGGGGGTGATTGCTCTCCCTGCGAAATCGGCTGGTATTGCCAGGGAGGAGCCAGCATAGCCTGTGCAGAGAATACTGCAAGCGATGCATCCAGCGCCCTCATCTCAGACTGCCTGTGCCAGCCAGGATTTGAAGGAAACGCTGGCGGCCCATGTCAGCAGTGCAATTCAGGCACATATTGTGACATTGGCGTTCTCTACGATTGTCCAGTCTCCGCAGGTTCGGCAGCTGGAAGCAGCCTGCTCTCGCACTGCACGTGCCGTGAGGGATTTTGGGGCCCAGACGGTGGAGAGTGCAGCACGTGTGAAAAAGACTCTTATTGCAGAGGAGGTCCGCAAACCAGTCTCTGTCCGGATAACAGCTTCTCACCAGCAGGAAGTACGAGCATTCAACACTGTATATGCGGACCAGGGTATGTAGGGCCCAACGGTGGGCCATGTGTGCACTGCCCACGATATTTTTTCTGTGAAGGAGGAGACACTAAAGAAGACTGTCAAAATCATGGCGATGCACCTATGGGTAGTCTAACCATCAGCGACTGTCTCTGCGAAAGGGGATTCGTTGGGGATCCAGGAGGAGTTTGTGTAGAATGCCCGGAAAATCACTTTTGTGCAGGCGGTTCACAGAAGATTGAGTGTCCAGCAGATACAGAAGCCTGGTCTGGAAGCTGGCTTGAGGCAGACTGTAGCTGTAGTAGTGGGCTCTCTGGCCCCCTTGGGGGGCCATGCTCGGAGTGCGTTTCCAACGCATTTTGTTTTGTGGGAAGGGAGATTCCGTGCCCAGCATTTTCTGAAGCCCCCGCCGGGAGTTTGAGCTTGGAGGCCTGCGTGTGTATTCCCGGCACATATGGTCTGGTAACGAATGGAGGGTGCGTTGCGTGCGAGGGTGGTCGAGACTACTGCCCGGGGGGGTCAAGTGCAGCCCAATGCTTGGAGAATTCATTTTCTCCCGCTCAAAGTTCAACACTTGAAGATTGCTTGTGTGATTCGGGATTCGCTGGACCTGCTGATGGTCCTTGCACTCCATGCGAAGCAAACTCGTTTACACCCTACGGCAACGATCCGTGCTCATGCAACAAGGGATTTACTGGTCCAGACGATGGCACGTGCCGTGCGTGCGAGCAGGGCAAGTACAAGCCAGTGAATGGAAGTGGAGAGTGTGAGCCTTGTGGGGCCGGCAAGTTTGGAGTTGACAGTGGTGCCACATCAGAGAGTGCATGCGTGAGTTGCTCTTTATTTAGAGGCTCAAGCAGTTCTGTGCAAGGTAGCCGCAGCGCATTGGCGTGCCTGTGCCAAGCTGGCCACAGCCTCGCTGCGGATGGATTGACGTGTCAGCCGTGTCCAGCTGGATTTTACAAATCATTTATAGCCAACACTGACTGCAGCAGCTGTCAGCAGGGAAAGTACTCGATGGTGGTTGGCGCCATGTCCGATGTGTGTCAAGGATGCCCGTCAAACTCCAACGCGCCTGAGGCGAGCGACGAGGAGGTCGACTGCACTTGCAACGCTGGCTCAACAGGCCCAGACGGTGGACCCACTTGCCGTCTGTGCGCCGAGGGCAAGTACCAAGCAAACACGGGGTCTTTGAAGTGTGACGATTGCTTGGGAGGCAAATACCTGGATTCATCTGGTAACGATGCTGAGGCAAACTGCAAGGCGTGTCCGGCAAATTCTGGCAACAACGTTGCAGCAAGCACAACTGAGACCTCATGCAAGTGCAACGCTGGATCATCCGGTGCTCTGGGCCTGTGCCAGTCTTGTCCGACTGGCTCCTACAAAGGCGCAGTTGGCTCCACAGCCTGTACGCTGTGTGCAGCGGGCAAATTCTCAGAGGCGCTGGGCGCGACAGCTCCCAGCACGTGTAAGGAGTGCCCTGCACACTCGCAAGCGGGGCTTGGCAGTGCAGCCAAGCTTGAATGTGAATGCAACGCCGGCTACACACTCGGGGCAGGAGTGGAGCACAGCTGCGTGGTATGCGTCGCAGGTACCTACAAGTTAGGGATTGGACTCGAAGGCTGCATTGAATGTGCAAGAGACATGTACTCAAACACACTGGCAGCATCCTCAGCATCAACGTGCCAGCAGTGCAGTAGCAGTAGCACAGCACCAGAAGGCAGTGCAAGTATTGAAAGCTGTCTCTGTCTCAAGGGGTACAGTGGCCCGGACGGAGGAACGTGCACAGATTGCGATCCAGGAAAGTACAAGGCAGGAAATGGAGCGTCAGATTGTCTAGAATGCAATCCTGGAAAGATTTCAGCGACGGCATCAGCGACTTGCACGCAGTGCTCAACAGATACATACTCGTCGGTCGACCATACTGAATGCACAGAGTGTTCTTCTAACGCAATATCGCCGGCAGGCAGCGACGAAATACAGGACTGCGTATGTGCGGCCGGGTTCACTGGCCCAGAGGGCGGGCCGTGTACAGAGTGCGACGCGGGCAAGTACAAGATTGCGACAGGAAATGCTGCGTGCAGCAACTGTATAGCTGGTCAGTATTCAACGGCGATTGGTGCCACATCTGATGTTTGTCAAGGGTGCCCTATGTACTCCAACGCGCCTGAGGCGAGCGACGAGGAAGCAGACTGCATCTGTGATGCCGGATCCTCGAGTGATGGTGGCATGTGCTCGCTGTGCGTTGTTGGCAAGTACAAGATTGCGCCAGGGGATGCTGCGTGCAGCAACTGCTCAGCAGGTCAATATTCAACGGCGGTTGGCGCCACATCCGATGTGTGCCAAGGATGCCCGTCGAACTCCGACGGACCTGAAGCGAGCAACGAGGAGGTCGACTGCATTTGCCAGGCTGGCTCATCGGGCCCAGACGGCGGACCATGCACACAGTGTGTTACAGGCAAGTACAAGGTGCTGGCAGGATCGGCAAAATGCAGTAACTGTGTGGCTGGCAAATTTGCAACGGTGGTTGGTGCCACATCAGACGTGTGTGCAAGCTGCCCCACACACTCCGATGCACCAGAGGCGAGCGACGAGGAAGTTGACTGTGCCTGTAACGCCGGATCTTCGGGACCAGACGGGGGCGAATGCCTGAAGTGCGTGCCAGGGGCCATCAAGCTCATCAATGGATCGTCGCCCTGTGTCTCCTGCCCGTCTGGCACGTTTGCGCGCACACCAAATGTGTCGTGTATTTCGTGCCCCCTACACTCCGTGAGCGCAGCCAGGAGCGCGAGTATCAAAGACTGCCTCTGTCTCGAGGGGTTCAGCGGCCCGGACGGAGGGACTTGCATTGCCTGTCGGCCAGGAACGCACAAAAGTGTGTTGGGGTCGGATACATGCAAGTCATGCCAGTCTACGACATACGCTACTATTGGTTCTGCCCTCTGCATGGGTTGCCCGCTGTACACGTACGCACCACCAGAAAGTATAGACGTCGAAAGCTGTGTGTGCATTGCAGGCTACACGGGTGTCGATGGCAACGAGTGCCAGCCGTGCACAGCTGGGAGCTACAAGAGTAACAAAGGGTCAAGTTCGTGTCGCGTATGTCCATCCAATTCACAGTCACCTCAACGTAGCGTGGACGTTGTGTCCTGTATTTGCAACAAGGGCTTCTCTGGGCCTCACGGTGGACGATGTAATAATTGTGAGGTTGGAAAATATAAACCATCTACAGGCTCTGCTGCTTGCACCGCCTGTATTCCAGGAAAGTATGCCGAGGAGGTTGCCCAACTCTCAGAAATATTGGCATGTGTCTCGTGTCCTGTAGACACGTTTTCTCCTGCATTTTCAGCATCGAGTTCCACGGCATGTTTGCGGTGTAAGTCTGGTTCACAATCAGCCAGTGGCAGTGCCGACAGCAGTAACTGTAGATGCAGAATTGGAACCTCGGGCCCGGACGGCGGCCTGTGCCAGTCTTGCTCTACTGGCTCCTACAAAGGCGCAGTTGGCTCCACAGCCTGTACGCCGTGTGCAGCGGGCAAATTCTCAGAGGCGCTGGGCGCGACAGCTCCCAGCACGTGTAAGGAGTGCCCTGCACACTCGCAAGCGGGGCTTGGCAGTGCAGCCAAGCTTGACTGTGAATGCAACGCCGGCTACACACTCGGGGCAGGAGTGGAGCACAGCTGCGTGGCATGCGTCGCGGGTACCTACAAGTTAGGGATTGGACTCGAAGTCTGCGTCGAATGCGTTGCTGGTAAATACATGCTGCCTGCAATTTCAGGATCCACCTCTGAGTTCGATTGCGTCGAATGTCCTGCAGATTTTTTCTGCAACGACGGCCAAACGATTTCTGCTTGTCCTGAAAACACCACATCCCCCTCAGGCAGTGAAGCAGCGGGCGACTGCGTGTGCTCAAGAGGCTATGGTGGCACACAAACCTCTTTTTGTCAGGCGTTGTGTGGTGATGGGATCCGGGTCAAACACGAACAGTGCGACGACGCAAACGTCATGTCTCGAGATGGATGCACAAATTGCCTCGTAGATTGTGGATTTTCGTGTTTTGATCTCAACGATCAAGGACGTGACGTGTGCGATACCGAGTGCGGTGACAGCCTGACAAGGGGATCTGAGGGATGTGATGATGGCAATTCGATCGATGGTGATGGCTGCAGCAGCTCTTGCACGGTGGAACTGGGGTATCTATGCTTTCACGACACTACAGAGGCGGGTACGACCGCAGCTGCATGTGCTTTAGAACCATTCACCTGCTTGCAGGGTGTGTGTGGTGTTGGCACAATTTCTGCTGAAGTACAGGACAAAAAGGAATGTGATGACGGCAATACACTGTCAGAAGATGGCTGCTCACACGATTGCGGTATTGAGTGCGGCTGGTTGTGCTCTGGTGCTACTGAAAGCAGTCAAGACACATGTTCACCAACTGAATGCGGGGACTCTAAGCTCTCAGGCGACGAGAAATGTGATGACGGCAACACTGCAAACAGCGATGGGTGCTCCTCGAATTGCCTGATTGAGAATGGCTGGACGTGTGTCCATTTGTCCGTGCCTCCGGCTGCATGCGGACAATATCCAGACGCATGCGCGCCTGCGTGCGGAGATGGTGTCCGGATAGGAGCTGAGCTCGTGTCAGGGGGTTGCGATGATGGTGGGCAGCTAGAAGGCGATGGATGCAGTGCCCTGTGCACGGTGGAATGCGGCTGGAATTGTCTCGACGTGTGCACGTTTCTCTGCGGCGATGGCTTGCGCGCGACAGGTGCTGAAGAGTGCGATGACGGAAACATCCTCGAGGGTGATGGCTGCAGTAGCTCTTGCACGGTGGAGTTGGGGTGGGAGTGCCCACCTTATGTGCTGATGAACACGTGTGGAATTGATCAATGTTCTGAAATCTGTGGAGATGGGCTGATTGTGGGGAGTGAGGCCTGCGATGACTCTAATTTACGCTCAGGCGATGGTTGTGGCAGCACGTGCGCCTATGAATGCTGTTTTGAACGGGTGCTGAAATCCAGCGGATCGCTTGCAATGATCACGAAGTGCGGCGACGGCTGTTGGTCAGGGGTCGAGGAATGCGACGATGGCAACACCGTGGACGGCGACGGGTGCTCATCAAATTGTCAAGTTGAGCTTGGCTGGGACTGTGCCAATTCAAATTGCGGCCAAGATTCTTGTGTAAGAATCTGTGCGGATGGCCGTCAGGGACCGTCGGAGAGCTGCGACGATGGGAACAACAGGGATCACGATGGATGTTCAAAAACATGCCATTTAGAGCCTGGCTTTGAGGCCAGCAATAACTTGGCCGGTATTGTAGCAACAACGTGTGGCGATGGAGTTTGGGCCGGGTTGGAGGAATGCGATGACGGTAATAGAATCCTCTTGGATGGCTGCTCAAACACATGTCAGGTTGAAGCAGGATTCTTGTGCTTCAATACGGGGCTTGGAGCGGATAGGTGTACACCTATTTGTGGTGATGGCAGACGCGTTGCTGACGAACAGTGCGACGATGGCAACTTGGTTGAGCAGGATGGGTGTGATCGAGCGTGCCGGGTGGAGCCTCGTTACCAGTGCAACGGAGGCTCGAGTTTCATTGCAGACTACTGCGTGCTTGTTGTGCCTTCAATAGAGTGCTCACGCGTCAGAGTTCGTCCTACCGTGCGCGGCACCGACAAAGTTGGCCTTGTTATTCATTCAAATCTGCTTGACAGCTCAACATTCGAGGCTGCTGCATTGGAGGCGCAAGTGCAAGTGCAGACGGCGCAAAGATCGTGGAGAGACGCATTTTCGAAGCAAATTGCCGTTGCGCCCGAAGTTTATTTGCCAATTGGTTCGGTTTTTAGTCCTGGCAGGTGGGTGCGAGTAAGAATAAGAGGTGAGAATCAGCACGGAGATGGCGAATTTTGCGAGGTGAAGGAGGCCATTCGGCTGATAGGTTTGCCAGGTCTTATCCGCGACTTCCAGGCACAATACTCCCACCCACAAGATCTGGAACCGTTGTGTGTTTCGTGGAGTATGCCGGAGGATACAGGGTATGGAGTCAGCCGGGAAGCATCTTCATTAGACTGGGTGCGACCAAAAATAGGAAGGCGGGGCCTGTTGCAAACCAAGCCTGTTCTCAAAAATCGATTGACCCTACGACCAAAAAGTACTGCAAACATCGAATATTACAAAGGAGAGATCGCACAAAACTCAAATTTCCTCGAAAGCCGAGTCTTTGAGGAGTCCGTTGATATGAGACACTGCTTTCCAGCACCAGCAGGAACAACTTGGCACTTCAGATTAGTTGCGTGCAATGCAGCAGGATGTTCCTCCTTCGATGAAGCACCAACAACCAGTTGGACAGTGCCTCCTGAGCCTGTCTTGACTCCGCCATCTTCGCCGCCCCCTGGTTCTCTCAGCATTTTCAGTGTCAGCCCGTCCCAAGGCGTGCGGTGAGTGCGTTTGCGTGATTGTGTGTGTGGCTCTATGAGCATGCCATGTTTCCATTACTCGCTGCACAAGGGTGATAACGATGATAAGTATCGATGAAAAAGTGTTGTCTTTTGTCTTTTCCCCTTTATTGATATGCGTTTACTGCGGTGACTCATTGCATTCATCGATGTAACGATTTGTACTTATGATATTTGAGCGTTGAGCTGGTTGCGCATGCGCTGAGCACAGATGTGAATAGGCAATATGAGTACACACAACCACTTACATATGCACAAAGATGACTGCAATTTGTTTGTGCAGAGGAGTCGAAACAAGAGTGGCCATCACGCTGCAAAATTCGTTCGCAGCTAGCATTAGGTCTCGGGACTTCAGTGTTCTTGTAGACGATACTGGTGCTCGCATCGTCGATCTTGAACGAAGTAGCCAAAACTCGAGTCTACTTACGCTGCACGTCGACGTGATTCCCCCTCACATTTATAAGAACGGTCTTTCGGTTGGGCAACTCTTTACCGTTTCAGGAGCATCGCTCATGTTTACATTTTCCTGGAGAGAAGCCTGCTATTATCCGGCCTTCTGCAAGACGTTTGGACTGGTTGTCAATACTAGACATATTGAAAACTTACCTAGTCTGACCTGGGCTTGTGAGAGTTCAGTGTGCTATGCTGCCGAACAGATAGCCCTGCCAGAGATCCTTTCGCCGGCGGAATTGCACAGCAGCACCCAGGGAAATTTCAGTTCTCTGATCGTGAAAAATCTCGTGTCCTTGGAACCTTCTATTTTCGTTGGAAATGCACCAGTAGTCTTGGATATGTCGGATTGGTCTAAATTCAAGAAATTGTCATTCACCATCCCCGAGCTCAAGAACCCTCCCTGTACGGCATGTGGGCGACTGTGCCAGTGTAAAGCCGTCTTAGACCTTTATGATTCGTCTCCAGATGCAACTGATTCGATTCGCAAGACCTCAGTACTGATCAATTACGTATCGCCCGTGATTGGCCCTCCATTACTCATCGCGTCCAGCCATGGGTGTGCAGTTCAATCGTGCGCAACTGAGACAATCATGGTCAGTCGTTCGGTTGATATCAAAGTCATACTAAGCAACTTCCCAAAAATTGCTGAGCCCTTTACCAAGTGTCTCATGGCCGGTCCACGATGTGTCGGCGACGGCGGCTACATCAGCCCAGTGCGGGTGTTGATTTCTAAAGGCAGTTTGAAAAGCATTTCAATATTATCTAGCACAGCCCTTGAGACGAAAATCTTGGTCTCATACACGGCACCTCCGCTACCTCCCGACGGCAGATTGATTGACATGTTTTTTTCCTATGGTTTGCTGCCTAGGGCGCATTTATATTTGTCTGTTGGCATTGCGCTCCCTCCTTCCGTCTCAGTTTACTTTCCGACAACCTTGACCCTGCGCGCCGCGTCTACACGTTCGATTACGATCAAGATTTCAAATTGGGTGGCCGGAGAAATGGTTCCTTTGGGAGCTAGTGCTGCCTGTCAGTCAATGGGCTCTGTGGCACAAAACATTACAGATGTCGTTGTAATCAATGAGGCATTCGGCTCAGCAGAGCTGTCGCTTTTACTTGGCACTCTCGAATCTCTGGTGTCCTGCCAATACTTGTTGACCCTTCACATTTCGCAAGGCTCTCATTTATGGAGCCTAAGTGTGTCAGTCGATCTTGTTGCAACGGGTGTCATCACGTCAATTAGCCCATCTTTCGGATCAGTCCTGGGCGGGCAGGTTGTAAAGCTGGTCTTGACTGATTTCCCCATCGTCAACGTGTCCTCAGATGTCAATGTTGCGTGTTCCAATTTGATTGATCTTGGATCTAGAGGTGCTGCTGATGTTTCTGTGGTGTGGTCATCGGAATCATCGACGTGCTTAACATTCAGCATGCCATCGACCCGTCGCCCAGGTGTAGAGACGATTCAGGTCACTCACGGCAGCGGTGCAAGTGCCAAGGAATCATATATGTTTATGCCAGTGCCAATCGTGGTCTCATCAATGATTCCAGCACACGGTGGAATTGTAGAGCTGACTCTTTTTACATTCCCAGCAGAGATGATGTTTGACATAGAAGTATCCATGATGAGGGAAGGTCTCAGAACTCAACTGCCTGTCCAGACTTCAAACGTGAATGGCAACCAATTCATTTTGAAATGTATTGCTCCGTCAGTCTCGAAAACTGAAATTCTTGCCGGCCAGGTCATTTTCGTTAACAAAATGACCTCAAAAATGGACCACATATGGCGATTTCAACCTTTTGATCTCCACTATTTTAGTGTGCCAGTCGCTACAATCATTCCATCGAGGGCCAGTAGAACGGGTGGGAGCGTAGTTCTACTATACGTAAGAGGCCTGTTCTTCCAAACGTCCGAGTTGCAAGAATATCCCCTGGTGCTATTTGGGAAGTCAGCAGCACGAGTGCTGCAAATGTCCAAGGAAGAATTGCGCGTCGAGGTGCCCCCATTTTTGATGGAGCGCACGATCCAGGTCACTGTCATCTTTGCATCAAAGATGTCTGATAAAGTTCCCGATGAGGCTGCAACGGCAATCACACAATTCAACTACTTCAACCCCATTCCCAAGGTCGCAAGCGTCTCTCCCTCTCGCTGGGAGATACAAGGACACCTTTCTGTTCGCGTAGCTTTACTGTATTTCCCCAAGATTGAGCCGTCTTCAGGGCTGGATGGATTGACGGTTGCTGTTGGAAATGTAGAGGCCACAGTGGTGGAGGTTGTGTATTCTGGAACAGTCGAGACCATTCTCACGATTAATGTGCCTGCTATCGACGTCGAGCAGCGGTCTGGCTATGTACAGTGGGCTGGGGTGACGGCAATTTTTGCCTTTGACGTATTTGACAAACGAGCAACCCTGTTTTGCAGACGAGAAGATGCTCTTGGGTGTGTCGGGACAGTGTTGGGAGGAGACATTCTCGTCATGACTGTCAATTTTGGGCCTATCATTTCGCTTCAACAGCTCTCGGCACAATTCGCTGGCGTGGATGGCGCTATTGTACACTTAGTCCACTCAAATTCCTCGTCAACAACCATAAAACTGCTGGTTCCGAAAGTGGGTGAGCAAATCTTGTCCACCAACGTCGATCTTATCGTTTCCAACGATGCAGTCGATGCATCTGAACCACGAAGGGCTGCCAGTATGTTCAGGTATGCAGCCGCGCCATCACTTGTATCAGCCACGGTACAACGTGATGGTGCTGGAATGCAGCTGGTATTTGATGCGGAGACCAATGGACTGCAGAATGAATACCTGCAATGCAGCGATTTTTTTGATGACAGCACTACTGCGATATTTGGCACAAATCCAAGATGCTTTTGGGAAAATACTCGCACCTTGACTGTTCAATTCGGATTGCCAGGACTGAAATCCTTCTACAAGGATTCTGTGATAATGGTCA
>Ga0209491_10008993_pt1 | contig 12417 bp, 18 predicted proteins | sample BON02_FD_187213 | JGI IMG/M metagenome (GOLD analysis project Ga0209491, IMG submission 187213) | Freshwater microbial communities from Lake Bonney liftoff mats and glacier meltwater in Antarctica - BON-02 (SPAdes) (version 2) | ecosystem: Environmental > Aquatic > Freshwater > Ice > Glacier... | reverse complement strand
TTGCACAAGGGGTGGTCGGTGGCAGTACCGGGTGCCGCGGGTATATCATGTCGCGCCACCCGCGAAAAGTTGGCGCCACCCTCGAAAATAATGGCGCGCATGTGGCACCCGACCACTGCACATGGGGGGGGGGTCGGTGGCAGTACCGGGTGCCGCCATAGGTGCGGCGTGCGCACAGCTCACTGTGCTCGCACTCGGCTCGATGGTCATATACGACACCTCGGACACCTCGGACACATCGGGCGCGGCACACCTCGGACACCTCGGACACACCGGACGCGGCCACACCTCTGTCACGACACATCCCGGACACCTCGGCCTTGCGCTCGGACAGCGCGAGGGGTTCCAGGTGCGTGCACGGCCTCTACCTGCTCCGCGAGTGACTTGTACACGCAGCCATGGGCACCTGTACACGTGCGCCCAGGAGCTCCAGCTGGGGAACAGACTCCAGTCGGGCGCGCCCAGGGTTGGCGCGCGCCTGGTGGAGCCACGCCGTACACCCGCCGCCCAAGTGTCCAGGGTGTCCGGGGTGTCCAACTCGGTCAAGACACACCTCGGCCACGACACACCTCATGAAAGGGGGCACACGACACACCTCGTGAAAGGGGCCACACGACACACCCCCCGAAGGCGGTTAACCCCGATCATGGCCGATGTGTGACCGAGGTGTGGCCGAGGTGTGTCGTGACCGATGTGTGGCCGAGGTGTGTCGTGACCGATGTGTGGCCGAGGTGTGTCGTGACCGATGCGTGGCCGAGGTGTGTCGTGACCGATGTGTGGCCGAGGTGTGTCGTGACCGATGTGTGGCCGAGGTGTGGCCGAGGTGTGTCGTGACCGATGTGTGGCCGAGGTGTGTCGTGACCGATGTGTGGCCGAGGTGTGCCGTGACCGATGTGTGGCCGAGGTGTGCCGTGACCGAGGTGCGTCATGACAAGTTTCCCGGCAACCGATGGCCGATGTGTCTTGGTCGATGTTTCCCGTGTGCTTGGCGACCGATGGCCGATGTGTATCGGCCCGCTCAGGAAGTTGACCGTGTGCTTGGTGACCGATGGCCGATGTGCCTTGGCCGAAGTTCCCCGTATGTGTGGCAACCGATGGCCGATCTGTCTTGGCCCCTTCAGGAAGTGTCCCGTGTGTTTGGTGACCGAGTCCCCTTCAGGAGGTGTGTCGGTGGCCGATGTGTGGCCCCCTCGGGAGGTGTCCCTTGTGCTTGGTGACCGGCCGATGTGTCTTGACCCCCTTCAGGAAGCGTCACGTGTGTTTGGTGACCGAGTCCGAGGTTCGACTACGATGGATCGGCGCGAGGGCGACCCGTATGGGCAACAAGCAACAGGGTCCCCATTGCGCACAGGAGTGCAGTTCGCACTCGCACATCGATGCGACTCGTGCAAAATTCTGATTGTGCGACACAAAATGATTGTGCGACACACCAAAATGTACGGACAGACCCTACCCCCGTTGCAATGTGACACAATTTTTTTTATGGACAGACCGTTAAACAGCGTTGCCATGTGGCACCCACGACTTGTGCCAGGCGCCCCGACAAGGCGCGCGCCATCTATACCACGCGCACCACGGGCGGTCATGCAGCCCACCCCTGACCCCGGGAGTCGGCCTGGGAGACACCGGCCAGCCGCTACGGTGTCCGCGTTGGCGGACATGGTAGCGGGCCTAACCCTGAACCCACCGGCGACGCCCCCCGCGCCTGACGCGGCGCGCCCCAGGTTGCAGGACCTTCCAGTGGAACTGCAAGGACTGGTGACCGAGAACCTCGGCGCGCGGGGCGCCACCGCGCTGCGCGCGACGGGGTTGGAGTTCCGTGCGGCGGATGAACTGCTGTCGTGCCGACAGCTGTCCAAGGTCGAGTACCCGGTGCGCTCGGCCTATCGAGACCAGTTGCTGCGGTGGCAGGACGACCAGGAGACCACGCCGATGCCACCCGAGGGGGTGCTTGCCCTTGCGGCGCCGGCCACCCGGTGCCTGCAGGGGCTGCACCACTCCTTTGAGGGCGTGCTACCCGACGGCATTCGGCAGATCGACCCCGCCGCGGCCGCGGCGTTTGGCCGCCTGCGGTTGTCCGAGCATGCCGACCTCGTTGACGTGCAACGCGTGCACGCCGTGGCGCCAATGAGCCTTCGCCAGCTCCGATTGTTGAGTGTCATGACGCGCACCAGTGACGAGCGCCTGCGCATTCAAGATGCCTGGCGGGGTGGCATGTCGTGGCGTGTCCATGACCCCATCGACCTACGGCAATTGGGTCGGCTCTGCGAGGCGTGCTTGAGCCTCTACCTGTTGAGGGGTGGGTCGTTCTGGCTGAGGATGGTCGGCGAATCACTGGACACGGGGGGCTTGGAGCGGCTGCTGCGGATTCAGCCGCAGGGCCCCCGTGCCCACCAAGGTCTGCGCAGCGTGCACGGCGCAGGCCCGCCACATTGGCGCGGGCTCGAACTCTCGCTCGACTACTGCCGCTTCCCCAACTGGCTGGCCGAGCCCGACGGCGGCACACTCCGGTTGGCTGCCACGATATGTCCGGTGATCCGAACGACCGGACAGTGGCAGCACGGCCCGCCAATGTGATCCTGACGTGCCACCGTATCCCTCGGTGCGCGTTCATGACTCCGTTCTGGGGCGACCTGCAAACATGCACATTTTCCGACCAGCTCCGGGTTAACCCTTAACCCTAACCCAGAGCCTTCCAGTGGTGCACGGGGCTGAAAGTGGCCGACCTGTCGGGTTGCACCTTGCTGGATAGTATAGGAAAAGGAGCGTTCCAGTGGTGCACGGGGCTGGAAGTGGCCGACCTGTCGTGTTGCCGCTCGCTGGAGACCATGGCAACCGGCGCCTTCCAGGGGTGCACGGCGCTGCAACCCATCGACTTGTCGAGCTGCGCGGCACTCGTCTCGATCGGCGTCGGCGCATTCCCAGCACACTTGGCAGAGCGCATCCTCTTGCCCCCGGGTCTACCGTGGTCGAGTGAGTGGTTCAGACGTTTGGGATAACCCAACCCCTAACCCTGCCAATGTGTCTTGACTTCCCGTGTGTTTGGTGATCGAGGTGTGGCCGGTGTGTCTTGACTCCCGTGTGTTTGGTGACCAAGGGTGGCTGATGTGTCTTGGCGACGTTTCTGGTGTGCTGAACGATGGCCGATGTGTCTTGGCCCTTTCAGGAAGTTTCCCGTGTGCTTGGTGACCGATGTCCATTGTGTCTTGGCCCTTTTCGGAAGTTTCCCGTGTGCTTGGTGACCAATGGCCGATGTGCCTTGGCCCCTTCATGGAAATTTCCCATGTGCTTGGTGACCGGTGGCCGATGTGTCTTGGTCGAAGTTTCTCGTGTGCGTTGTGACCGATGGCCGATGTGCATTGGCCGAAGTTTCCCGTGTCCTAGGTGACCGATGGCCGATGTGCTTTGGCCCTTTCGGGAAGTTTCCCGTGTGCTTGACGACCGATGGCCGATGTGTCTTGGCCGACGTGTGCCATGTGTTTGGTGACCGACGTACTTTGGCACAGGTGTCCCGTGTGGGTGACCCAGGTGTGGCCGATGTGTCTTGGTCAAAGTGTCCCGTGTGTCGTGTGACCGAGGTGTGGCCGATGTGTCTTGGCCGCGGGTTTCGTGTGTGTGGTGACCGAGGTGTGGCCGATGTGTCTTGGTCGAAGTGTCCTGTGTGTTTGGTGACCGAGGTGTCTCGGTCGAAGTTTCCCGTGTGTCGTGTGACCGAGGTGTGGCCGACGTGTCTTGGCCGAAGTGTCTCATGTGTTTGTTGACCGAGGTGTGGCCGACGTGTCTTGGTCGAAGTGTCCTGTGTGTTTGGTAACCAAGCACCTCGGGCAGATCGCCCATACCGCCTCGGGCACATCAGACACACCTCCATCATGACACGCCTCGGGCACCTCGGACACACCTCGGTCACGGCACACCTCGTACACCTCGGACACACCTCGGCCACGACCCACCTCTGTCACCGCACACCTCGGACACATCGGCCACAACCCACCTATGTCACCGCAAACCTCGGACACCTCGGCCACGTCGTGACACACACCCCCCTCGGCCACGTCGTGACACACCCCCCCCCCTCGGCCATGCCTCGGTCACGACACACCTCGGACACCTCTGCCACACCTCGGTCACGACACACCTCAGACACCTCAGTCACGATACACCCCGGCCTCGGGCACGGCACACCTCAGACACCTCAGTCACGATACACCCCGTCCTCGGGCACGACACACCGACCTCGGACACGATACACCTGTCTTGACCGAGTTGAGGGTGGTTGGCAAAAACAGAAACTCGCGCACACCACGAATTGACCGGTATATCGGGGTGCGCCGTCAGACTCGCCCCCCCCCATGCGAGGACCATATCCCCCCATGGACCGGGTCGCCTGTGTCGACCTCGCGCCATTCCTGGCAGATGGCGCATCGCTCGATGCGCTGGCTGTGTGCGCTGAAGTGGCGCGCTCGCTCAGGGAGACGGGCATCGTCATCCTGCGCGACCCCCGTGTCTCCGCGGCCGCCTCCTCTGTCTTCCTGGACATGCTCGAGGACTATTTTGCGCAGGACGACGCGCTCAAGCTGGCCGACGAGCGGCCGGGGCTCCACTACCAAGTGGGCACCACTCGCGAGGGGGTGGAGGTTCCAATCAAACGGTCCGCTGCATGCGTCGCGCGAATCGCCGCTCGCAATGTCCGTGCAGCACCGACCAAGCAACGTCGCCGGACCTGATCCAAAGTGGCGTTTTTTCTGGCAAATTGGGGAACGGCCAGACGATGCCACGTTCGAGGACCTGAACGCGGCGCCGGTGGTCCCCGCCATGTTTCCCGCCTGTGCAACCACCATGGACCACTGGGGTGGGCTTTTGCAAGGGGCTGTCACGACGTGCGCGGAAATGACCGCCCTCGGCCTCGGCCTCCACCGAGACGCCATCTCCAGCCTGATGCGGCAAGGGCCGCATCTCCTCGCCCCGACCGCCTCAGACCTCTCGAAGTATTCGCGGGTGGGACAACCCCTCGCCGGTTGGCACAGCAACCTGAATCTGCTCACGATCCATGGCAGATCGAGGTACCCTGGACTGTATGTCTGGCTTCGGGATGGCAGCAAGGTGGCGGTGGTCGTGCCGACTGGCTGTTTGCTGGTACAGGCTGGTCAGCAGCTCGAGCACCTCACAGCGGGGCACATTCGAGCGGGGATGCATGAGGTGGTCGTTACGGACACGGCGCTTGCTACCGCTGCGCAGGCCGCACTCGACGGGCGCCCCCCTTGGCGCATCTCGTCCACACTCTTCGCCCATGTCGCCTCCAGTGCAATGCTCGCGCCCCTGCCACCGTTTGCCACTTGTACGGAGGCGGCGGCATACCTTCCGATCACGGCAGGGGAGCAGGTCATGTCCATGTTGACCCAACTTCAACTCTGCAAGTGCCCGTAATGCCATCCTGGGCTCGATCACGCACCTCGGACACATCGGCCACACCTCGGAATATTTTACAAACACACCTAGAAGTACCCGTGCGTGACATCACTGACTGCGTCCAATGCGGCGTCGCCCGCCGTTGAAGGCAGTCACATTGGAAAAGGGGGGATAGGGAGGCACACGCGCCTCGTTGTAGGGGTGACGTTCATCGTCGTCGTTGTCGTTGGGGTTCTCCTAGCCGTTTCACAACCATGGTCTAACGAGGCCAAGCCTGACGAGGCCAAGCCGGACGAGGCCAAGCCGGACGAGACCAAGCCTGACGAGGCCGAGCTTGACGAGGCCAAGCTTGACGAGGCCAAGCCTGACGAGGCCACGCCTGACGAGGCCACGCCTGACGAGGCCACGCCTGACAAGGCCACGCCTGACGAGGCCACGCCTGACAAGGCCACGCCTGACGAGGCCACGCCTGACGAGGCCACGCCTGACGAGGCCACGCCTGACGAGGCCACGCCTGACAAGGCCACGCCTGACGAGGCCACGCCTGACGAGGCCACGCCTGACGAGGCCACGCCTGACGAGGCCACGCCTGACGAGGCCACGCTTGACGAGGCCACGCTTGACGAGGCCACGCCTGACAAAGCCAAGCCTGACGAGGAGCCTGACGAGGCCAAGTCTCCAGGCCCGGACCCGGTGCTATGCGTCAAACTGGGGGCGACATGCGCCACTGGCAATTGTTGCGCACACCCCGTGAACCCCAACCTCGGCAGCGACCCCGGCAGCGGAACCAATTCTCCTACAAGCCAGTGGGCACCCGATAGGGTCCCGTTCCCCAAAACATTGGACCTGAGTGAGCGCCAACTGGCGATGCGGAACCACGAGACGGGCGCGCAGGGGGTGGAGGTCCGGTTCATCGACACCGCGCACTTCAGTTTCATGTTGGAGGAAGGCACGTGGCGGGACTGGGAAGACAAGGTGCCGCTCGTCGACCAGGCGCTCTCCACAATCCTCCGGCGGTATGTGGACGAGTTGAACACACCGGTGCCGCTGTACAAGGTCGTGATCTTTGTGCCACAAGCGTCCGGGTTGTACGGGAGCCCCTTGGCTGATATGCCGGCTCTGTCCTTCTCGGCCCATCTGTGGCCCGAGCTTTTGCAGGAGATCAATGTGGTCGGCGTCGATCGTGTGGCCAATGGGGGTCTGTTGCACGAGCTCACACACACCGTGCAGCGGCACACCACCCCGCGCACCGACGACGAACATGACCACTTTGGCTGGTTCATGGAGTGTCACTCCGAGATGACAAGGGCCTGGTACAGCGCCAGTATCCTGCGAGAGCCGACCCCGGTCGGGTGCTCAGATCGGTTCCTCAACTGCACCCACCTGTACCTCGGCACCACTCGCAGCCGGTACTGCTCTTGGTTGCCATTCTTCTTCCTGGCCGCGCGGCATGGCATGGCCGAGTTCAATGGGCTGTGGCAGCTGAGGCACACACCCGACGTACTTGAGGCGATCCGCGCCGCGCTCGGGCTCGACACGCTCGCCTTCAACGCGGCCATTTTTCAGGCGTACCTGGCGCTCGCCACGCAGGGCTCGTCGGCCCCCGAGTTCAGCAACCTTATGGGCGCATCCTCGCTCGTCGAGGTGCTGCGGGGCTCGGGAGAGGCATCGGCCCGAGTGGGCGGCAACGCGATGGTGCACCACCTGCGCCGTGTGGACGGCACCACCGACCAGTTCGAGCCGTTCCCGCTGCTGGAGCCGCAGCGCCTCGGCTTCAACGCGGTGCCCCTCCACGTGGCCGGCACCGGCGTCGCCTCCTTCACCGTGACCCTCACGATGACGGTGCCACAGCCGAACCCCGCGTGGGTGCGCCGATCGCCCCGGTTCGAGCCTGCCGCACCGCAATTCCGACGCTCGCAGCGCTCGGCCGCATCGCCTGCACCGACAAGTTCCACCACGCGACCGCGCGCGTGCGCGCCTACCTGGACGACGCGGGCGTCGCGGCCAAGGACGTCACGGCCCAGTCGAGCTTCGCCTCGAGCGATCCGTCCGTCCTCTTGCCCAGCGGCAAGCGGATCCAGGCGCTCCGGGCGGAGAACGCCACCATCACGGCGAGCTTCGCCGCCTCGTCGTCGGCCGCCGCGCCGCTGCCCGCCTTGGACGGCGCGGTGCCCTTGAACTCGGTCGCCCTCTACGTGCCGCTTACGCAGGCCACGCTCGAGCTCCCCCAGGGCGGGACCGTCACCTCCACTGCGAAGCTCACATACGCCAACGGCGTGATCTTCGACAACGCGCGCAGCCTCGGCTGGGTTGGCGTGACCAAGCTGGTCACCTTCCTCTCGGGCGATCCGGACACGGTCAGCGTCGACCCGCCTGGGGAGCTCACGCTCCATGCCAACAGCCCCTCGCGCGTCGCGGTCCCCCCCCTGGGGCAGTGGCGTCACGCCGCGCGCACCCGGCCGCTGTGCAGCTCCAGCGCCATCGCCCGCCGGTGCAGGTACACCTGGTTCTGGTGCAGACTGGGGGGTTCCCCGCGAAGGAGCTGCGCAGCACTGGCGCACACAAAAACGCCACAGTCGTGCCCGCCCAGTTGTGTGGGCGAGCGGAGCGGGGTGAGCGTCGTCCACGGCACCGAAGAGCCGCTCTCGGCTTGCAGGTAACGCGAGATGAGCTCAACGTGCACGGAGTTGTTGCCGTGCATCGAGTCGTAACACGTCAGCGTGTGCTCGGCGACATCGGCTGCAATGAGCACCCAATGGTTCGTGTTGACGTTCACGGGAAAGAGCACCAAGTTTTGCTCGGCCAGACTGTGCCCGGCTGGCCATGCCTCCACCCCATCGACGCAGTGCACCGACAAATTCTCCCAGGCCATCCGAGCCATGATGAGCTGCAAGTTCACGCGGCGGTGAACGATGAGCGCCGTCGCGACGCCAAAGTCGGGCAGGTTGAAGAATACACTGCGCTCGCCGTCGCGCCGCGGGCGAAACGCGACATAGTCACTGTGCGTGTCCACAAAGCGCTGCAGGTCCGCCTCGCGTCCCTCGAGCTCGCAGGCGTTGAGCTCCACCGGCTTGTTGTGGTTGCCGCGCGGGTACATGATTTTGATGCGGATGTGCGGCCCGACTCCGCCGGTGTAGGTTTTGACCACCTCGTGCAGCGTGGGCGGTGGCGCCACCTCTGCGCCGAGTCGCTCAAAGTAGCGCCACACCCCACTGCGCTCCGGGTGCAGCGGGAGCAGCTCGGACCACGGCACCCACGTGGGCTGGCCCTGCCTGGACTCGTAGACGTACACGCCGACGTCGGCGGCGAGTGCCGCGGAAGTTGGGAGAAGCACCCCACTACAAGTCGAGCCGTCCAGGCGCTGCGCGCGCACATATTCCAATGGAGCACCGAGCGCCATCCTGGGAGACACTGGGCGACCCGAGGCGGTCATCGCTGGGGATAGCGGGGCGAGCCCCGTCGCGCGATTGAACTGACGACGCGGTGCAATCTGACCCCCCCCTTGAACGATGGGACGGTGATCGCGATGCGGTCACGAGGGGGGGGTGGCCATGGTGGCCATGGAGGTGGGGAGGGGCTGGCCATGGAGGTGAGGGGGGGGGGCTGGCCACGGAGGTGGGGGGGGAGCTCGAGTCCACAGGGCACGCATGGAGCGCCGCGTGCCACACCTCGGCCACAGCCCACCCTCGGCCACCACCCACCCTCGGGCACATCGGCCACAACCCCACCTTGGCCACAACCCCTCGGTCACCCATCTCGGACACCTCGGCCACGACCCACACCGAACACCTCGGACCACCTCAGACACCTCACCTTGGCCACGACCCACCTCGGACTGCCCTCGAAGGTTGAGGTGGGGTGGGCGCTGTCGATTGTGAGGTGCTTCGCGACAGGCCAACCGAGGCCGGGGCGTCGTGCGGGCCCCGCGTCGGCGCGGGTGTCGCGCCCCAGGCCACGGGGGTGCAGAACCCAAAACTCGAGCTCAGTGCCACTATCGTATATGTGGCCAAGGTGTCCGAGGTGTATCGAGACCGAGTTCGAGGTGTGTCAGCCGAGGTGTGCGATGTGTGTCGGTCCGAGGCCGAGGTGTCCGAGGTGTGTCGCGACCGAGGAGTGGCCGAGGTGTCCGGGGTGTGTCGCGACCGAGGAGTGGCCGAGGTGTCCGAGGTGTGTCGTGACCGAGCTGTGGCCGAACTGTCCGATGTGTGCTGTGACCAGGGGATTGGGTGGCACCCGAATTATTATCTTGTTGATGGGAAGAGCCGCCACCGCAGTCACGAGTGTCACTTCGAATGAGCGGTGCCAACCAATTCCACCACGCCTACTTCCCCCAGGTCGGTGAACAGGGCACATACGACCCCCGCCTACAGCCCCGCGCCATGTACGCTCAGCCACGCTCCGAGTCGGGGGGCGCCACCCGGTTGTTTGGGCTCGCCGCAGTCAGCGTGGTGCTTGTGGCCTTGTTGCTGTACTTGTTCGCGTCTCCCGCCCAGGGGGGCGATGGGGGGTCGGCGAGTCATAGCGAGGGCGAGGATTGCACCCCCGCCAATGCGCACGGGGCGTCCGCTCGCCAATCCATCACTGCCCGCCGGATGGTCACGAGCGCCCAGGGCGACGTCCCCCCGCCCACCACTGGCGCCTTTGGTGCCCCGGGCGCCGTGAACGCCAAGGCTCCAGTGAACTCGGTTGGGAGCCCATGCACAGTCGACTCCCTGGAGGCACGGGGCCAACCGGCCGGTGAATCCCCGGGCCCCAACTCCCGGTACCAGGGCGACTTTATGATTCCCCTGGAGGCCGATGAAGCCGACAAGGAGCGGGCCAAGGCCACCCAAGGGCTAGGGGTTAGTGACACGTCGGACCAGTTCCAGGACACACAGGCCGACCTGGCGTCGTTCCCGAAGACGGATGTACAGAAGGCGAGGGATGTGTCCAACCGCCGCACCATCGATCCGCAGCGGACCCGCTCCGGCCACACAAACGCCGATACGGCGCCCAGCCGGTTCATCGGTGTCAACATGGTCCCCTGGCAGGCCACGCGCGGCACCAAGCCGATGATGAAGCTCGCGGGCGAGGCGGTGCCATTCGGGAGCTCATCGCACCTGGAGACGTCGCGTCTTATGTGAGCCCAGTTGTGGTCACGTGCGCCCCCACTCGGCGCCTGGGATGCGCCCCTTTGGCGCTTGGGTTGCGCCCACTCGGCGCCTGGGATGCGCCCGTTCGGCGCCTGGGTTGCGCCCCCCTCAGCGCCTGGGCTGCGCCCACTCGGGGCCTGGGTTGCGCCCCCTTGGCGCCTGGGTTGCGCCCGCTCGGCGCCTGGGTGGCATCCGCTGGCCGCCTGGGCTGCTCCCGCTCGACGCCTGGGTTGCGCCCGTGTCTCTGTGTTTTTTTCCGAAGTGCGCCGGTGTGGACATGCAGCAGCGCCCAGGCAAACAGCGCCCAGGCAGCGCGGTCAGTTTGGCACACGGTGCACCAGGGAAGCGCGCGTCGGATGCCCATGAAGACATCTTCGACCAAGGCCAAGGGGCGCCGACTCCAACAAATGATTGTACGCGACCTGTACCTCGCATTCCCCGCGCTCGGCGAGGGCGACCTCCGATCCACGTCGATGGGGGCCAGTGGCGAGGACGTGCAACTGTCGGCGCGAGCCCGCGAGCTCATCCCGTACAGCTTCGAGGCCAAGAATCAAGAAAGGCTCAACGTGTGGGCGGCGCTGGCGCAGTGCGTCGGCAACTGCACCAGTGCCGCTGCCCCGACGCCCGTGGTGGTCATAAAAAAAAACCACACCAAAGCGCATGCTGTGTTGCCGTGGTCGACCTTTGTCAACTTGATCCGAGCGTCGGCGGCGCCCGTCGAGTCGGTTGACGAGGGATTTCTTCCACCTGAGCCAGCGGCTTCGTTGTTCACGCCCGTGTATCAGGCGGCGACGAGCGCCACCGTCACCAATGGGCACGGGTTTCAAGAGGCGGGGCGCCGGGAATTGCGATCGCTCGCGATTCGCCTCCTCGCCCCCCGACCACCACGCGCGCCGCGAGCGACTGGTTGCGGGTCGGCGTGGTGCCAAGCGGCCAGGCGTCCTTGGGCGCCGACGGAGACGGGGGTCCGTCCACGCCGTGCAGCGCGGCGAAGGCGGCGGCGGCCGTCTCGTAGGGCGCGTCGCCGAAGAGCGCGCGGCGGTCGCCGAGCCGGCGCTTGGTGGGGGCGCCGGTCGGGGCGCAGACATCCTGCGCGTAGCCGAGGAGGTAGTCGCGCTTCGACTTCTGCGTGCCGCACAGCGCCGCCAGCCCCGTGCGGCCGGCCACCGTCTCGATCAGCCCGGGCGATTCGGGCAGGCCGCGGTAGAGCTTGCCTTCGGTGTCGCGGAAGATCCAGGACAGGGCGCTGGCGATGTCGAAGACGTTGATGACGCCGTCGCCGGTGCGCTTGCCGTCGTCGCAGACCTGCGTCTGGCCGAAGAGCGTCGGCGTGCCGCTCTCGTTTTACAGCGAGCCGGCGAGCGCCAGGTTGGCGGCCTGCTCGCTCGAGGCAACCTCGTTGAAGGCGACCGGGTCGAGGAGCCCGCCGAGCGTGCTGGGCGCGCCAATATCAAGGCAGGCAAAGGCGGGGTCGTCGGCGATGCGGCATGCATAGTCGTCGATCTGGCCCGACTGCGCCGTCTCGAGCCCGATGCGCTCCATGAGCCCAACCTCGGCCACCAGGTTGCCGTCGCGGCCCAGCGACGGCTCGGTGGCGCCGTACTCGAATGTGAGGAAGTCGACGGTGCACTGCAGCGGCGGCGGCGAGGGCGGCGGGGGCGAGGGCGGCGGCGGCGAGGGCGGTGGCGACGGCGGCGGCGACAGCGGCGGCGACGGCGGCGGCGGCGAGGGCGGCGGCGGCGACGGCGGCGGCGGCGCGGGCGGCGGCGGCGGCGGCGGCGAGGGCGGCGGCGAGGGCGGCGGCGGCGGCGGCGGCGGCGGCGGGGGTGGCGGCGAGGGCGGCGGCGGCGACGGAGGCGGCGGCGAGGGCGGAGGTGAA
>Ga0209491_10008988_pt1 | contig 12423 bp, 10 predicted proteins | sample BON02_FD_187213 | JGI IMG/M metagenome (GOLD analysis project Ga0209491, IMG submission 187213) | Freshwater microbial communities from Lake Bonney liftoff mats and glacier meltwater in Antarctica - BON-02 (SPAdes) (version 2) | ecosystem: Environmental > Aquatic > Freshwater > Ice > Glacier... | reverse complement strand
ATCCACATGTCTACTCTACATCCACATGTCTATTCTACACTCACATGCCTACTCCACATGCACATGTCTACTCTACATCCACATGTCTACTCTACACTCACATGTCTACTCAAAAAATGTCTACTCTACACTCACATGTCTACTCAAAAAAATAATATTAGGGCGCGAAAATATTCTAGACGTATATACAGCCTAGAATATATGCTTACAGTGATTATCTTTGTGTACAAAACACATACCATCCACCCATTTGGCACTTGCAACTGATACGTGGGGGTTCTTAGTCTACGCACATCTTCTCTGTCATTGTGTTACATGAGAATCAGAAAGCGAAAGAAGATTCATGAAAATTTATTGACAGTGGGAAAACGTACGAGTCTACCGTGGTATAGCACTTGTATGTGTCTACACTACCTCTACGTGTCTACCCATCTCCACTTGTCTACTCTACATCCACATGTCTACTCTATATCCACATGTCCACTCTATATCCACATGTCCACTCTATATCCACACGTCTACTCTATATCCACATGTCTACTCTACATCCACATGTATACACTACATCCACATGTCTACTCTACATCCACACGTCTACTCTATATCCACATGTCTACTCTATATCCACATGTCTACTCTACATCCAAATGTCTACTCTATATCCACGTGTCTACTCCACATCCATATGTCTACTCTACATCCACATGTATGCACTACATCCACATGTCTACTCTACATCCACACGTCTACTCTATATCCACATGTCTACTCTATATCCACATGTCTACTCTATATCCACATGTCTACTCTACATCCAAATGTCTACTCTATATCCACGTGTCTACTCCACATCCATATGTCTACTCTACATCCACATGTCTACTCTACGTCCACATGTCGACACCATCTCTACGTGTTTACCCTAGCTTTACATATCTAATCCAGTTTCGAACATACGGTGAATTCGAGAATGAAAACAATTTTGCACTTGCACCCTAGGACTTGAATCAAGGTCTTCTCTTGTTTGTTTGTGACGACTCGTGTGCTCGCTTGCCTTGTACACCTCAGCAGGCTGATGTGTGCGCCTGTATGAACGGCAGCATGGGGTCTGGACTTCATAGAGTCCATCTCAAGTTTGTGAGTTTTTAATAAAAACAAAATTAGGCGCGAAAAAATTCTAGACGTATATATAGCCTAGAATATATGCTTACAGTGATTATCTTTTATGTACAAAAAATCACATACCATCCACCATTTGGCACTTGCAACTGATACGTGGGGTTTCTTAGTCTACGCACAGCGATGGACACACATGTTTGGTTCATGTGTACAGTTGGATGTGCTAGACCATCACGTGTGGATTTCAAGTCTATTCACTCATGTCTACTGTATATTTAGAGGAAATGTGAAGTATATGCTGAATGTTTGTATATACGCATAATCACCTCTTTCCTTGTTTTTCGGTGTAATTGATTCTAGACGGGATATACATCTAGAATTTTTTGGCGCTACATTTCTAACCGTTTAGTAGACGTCTCTCAACTGTAAAAACATACCATGCAATATTAATATCTTTGGTACAATTTAGATGGCCTTGCATTTTGAGATGCTAGGCTGTATGTATGTGTGTGTGTGAGAGAGTGTTTCCGTGTGTTCCAGTGTGCACGCATGTGTGTATATGTGCGTGTGCATGCTAATGTACTTGGTATTTATTTACAGAATTGTGCTAATGCTCAGGCTTCACATATGAAGCCTGATTTCTGCTGTGAAAGCAACGACATAATGAAGGTCGCCAGCGTCTTATATATCACATGTTTATTCAACTTTCAATCATCTTTATGGCAATCTGATATTACATGTTTGTGTCTGAGTGTTGTGTGAGGCTGTGTTACATGAGAATCGGAAAGCGAAGGAGGATCCATGAAATTTTACTGACAGTGGGAAAACGTACGAGTCTACCGTGGTATAGCACTTGTATGTGTCTACACCACATATATGGCATTTAGCATGTCTACGTGTCTACCCCATGTCTACGTGTCTACCCATCTCCACATGTCTACCCTACATCCACACGTCTACTCTACATCCATATGTCGACTCCACCTCTATATGTCTACTACACCTCCATATGTCTACTCTACCTCCACATGTATACCAATTTCCATATCTATACCCCACTTCCATATGTATACACCACCTCTACATGTCTACCCAACTCCACATGCCTACTCCGTTTATACATGTCTACTCCACCATCCACATTTTTACCCCACCTCTACGTGTCTACCCTGGCATTACATATCTAATCGAGTTTCGAACACACGGTGAATTCGAGAATGAAAACACTTTTGCATTTGTACCTCACAGCGGCTGCTGTACAGCTGAGCGTGAGAATTGTGTTTCCTTTTGATCAATCAAACTTTTGGTGTTTCGATATATTTTCTTCTCGATCATTGTGTTACATGAGAACCAGAAAGTGAATGAGGATCCATGAAAATTTATTAACAGTGGGAAAACACGTACGATGAGTCTACCGTGGTATAGCACTTGTATGTGTCTACATCACATCTATGGCATCTAGCGCATATCTATGGGTCTACACCACATGTATGAGTATACACCACCTATGAGTCTACACACTACCTGTGCGTGTCTACCCAAGTCCCCATATTTGCCCCACCTCGTATGAATGTTGCTCTATAATGTCGACAAATTTCCTGGTCTTCGACTATATTCGGGCAGAATTCCACATTGCCTGAACGCTTTGGCGCTCCTTGTGCGTAAACCTTAACACATACACACACACACACGCACACACACACGCACACGATACCTGAACCAGTGCCCAAACATATTCAGGGACAGCTGTCAAGGATAAAAAAAGGAAAAGGAGGGTGGGTGGTCAGAGAAGAAGGGGTTGTGTCAATTTTTGATTCTTCTGCAAGTGCAAAAATATTTCGCAGCATTGGTGTCTTTTCCTCACTGCTCAAATCTGCTTTTATAAACTGGATGCATGATCACTGCTTGAACTTTTTGGATGATGCGCTGATCCATTTCTGGAAACCGCCTTAGTTCTTCATACAAGTAGGAGTTGAAGTCTTCGTCAAAAATCATCGACCACTCCTTAAAATCCTTAAAATCGTACGGTAACTTGCAGTGGATCCAGAATGCGCTTTCCAGCTCAATATTTATTCCACCACAGTCGAGTGCCAATTCAACAAGACTCTTCGCACCACTACAGCGCATAGTGCCAGATGCTTCGTCAAATTCACAGAACACCTTGGTTTTGGGATTAATTAAGTAGTTGACATTCCTACGTGCAGAGCTCATGGTTTGTTGAATTTCCGCGGGGAGCTCCCGACACATTACTTGAATTTGTAGCACGCAATATTGTAGTTGCGAAATTTCTGCTGATTCTAGTGTCGTAACGGGTGGCAATGGAACAAATCGTTTTTCGTCCCTCATATAAGAGTCAATGATCATACTTGTCATTGGAGTGTTTTCCTTGCTATGAATCCAAGAGAAATCGGAACCGCTCATGCTGTATTTAGAATCTGGATATAATTTCGCCAAGATGTAGCGCTGGGCATACCAGTACGAGATATCAATTGTCAGGTGGATGTTAAATGATAAACTTTCAATAACCGCAGAATTTTCAACCATGTTCCTGTTCATTTGGTTATGTAAAAGTTTATATTTCTCGGCAATTTCGTCAATACAAATGCTTTTATTGTAGCACTGTAGCGCGTTCACACACTGTTGAACACATTCATCACAATGTTTACGATCATCTGCGGGCAGTCTTGTCTTGTCCATAATTTTTTTCACCCCCGTCGCAATTCTCTTCACACCCTCTATCATTTCAATGGCCTCACTGACATTGATTCCGTCAGGTCTATCGTCTTTTCTGAAAACACCGCAGAGAGGCGAGGTTATAAACCTATCAACATCAAATATCATAGTAGAACGGTTCTCCACGAAAGAAATGTCGCCGTATATATAGCTTTGTGCATTCACATGGTACTGCCACACTGTCGGCCTGCTGTGGGGAGTGAGTCTCTTGGTGGCGCACGTTTTCATTTTGCACACCTTGCAGTCATACTTGACACAACAAGGACGGGGCTACGTCATATGCACACAACTACTTACATTGTGTGCATTTTGGCTTGAACGTTGAGCTCCTTCTGATATTTCTTCTCATCAACAGCCTCTTCTTTGGCCATTCGTTTATCCTCGGCAAGTTTGTTTTGCCAAAGATCCACTTCATTTTATCTGTCAAGATGTGTCACCCTCGAGGACATCAATGTCTGTAAACGAGCGGAGTGCCTCGTCTACAGATACAGACCATCCACATGTCTACTCCACATCCACATGTCTACTCCACATCCACATGTCTACTCCACATCCACATGTCTACTCCACATCCACATGTCTACTCCACATCCACATGTCTACTCCACATCCACATGTCTACTCTACATCCACATGTCTACTCCATATCCATATGTCTACTCCACATCCACATGTCTACTCCACATCCACATGTCTACTCCACATCCACATGTCTACTCACATCCACATGTCTACTCACATCCACATGTCTACTCCACATCCATGTGTTTACAATAGCTTTACATATCTAATCGAGCTTCGAACATGCGGGGAATTGGAGAATGAAAACACTTTTGCACTTATACCCTCACAGCGGCTGCTGTACAGCTGAGCGTGAGAATTGTGTTTCCTTTTGATCAATCAAAAACTTTCGGTGTTTGGATATATTTTCTTCTCGATCATTGTGTGACATGAGAATCAGAAAGCGAAGGAGGATTCATGAAAAGTTTATTGGGTTGTGGGTGGAGGGAGCGTGTGTCCTTTGTGCCCTGCAGGGGTCGTCTGCAGAAGGGTCTGTGGCACGTCCTGCAAGGGTGGTGGTGGCGGACAAACTTCAAGGGCCTTTTGTGCACAAGCGGGGAGATGCAGTTTTAGGGGTTCTGAGGTCTCGTGGGTGCAGGGTGGGGATATGCGAATACTACAGCATTTCCATCAGCATTTATTGTAGAATTTCAACTTTATTTGACGCATGTGTGTGTGTACGTGTGCGTGTACGTGTCTAGTCCAGCGCGTACAAGAAGACAAAAAAAGACAAAAAGTACAGATGCTTGAAAATATATGCCATGTCGGATATCTTGGAGAGAAATGCGAGTTGTATGAGGTAGGGTAAACAAAACAATGCCATATGATGCACAGTCATGACGATCAAAACAATCAAAGTAAACACGCAGCTGATACACTCCTTACATTGCACACTAAGCGTCTTGTGGCGTCTGCCGAAGATAGTAGCACATAATGCTTCAAGACACGCCCAGGTCATCAGACACACCATCACAAATGGAGGCTCTGTGTAAAACAGAATGACAGAAAGCTTTCGCACGACTATACTGTACTCCCATGCATTCGCAGAAAATATGGCCACGTTGAATCTTTGCTGCGTCACAACCGGCATGACGCGGGACATTCTTTTGCAGAGGAATACGATTGCACTCGCAGCAAGACCGCACATGCCCACGAAGATCATAGAGTTGGTAGACGAATACAATCTCTCGTCCTTGGCGTAGGGCCATCGTGTAAATAGCATGCTTTCCCAGCAATATAGCAAGAGCGAGTGTTGGCGCATCAATTTTGTTGCGCACAAAGCGCTCTTCTGCAAAGTAGATGCTGGAGTAGACACCAATAGCGTCCCAACTTGTAGATCATTCATGTTCTGCATACGCTCAACCTCGTCTCTGTTTTCAGGCGGGACAACAGGCGGCATTTCCCCGTGTTCGGAATTGGACTGTATGATACGCTCCCGACGCCATAAATATCCCACGTTGGACAGCAGGAGACTAAACCACCAGAAGCATCGCATGATACTCACGTAGCGACGTCAAAAACAGTTGTGACTTTGACACTTTGGCAGCTTTCACCAGATCCTCCTCTTAAAGAAAGTTTTTTTTTAACCCATACTCAGGTTCAGTGCTTGTATGATTATACCCGATATCTCATTACAAATTTTAAATATATATAAGCAGTATGATGTTGAAAAAAATTGGTGATTTAGCAGAGTGAATTCATTTTTATTCGATGGCGATTTGTGATGATAAAATGCAAGCACTGGCTGTTATGCAGCAGCATCTAGGTCGTCGAAGCGACGGTGCATCTAACAGTTGCACGCCCAGCATTCTGAAAGAATTGGACAAAAAGACCCGAAATCTCGTTTCTGACAGACATCTTCTGTTGTACCAAATCAAACTTTATGATGCCAGTAACTGCCAACTTTCTTTGCAAGTCGACGCGAGAAGCAAGCTCAAGTCGATAGAAAAAAAAATCTACAGGTGTCATGCTCTCAAATATATTGTGCAAAATGTGGATACTTGGCAATTATTATTGATGCCAGGACGTACGAATGAAAATGAAAGACGTGCTCTCAACAGGATGATGGAAAAATACAACAAAGTCAAAGACCCGATATGGAGAAGCGACAGATACATTGTGCTGCAAACTAAAATCCGTCAATTGATTCACAATATAAACATGTACCTTCATAATCACAGGGCTCTCTGGTGTTTTCGTCTTGAAAATAATATTCGTGATCCTCAGTTGGAAACATGGCACGGCGAACTTGACCAATACCACGCCGAAATTAGCGATTTGCGCGTTGAGCATCGCATGGCACAGGTGCTGGACCAAACAGACGATCTTCTGTGGGAAAAGGCATTGATGTGGGTTTGCCACTGGAAATGCGTGCCTTCGACTATCAAGACATGGATTATCGAATACGAAAAGTTGCGTAACGAGTTTTGGGGTTTTTGGAAATATGACAAGTTGCATTATGGAACCTATTTTTCCGATAAAAAGCACACGCATCGAAACATCGATACATTTCCGTCTGAGACTACACTCGCTAGCTATTTCCGACAGCCAGAGCAGTCAGTACACCGAGAATACCGAGAATTATCCATCGCCCAGATTATGGAACTTACGGAATTTTTCTTAGCTATTGATAAAAAGCAAAACCCATTTCACAATGATGTGTGTCAAAAGACTTACTCTGAACTCTACGGGCGGAAGTTTGATGACTTTCGATCATACCAATCCGACACAGACTCCAACCCTGATTCCGAACATCACTCTATCTCAGATTCCGAATCGCATGCGCCTTCATCCAAGGTTTCATCCGAATGGGAAGAAGAGACAGACAGTGATACCGAGCAAAACTCACTCGCAAAACAACATGCACTAGACCCGTAAACGGCCCGGGTTTTCCCAGCATCAATCACGTGAGCCCCATACTCCCACGATGGGTGGGTGCTGGGGTGCAAGCGAAGGGGGGTCGACCGCAATTTTGGACCAACATAGAATCATTTAGCAACGTTTTTATTAAAGGCTGAAACTTGTGCATCTTTTTGGGACCACGTGACTTTTTGGGACCACATGACTTTTTGGGACCACATGACTTTTTTGGGACCACAGGACTATATTCAAAAAATGGAATACGAAAGACCATACAGGTCTACCCCACCTTGTACCACGCTGGACAATCACCGGCATCTGTGTCTGCAGTGTCGCGAGTCGCAGGACGCTTGTCCCTCTCGCCAGTCTTGTTCTTCTCGCCAGTCAGATCAACTACCGGAATTGGTACAGTTGCGGGGATTGTTGTGACATTCTTCATGACGCTGTGCGTTTTGCTCCTGAGGATTATTTGAGGATTTAAATGCACTTTTTTGTTTTGACCAACCCAATGTTCTCAAATTACTTTGTCCGTGGAAGCAGGCGTAGAAGAAAAGGGTGGTAAGAAGTAGGGTGGAAGCATAGGAACACTCTTCCCTTTTATAGAGAAAAGAATAACACAACGTTTCGAATTACTGTCCTTGGAACTTTTCTATCTCTCCTTGGAAGTAGGCGTAGATTTTTTTTGAAAAGGGTGCTTAAAAGAACGGTGAAGCCACGGCGGATGCATAGGAACTGCATCGGTGGCAAAGAAGATGCTGGCTACACGTGGCATTCGCGAGGCGCAAGAACAGAGCAGTGTGGCGGCCGAAGTGCGGGCAGACTCCAGCCATCTCACAGGCTCCTTCCTGCATGATGCTATGGTCGAGAGTGAGCTTAACGGATCTTCGTCTGTGGCGACCGAGATGGAAGTGGACGTCACTGCTCCTGATGAACAAGGTGGAATGAAGTTACATGAGTGCGAGAGATGTGGACCTCATGTTTGCACCTGGAGCACTGTGCCTACCGCAGATGTGCCACCTGAGGTGTATGCCACGGTCGGTCTGACACTGGAGTTTGAGAGTGCACTGGAGAAAATGAGCGAATTTGTCTTCCATTTTCACCAAGCTCTGCACCTGTGCATTGTGACGCAGAACAAGGAGAACATGCCTCGTATCATGATGTCCATGGCGAATTTTGTTGAGCATATAGACGAGGAAGACACGTCTTACTCGAATCTACTGGATCTGTCCATGCTCAGACTATTTTCTATCATAGAAATGGACGGTGAAGGTGTCAACACCCAGAACCGCGTTTTTGAAGCTGGACATGATGATTTCATGTTTGAGGTCTTGCTCGAATTCCCCTTTGAGGATCTGAAAAAACGCATCTGCGACTTCATCGAAGAGCAGCCCAATCTGCGTGAGTATAACATACACACATACATAGCTGATAATCTCCACAAGGTCCCGCAGAAGACTGATTTCTCGCCCGCCAAGACAGTGGCCCGTGTCTGCAACAAGTGGCCGGATAATGTTCAAATGCCCGAATTTATCATTTTCCACGTCAAACGCTACAGGATCATGAAAGACGGTCGCCAAGCTCTCGATCGTGCTGCTCGGCCCTGATTGACACGGATCCAACACAACCTGAGCATCTTCCAGGCAGCTGAAATGCCAGGCTCAAGATCTCTCGCTTCTGCAAAGTGTAGTCTGTCGAAAAAAAGGTAACAGGAGCAGTCTTCTTCGGAGATGAGATGTACCAGAACTGGCGCCTCGATACTTTGTTCGCTTGGAGAACTGACGCAGGATAAAAGCGGAGGCCTTGGCCTCGCAAGCTCGTTTATTGACGTTTTGGCTTAGTTCAGAGGTGAATACTAAGACAGTTTTACTAATAACGATCACAAACACATATATACATACACACGTACACACACATACACATACACATACACATACACACAAAAGTATATACATGAGTATATGACACGATTGCGCACGGCATTACCAGCTACTATGCTCAGTACACGACCCTCTCGCCACCTATCTTCAGAACACATGTGATGGGATTATACTCGACGTAACCAGACTCGTAATCGCGTCTTGTAAATTCTGTAGCATAGGGGCACATTGTTATTTCTTGCACTTGTGGCAACGAGCAGTGTCTGATTTTATTTTCCTGTGTTTTAATAATGCTGTAAAGATCATGAAGCACTTCATGTGCTGCTTCAATGTTACCTCTGTTCGTTGCACCTTCTTTAAAAAAACAATACAAAAAAGAAAAATTTTCGACGTGAGCAGACTCGTAATCGGGTGTTGAATATTCTGGAGTGTAGGGGTACATTGGTATTTCTTCCACCTCAGGCAATGAGCAGCGTCTGATTGTAATATCGTGTGCCTGAATAATTCTTTTAATTTCATCAAGATAGTGATATGCATCTATATTCTTAGCTGGATTCGTTCCAAAGTTTTTAACAAAAAATTTCAACATAGAAAAAAACTTAGAAATTAACATTGTTCTCTGGACTGAGTTCATTTTTGAAAGTGCTTCAAAAGGCATAAGTCGGTCTAGACATCGTCCGACTTTCAAGTACTTATATAGTTAAAAAGTATACGTTGCGATATATTTTCCGCGGATTGACAAAAAATGTCCGAGACATGCGCTTTATATACCATCAAGATTACATGTCCCACTGACCAAATAATAATGTCAATCTGATGCTAAGCGATCGCAAAGCGTTTCCAGGATCTTCGCTTGTGTGTTTTGATACATAAAAATTAGAAACGTGCATGCACGCACATTAGTGATGCGAGGCAGACTTTCACCCATATTTATTGACCGTAGAATATGTCTCAAGTGGTAACAAAGTAATCTCACATAAACACAATCACGGAGAAGAAAAATATCCAAACACCAAAACTTCGATTCATCAGAAGTAATTCTCACGCTCAGCCGTAGAGCAGCTGCTGTGTGAGGTCGACATGTGGATGTAGAGTAGACATACGCAGATAGAGTAGACACATGGAAGTAGAATATAAATGTGGAAGTAGAGTAGACATGTGGAAGTAGAATAGACATGTGGAAGTAGAGTAGACATGTGGAGGTAGAGTAGACATGTGGACTCGTACGTTTCCCCACTGTGAATAAATTTTCATGAATCCTGATTCGCTTTCTGTTCTCATGTAACACAATGATGGAGAAGAAAAATATCCAAACACCAAAAGCTCGATTCGTCAGAAGGAAACACAATTCTCACGCTCAGCCGTAGAGCAGCTGCTGTGGGTTCAAGTGCAAAAGTGTTTTCATCCTTGAATTCAACGTGTGTTGGAAAAACTAGATTAGATATGTAAAGCTAGGGTAGACATATAGAGATGAGGTCGACATGTGGATGTAGAGTGGATATGTGCATGTAGAGTAGACATATGCAGGTAGAGTAGACATACGCAGATAGAGTAGACACGTGGAAGGAGAGTAGATATGTGAAGTAGAATATACATGTGGAAGTAGAGTAGACATGTGGAAGTAGAGTAGACATGTGGAAGTAGAGTAGACATGTGGAAGTAGAGTAGACATGTGGAAGTAGAGTAGACATGTGGAGGTAGAGTAGACATGTGGACTCGTACGTTTCCCCACTGTGAATAAATTTTCATGAATCCTCATTCGCTTTCTGTTCTCATGTAACACAATGATGGAGAAGAAAAATATCCAAACACCAAAAGCTCGATTCGTCAGAAGGAAACACAATTCTCACGCTCAGCCGTAGAGCAGCTGCTGTGGGGTTCAAGTGCAAAAGTGTTTTCATTCTCGAATTCAACGTGTGTTGGAAAAACTAGATTAGATATGTAAAGCTAGGGTAGGCATATAGAGATGAGGTCGACATGTGGAGGTAGTGTAGACTAGCCATGTATGGCACGGGAACGACAAGAAGACAGGAAGGAGCAAATGCAGATGCGGCAAAGAGGAAAAGAGACGCAGGTCCCGACATCTTAGAACCCCAGATTCGAGCCTTATAAGCTATGGATGAGGCATGAAACACGGATAGCAACACGTCTCACAACCTCAATGGGCAAGAAGCCTGGCGCATGAATCTTGCCATGATGCACAGACAATGCCCCATCTGCAATAAAAAGAAAGGCAACTGCCATTTCCCGACACAACTCCATCTGAACCCACCCTGCCTGGAGTGCAAACATGCGTGGAAACCCGTAGGCATCAAATACAACGGGACAGCACTGAAGGTGACCCATGGCAAAACGCCCATCCGACTCCTGGAGTTTCTTGAACTCTTTCTCTGGCCATGTTATCACCGGTCCCGAGAAGGCCATGAGGGGGGCAAGGGTGCAGTCGACTAGCCTGAGACTATTTTCTATCGAAAGATCCTTGTTCTTGCGTAGGAAGCAGGCCATCTCCGTGATTCCATCCATTACGTATCTTCTTTGGGCCGCGCTGTCCAGCCACATATTATATTGAATGCCCAGGAGACGGATGGGCGTTTTGCCATGGGTCACCTTCAGTGCTGTCCCGTTGTATTTAATGCCTACGGGTTTCCACGCATGTTTGCACTCCAGGCAGGGTGGGTTCAGATGGAGTTGTGTCTGGAAATGGCAGTTGCCTTTCTTTTTATTGCAGATGGGGCATTGTCTGTGCATCATGGCAAGATTCATGCGCCAGGCTTCTTGCCCATTGAGGTTGTGAGACGTGTTGCTATCCGTGTTTAATGCCTCATCCATAGCTTCTAAGGCTCGAATCTGGGGTTCTAAGATGTCGGGACCTGCGTCTCTTTTCCTCTTTGCCGCATCTGCTTTTGCTCCTTCCTGTCTTCTTGTCGTTCCCGTGCCATACATGGCTCCTGTGGCTAAGGATTTCAGTATAGAGATCAGGAGTCCAGTCCAGGATTCAAACTCGTGTATTACATCTAGCAACTTGTTCCCATCCCAAACTGTGCCTACGTATATGGATAGATCGTCGGCAAAGGCCGCATGGTTCCATTGAGGGGTCCTTTTGATGCCATGTGTTATTCCAGTGGCGTCTGACAGCCGTAATAATAAGTTGAGAAACAGGTCGAAGAGGAGGGGGGAGAGTACCGAACCCTGTACCGTTCCCGTATCAAGTTGTATGGGGGCTGAGCATCCCGTGCCCACCGTAATTTTCATCCAAGATTTACTGTATAGATCC
>Ga0209491_10008986_pt1 | contig 12427 bp, 8 predicted proteins | sample BON02_FD_187213 | JGI IMG/M metagenome (GOLD analysis project Ga0209491, IMG submission 187213) | Freshwater microbial communities from Lake Bonney liftoff mats and glacier meltwater in Antarctica - BON-02 (SPAdes) (version 2) | ecosystem: Environmental > Aquatic > Freshwater > Ice > Glacier... | reverse complement strand
AGGGCGGCATGGACTTCTGGTCGACGCAAGGCAAGTTGCTGTTCACCGGGCTACTCGGCTCATCCGCACTGAGTCGAAACCCGTCGATGAAAGACGTCGCTGAGTGGGTGTTCGACATGGCCATGCCGGAGTCCGAAACCGGGTGCCCACCCGAAGAGATTCTGCGCGCGGCGCTGTCCAATCCCGAGTCTCGCGACGCTGCCGCAGCCGCGATCCGCCACCTCAACGCGATCTGGAAGAAACCGGACCAGAAGCTGATCGCGTCGGTGTACGCGACGGCGCAGACGGTGTGTGATCCGTGGCTTGACCCGAACGTCATTGCGGCGACCGACATCGACGGTGACGGTGAATGGATTGACCTCGACTGGCTGATGGACACCGGTCCCGAAGGCGACCAAGCCAACACGCTGTACCTGTTGGTGTCGCTCGACGACTACCAACGTCTCGCCCCGGTGCTCGCCGGTTTGCTCTCCGACTTGAAGTCTCAGGCATACGAGTGGGAGATGCGCGGCGCCCGTCTGCCCGCACCGCTGCTCATGTTGATCGACGAAGCGGGCAACATGCCCCTCGACTGGCTTCCCGAAGTGTCGTCCACGTGCGCCGGGATCGGCATCCAACTCGTGACGATCTGGCAGTCGTACGCGCAGATCCACGAGGCGTACGGCAAACGAGCCGACACGTTGCTCACCAACCACGCAACCAAACTGTTCTTTCCCGGAGCGTCGGACGACTCGACGTTGGGGTACGTGTCCAAGATCGTCGGCGACGAAGAGATCGAGCGTCGATCCTGGTCCAATGACATCGGGTCAGGGTCGGGTCGCCGCTCGATCAGCGGACAGAAGAACAACGAGGCAATGGTCCCGTACTTCCTCGCCCGTCTCCCCGAGTACGGCTCGGCGCTACTGATCCACTCGAACATGCCGCCGGCGCACATCTACGGGCGTGAGTGGTGGCGCAACAAGGCGTTGAAGGCCATGGTGCCTTCGCCTCCGTCGTTCCGGTCCGAACCGGAAGGGTCCGGTCCGTGGCTCCCCACCAAACAACGTCGCCGCAACAGCGTCCCGCACCGGCCCGAACCGCCACCGGCACCTCATCCACCGGCACCTCAGCCACCGGACTCGCTGCCGTTCGAGGACTCGATCCCTGTGACCACCAAGAAACCAGTCCCGGTCATCTATGACCTGAACGACAGCGAGGTCTCCTCATGAGCCCCAAACCACGTGTCGATCACGGCCAAGCCGTCGAAGAGCTCCACAACGCGCTCCAAGAAAAACTGGCGAGCATGGCGTCGAGCGACGACTGGATCAAATATCTGTCGGCTGCTCGAACGTTCCACCGCTACTCACCCCAGAACCAGATGTTGCTCGCCCTGCAAGGCGCACAGGGCAACGTGGCCGGCTACCGCACCTGGCAGCGGATCCCGTCCGTCGATGGGGGCACCTGCCAGGTCGCGAAAGGCGAAAGCGGCCTGCGGATCTTGGCGCCGATGAAGGGATCAGCAAAGACGATCGACGAGACGACCGGCGACGAGGTGACCAAATACTTCCTGCGCGGCTTTCGCACAGTCAAGGTATTCCACCAAGGCCAACTCGTTGCAAGCCCCGACCTCGGCCAAGACGCCGTGACCCCGATCCTGCTGACCGGCGAGAACCGGTGGCAAGACGTGTTCTCAGCAGTGAAAGACCACCTCGAAGATGCCGGCTACGACGTCGGGTTCCAGACTCCGACACCGACCGAGTCGTGGAACGGCTACACCGACTACAACGCCGCCAAGGTACGGATCTCCTCCACGCTGGAAGGGCCGCAACAGGTCAAGACGTTGCTGCACGAGTGGGCGCACGTGCAACTCGACCACCACGAACGAGGGCTCGGTGGTTTGACCCGAGACATGCGCGAAGTCGAAGCCGAATCGGTCGCCTACCTGCTTGGCCAGACCATCGGCCTCGACTCCCAGGGCTACTCGGTGCCGTACATCACCGGATGGTCCGGAGGCGACCCAGCATTGATCGAACAGACCGCAATACAGGTGCTGGAAACCACCAAGAAGTTGGTCGACACGCTCCAACACGAACTCGGCGTGAAGCTGACCGTCGACATCAACGACCACGCTCTGCCCGACACGGCAACGAACGTGATCGAGCTTCCCCGAGTATCGACCTCGACGCCAGCCATCGCATCCGAATCACCCGAGCCGGTACCCGAGCAGCGTGACCTGTTCGGCAATCCCGTGCCCGCACCGGTCGCGATCGAGCAGATCGACAGCAGCGACAAGAACATCCTCACCGCGCTGCGGGGTCAACTCGACGAGGCCCAGGCACAAGCCCTCGTCAAGCACATCTACCGGGTCGACCACTCCGCTGAGGTCGCCACCATCCTTGCTGACTCAGGCCAATCAGCACTGCAAGCAGCCCGGATCCTCACCCGTTTCGGTCGCGACATCGACCAGGTCAACGAGGCGCTATTGACCCCCACCGGTGACAAAGAATCACCAACGATGTACCCGCCAAAAGAGGTAGCCGCAGCAATTCACGAGATCGCCCCGCCCGAACCACGGGTCGCTCTGCCCGTCGAGCCACCAGTCGACATCGCACGCGGGGAACGGCTGCAGTCCATGAAGGTGCTCCGTCGTGTCGCCCTCGGCAAGCCGACCCCGACCACGGTGATCGAGATGGCCAAGACATTGGAAGTGTCATCGCCAGAAGTCGTCCGTGTGCTCGCCTCCGTCGACGCCGACCCCAACGTCGCGCTCGCCGTCGCCGTCGCCATGAACGAAGGGGACCGAGCCAACGCCATGCGCGACCTGAAAGAGGAATGGCCCGGAATCGAGGGAGGCTGGGAGAGCTACGATCACCCATCGATGCTCCCTCCAACAGTCGTCGACACTCCCGAACCGGCTGACCCCATGCTGGCAATCCTCGACTCGTGGCGCAGCGCCGACACCGCCGCACCTTCGACACCGGAACCGTCAGCACCATGACCGACATCGCAGATCCCGATCTCGCCGCCATCGACCGCTTCGTCTCGACGATCTACTGGTCCGACGACAACGTCAAATTCAGCGATGCATTCGTCGACGCCATCGACGAGTGGAGCGCCACAGCCTCAGCAGAACACCACAACTCCCTACCGTTCACAACGACCGAACACCACGACCCCTTGGCAGCGTCGCTGCTCGAACTGATCGGCGCCGTCGAGGATCTCCGAGCAGGCCCTCGCCCGGACCTCACGGTCGCGCGAGCGCTCTCCGAAGCCGTCGTGGACTGGCAAGAAGGCAACTAGTCCCAAGCAGCCGCCACCGCTCTCGGGTGCCGACAATATCAGCGCCTTGGGGTGCGGGATAAGTGCCGATCAGGAGTGGGGTGAACCGTGGACGAGACCTGTTGTTACGAGCGGCCAGAGCCGACGCCGATCAGCAACGCTGGACCTCGACGACCGTGCTGTCGGCTTCAATCTCGACGTACAACGAGCGGCTGGAAACAAGATGTGAAACTACGATCCGAGCACACCAACTGAGATCGCCTGTCTGGACGATCGCTCGCGGCTTAGCACCCAACGCGGTGGCGACGGGATCGCTTGATGCGTCAAACCCCGACATGACGATGTCGCTCGGGTCGATCAGTGCGGTGGTCGTCCTCGCCCGAATTCGAGAGACCTCGTCGGCGACGCGCCGATTGCCGATGACCCCGATTGCGAGCGAGACCAACAGCGCGGCAAATCCCACGCCGACGGGGTTTCGAAATCGCTTGGATCTTCCTGCGGCGTCATCGTCCTCGTAGGGCTACGACGCTCCCGCATTCGAGAGAGGGCGACGTGTGGCGCGCAGCGCATCGGACTGCGGCGCGTTGCTTGACACCACTGATCGGGATTTGTTCGAACTCGATCCTGCTCGGGAACAGCATGGCACCCGGCGACAGCGTCTGGGATGTGACCGATCAGCTACCTTCCAAGCGATGCGGTCCGTCATCATCTGCAACTGACCATGGCACGTTCTCGCAAGGCTTACGACCGTGTGATCGAACTCCTCGGCACCAGCAGCGCAGACTTCAGGACGCTCGACCATCCTCGTGAGCGATCCACCAACATCGTGAGTTCGATGCTCGGGTGCGATCGAGCGGCATTCGTTGAATCCGCAGTCGTCATGGTCAAGACCAGCAAGAACGAAAAGGTGTATGTGCTGGCCGCGATCCCCAGTGATCGCCAGGTCGATTTCGGTGCGATCAGAGCAATGAGGGGAGGCAGCTACGCCGGGCCTGCCCACCCTGACATCGCTCGGCGTCTCTCGGGTTGCGCATCCGGCACCGAGGTCCCATTCTCATGGGACGCCGATCTCGTCGTCGTCGTCGATCCACTGGTGTACGACCACGACGAGATCTACTTTCCCGCCGGGCGGCCAGACCGGGCGGTTGCGTTGGTGGCCGAGGATCACCGCCGAATAGTCCAGGCCGCCGAACACTCGATCAGCAAGGAATCTTCCGGGCCTGCGAACCCAGCCGCACGACCGTCCTGATTCGGTGCGCAGGCGGTAGCCATGTCAGACCACACGGGACCGAGCCGTCTGCGTCGCCTCAGATGGCGCCAGTTGCATCGATGCCTGCATCGACGTCTCCACGTGTGCGGCCGCCAGGCTCCGCACCGACGGGGAACGTGCGAGCCGCCGACGCAACAGGCAGCCCCTATCCAGCGCCGGAGGCGTCTCGCCGAGTTCGGACGAGGCCTGCGCGATCTGGAGCAGGCTCGAACGATCGGATGTGCCGATCCAGAGCGGTGCTTGCGTTCTCTGGCGTCTGTTGATCTGAGCGGTGTTGACAACGGTTGATAGGGCGAGCAGACTGGGGGCATGAGTCGGAACACGATGAGCTTCGCTCTCCCTGAGAACATGCGCGACTACATCGACGCACGCGTGAGCGCCGGCAGCTACGGCAACACGAGTGAGTATCTGCGCGAGCTGATTCGCCGCGACCAGCACGAGCAAGCAGCCCAACGCCTTCGCGATCTCATCGCTGACGGGCTCGCATCGGGCGAAGGTCGCGAAGTAACCGATGACGTGATTGCCGAACTGCGCGAGCGCGCACTCGGCGCTGACGCGTGACGCGCCCGATTCTTCGACCGCAAGCCGAAGTCGATCTCGTCGAACGAGCCCACTACTACCGAGATGAGGGCGGCTCTGACCTCGGCGAACGATTCTTCGGTGCAGCGATGACTGCGCTGGATGCGATCGGGTGGATGCCTGGTGCCGGGTCGCTGCGTGTGGGCGAGTTGTGCGGCATCGATGGGCTGCGTGTCCGCCGCGTTCCGAACTTCCCGTGCGGCTGGTTCTACTTCACCGGCAACGATCTTGTCGATGTCGTCCGCCTGCTCGCGGATGCCCAGGACATCGCAGCTGTCCTCGCTGATATCGCGCAGGAGTAGCGATCGGATGTGCCGCTATCGAGCGGGTCGGCCGCACCGGGGCGTCTGTTGGTATCGGTGCCCTCCAACGGCACTTCGGGGACGCAGCTCAGGGGGCTTTTGCCCGAGGTATGGGGGACACGTACCGGTGCACGGGGTTGCCGGTTCTGATAGGCCGGATGATGCTTCGTTGATGCGACTGTCGGGTGCTGCACTTGCGCCGAAACGCGAACGGGCGCACCGGTGCGGAAGGTGAGCTGCGTGAGCGTTGCTGGATGCCCAGTTGACCGGCACCGGACGCTTCAGCAAAGGCCCGTCAAGTTCGAGTCCGGCGAGAGCGCCGGGCGAACTGCCAACCGTCATCAGTTGGGGCGTGTGGCGCGGCTTAGGCGTTCCCGATCCTGCATGAGTCTCATCTCTCTCCGTTCCCGATTTTGCATGAGTCTCATCTTTCTCCGTTGATCGGGCATGAGGCCGGCCAGGAACGGCCTCTCCGGCACGGAACACGTGACCCGATACTCCCCCTTGGCGGGGCCGGGGGGAACTTGGAACTCGAAGAAGACCTCGCCCAAGCGTTTGTGGCGGAGGAGCCTGGCGAGCTCTTCGTCATAGTCGATTGCGCGATACTGGTCGACCTTGTCGGCCCGAAACATCTCGAGAAGGCGGCGGATGTCGTTGCTTTGGGAGTCGTCATCGAACTCGAAAGTGACGACGGCGTCGATGTCCGGAAACTCTTGGAAGTACCCCGAGCTGACAGGTAGTTCGTCGTCTTCATCAAATTGGCGGAGGCGCTCTTCATTTTCCCACCTCCATACAACACGGGTCGGGGTGAGGCCGCCGAACGTGTCATCCAGACGTTGCCGGGATGCGGTGAGGCGAGCTTCGCGTTCTGCTCGGAGCTTCTCGGGTTCGTCGCCGATGCCGAGAAGCCAACGGACTTCGTCACTGCGATGCTCGATGTCGCTGTTCTCGCCTTTCGACGTGTTGCACGAGCGGCATAGCGGTTGGTAGTTCGTGATGTGGTCTTCGCCCCGGCGGATCGCTGGTTTTACGTGGTCGACGTGGAACGTGCCGGGCGACAGCCTCCCCTTGCAATCCGCGCAGTGGCCGTCGGTCATGAACCAGACGGCGTCGCGGACAAGCGGGTCGCCTGTCTTGTGGCGGCGATCCATGTCGAGCGCATTGAGTGCGGTGCGGAACTCGGAAAGATCTTTCATAGCTGCCTTGATCGGTGGGACGACGGCTCGCGAGCTGCGCACAAGAGTCTCAATACCCTGACAGACAGGGGACAGTGCTCACCACTTGGCGCCGCAACCCACTGTGCGGCGATGGCCTTGAGCGTGCCACCCGACGCCGGGCAGGGGTGCTCCTGAGCGACACCTTGAGGGCACCGCTCAGCACCGTCGACGGTGTAGCGGATGTGCTCGCTCGATTGACATTCTCTGCGCACCCCCTGTGTGGAGACGCCGGACCAGATGTGATGAGCCGTTCGGTGGTCAGGTGGACCACCGGTTTGGGGCCTTTCTGGCGTGGTCCGCGATGTCCTTCGGCTTGCCTGACGGCCGCCCGCTCGACTGCCGTTTGCGGCTGTGGGCTAGCGTCCCGCTGCGTGGCACAACTACTTACTCTTGTTGCCGATGCGGAGTGGCAGACCGAGAGGCAAGTGCAACGGAAAAGTCGGGTAGTAAAGCGGCTGCCGCCGGAGGAGCGGCAGCGGGTCCCAGATGGCGAGAATCATGTTCACGTGACCCTTCCGAAGAAGTACCGGGTTCGGCGAGATCGCATGGAGGGGCATTACGTCAAAGGGCGCTGGGTCCAGGGGCCGGTAGGCGGCCAGCTTCGGGATCACCACGAGGTGCGCGACGTCGACTTCACAATCAAGGAGACGACGTTGGTCAAGGCGAAGGGCCAGCCCATCAAGTGCATCGCTGACAGATCGGGCCGGATCTTCTGGGCCTACGAGAAGCGCATCTACGTGACGAGTGATGCACTACTGACGCCAGAGGACGTCGCCGCCCTCGTCAACGAGGATGCGAACCGTCGACGTCTTCGCCTTGAGAAGGCACACGCGCTGCAGTCCATGACTCAGCAACTAGAAAGCAGGGGCCGGCGGGATCCGATCCCCCAAGATGTCAAGGTGGCCGTGTGGCAGCGCGATGGCGGGCGGTGCGTGCAGTGCGCGTCTAACGAAAGTCTGGAGTTCGATCACATAATCCCGCTTGCAATGGGCGGCGCCAACACCACGCGCAACCTGCAGCTGCTGTGTGAGACCTGCAACCGGCGCAAGGGGGCAACGTTGGGCTAGGAAAGCCGGATCGCCGGGTCGATGCGGCTTACGCAAGGGTTCAGCCGATCCGGTAGGCGTAGGGGGCCCGAAATGAGACGCTCGCGTGACCTGCCACCTATCGCCGGGTACGGGGCACGCATATCACCATCGTCAGATCGTGCTCTGACCGGCTCGTGATCCGGCAATATGCGCACAGCAACGTGCTCGATATTGCTCTGCGGCGGCCGCCTGGATCGCGTCGGGGAGGCTTTGATTGATGTGTTCAGTCGAACCCTATGTTTGCTGAGACGGTCGTGGTTGGTGTGGCGTCGAGTCTGATCTCGATTGCTTGGTGAGCTCTTATGAGGGGCCCGTCGACGGGAGCCGTGCCGATGGGTTCCGGTCCGGTGTGGTTGGCCTGTTCTCGGTAGCCGGCGACGTCGAGGATGAGTCGTCGTGCTTCGTCGATGGCGATGGATGGATCAGCGTTGTGGGCTTGGCGGATCGCGTTTGCGACCCAGTGTTGGTGGGTGGTGATTGCGTGGTGGGCGAGGTGGTTGGTGCGTTGGTTGATGGCGCCGACGAGTTGTGGGTCTGGTCGCGGGTTCCATCCGTCGAGGCGGCGTAACGCGTCGAGGGTTTCGATGTTGTTGCTAAGTTCGTCTCGGCGGTGGATGAGCCGTGTGAGTTGTTCGTTCCGTAGGGCGTGGCCTGTCGGGTCGGTGTCGGCTCGCAGCGTGTTGATGGCGTCGTGGATCTGGTCGCGTTGGTGTCGAGCGATGTCGGCTTTTCGGGCCGGGCTTGCATCGATGAGCGCCTGGTCGAGTTCGTGCAGGGTGCGTTGTTGTGGTGTGTCGGCGCTGGTTGCGGCGAGCTGGTTGTAGATGTTTTGGGCTGGAGCGGGGAGCGGTGTGGGCCAGTGGTCGAGTGGTCCGGCGTTGATGGTGAGGTCTTGGAGGTCGAGGTACTCGACGACGTTGGGCCAGTGTTCGAGGATCCAGTCGGCGCGTTCGGTCTGGCCGTTCTGGGCGAGTGCGAGTGCTTCGAGGCGGTGTTGGACGGTCATGGTGGTGTTGTTGGTGAGGTCGTCGACCATGCGTCGGGTGTCGGCTGGTGCGGCGTCGAAGAGTGCTTCGAGTTCGATGATTCGGTTGCGGGCGTCGAGCAGGTCGATCGGGTTGTGTGTCTCGACGGCGAGGTTTGGTTGGTGGTTGGCGAGCCATGTGCGGGCTGTGAGCGCGTTGTCGAGGAGTTGTTCCCACTGGTCACGGAGTTCGGGGTCGGCGGGTGCGGGTCCGTAGCCGGGGGTCGTGTCGTCGAGGTGTTGGGTGTCGCGCCATTGGGCGAGTTTGGTGAGGTGGTCGTCGTAGACAACGGTTCCGGTTGGGTCGCTCGGGCGGTCGCCGACCCAGTAGCGCAGCCATGCCGGTGGGGTGGCTTGGAGCTGGTGGACGAGTTGTGTTCGGCGCTGTTTGAGGGCGGCGGGGATCATCTCGAAGTCGGACATGTCGATGCCGTGTGCGTCGAGGGCTTGTTTCCAGCCGTCGAGTTCGGCGGTGAGGATCTGGTCGAGTTCGCCGAGGAATTGGGCTGCTGCAGGAGTGATCTCGGCAGGGGGTGGGGAGTCGACGGGGCGCAGGTTCTGCCAGTCCATGACCTTGGTGTAGGTGCGTTCTGCGTCGCTGCTGGTGAATTGCACGTTGGCTTGTCCGACGGAGTCGATGAGGTGGGTGACGATGCCGATGTTGTCGCGGTCGAGGGCGTTGACGCGTCCTCCGATGTGCATGAGGGAGCGGTGGATGGTGGCGTCTGCGTGTTGTTTGATGGCTCGTGACGGGTCGGTGTGGCCGTCTTTGCGGAGCTGGGCGGCGATGCGATTGATGTAGCCCTGGCGTGATTCGAGGTTGCCGATCGTGAAGTTGTGGGCAATGTCGGAGATGACGGCGAGGTGCGGTTGGTGGGCTGTGGCGAACTGTTTGGCCATCGACAGATTGAGCGTGGCGACGACGTCGGACTGTGCGTCACCGATGTTCTCGGTGGGTAGCGGGATTCCGGTCGTGTGGGGTTGCTCTCCAATGACAGCTGCGTCTTTGGAGGTGGCGTAGAGGTGCGCTTCGTTCTTCGCGCGGGACAAAGCGACGTAGCCAGATTCTCGGTACATGCCGCGTGGGCCGACGACGAACACGTCGTCGCAGGTGAGTCCTTGGGCTTTGTGGAAGGTGGTGGCGTAGCCGTGGGTGAGGTGGCCGTCAGTGACGTACTGGCGTCCCAGTCGGATGTTGCGGCCGCTGGTGAGTTGTACGTCGATCTCGTGGCGTTTGTGGTTGATGTTGGTGATCGTGGCGATCATTCCGTTGTCGACACGCACTTTGTGGCGGGTGTCGAGGTCGAGTTGTCCGGGCATGTTCTTCGTCAACAGCACTCGGTCGCCGTGCTGGTAGTTCTTGCCGGCAATGTCGTAGGCGTCGCCGGTGAGGCGTCCGGTGCGTGCGACGAAACCGCGTGCGACGTCGTTCAAGAGTTTCGCTTCTGCAACGGTGCCGGCGAGCATGTGGGCGTTGGAGCCGGACTCGTAGGCTTCGAACCAGTCGGCTACTGCGCGTCCTTGGACTTCGGCTTGGTTGTCGGCGAGCACGACTCGGCCGTGGTCGAGATACGCCTGCCAGAACGCCTGGATGTCGCCGTTGCGGAGGTGGTCGAGGGCGGGGTGTTCCCATTCGTGGCGTTGGCGACGGTTGATCGTGAGTTCGCAACGCTGGTCCTCGATGGCTCGCAGTAGGGCGGCGAATGAGCCGCCGGCTTCGATTTCGGGGAGTTGGTGGTGGTCGCCGACGACGATCACTTTCGCTCCGGCGCGGCGGGCGTTGGTGATGACGTGATGGAAGTTGAACGTGCCGATCATGCCTGCTTCGTCGAGCACCACAACGGACCGGTCGTTGAGGTCGTTGACGTTGAGTCGTTGGATCGTGACGGCGTCGATCCCGGCGCCTTCGCAGAGTTCTCGTGCTGCTCGACCGGTCGGACATGCACCGACGACGTTGTACCCGGCGGACTCGAACACCTCGCGGACTGCGTTCATCGTGTACGTCTTGCCGGTGCCGGCTTTGCCGACGACGGCTTCGACGGCGAGGCCTTGGGTGGTGAGGCGTCGGACGGTGTCGGCCTGGTCTGGGCCGAGCGTGGTGTTGATGTTGGCAATGTAGTGCTCGACGAATCCCGGGTCGACGACACCTGCAGTGAGCGTTGGGTCGGGGGTGAATAGGGCGGTGAGTTCGGCTTCTTTGTTGATCAGTGTGCGGGTGGTCCAGCGTTGCTCCCACGCGACGTGGTGCTCTGATTCTTGTGGGAGCGGGACGAGTTCTCGGTGTGCGAGCACGGCATCGGTGAGCCGCTCGAGAAGGCGTGCCGAGCCGGTGCCGCCGAGCTGATCGGCAACAGCGTTCTGGACACCGAGCCGGTTCACGATGGCGTCGGTTTCAGGAAGCTTGTGGCCAATACGAGTAGCGAACTGGTCAATCGTGAGCTGCTCGTGGGCGATCGTGCCGTGATATTTGCTGTGCGTCTGGATCGAGATGATCGAGTCCTTGGCGAGCACACCGTCGGCGGTTCGGGTCGCGAAGTCGCGTGACGCTGGATTTGCTGAATCGAGCAGATGGTTGATGTCGTCGGGTCCGTAGCCGATGCTCTTGGCCTCTGCGAGCCAGAGGGCGTCGAGGGTTTCCTGGTCGATGTCGTGCTTGGCGGTGCGCGTGTCGAGCGCCGCCACACCAGCTGCCGCGGGACCGGACTTGCCGGTGCGGGCGAGTTCTGTTTCGATCTCGGCGCGCCGCTTCGAGAACTGTCGACGTACCTTGTCGGGGATGCCAATGATGTCGGCCAGACCCTTGTGGACTTCGGTCCATTCGACGCCGAGACGCTGCGACAACTCGTTGCGCAGCACCGACTGGTAGACGGTTCCGGCGGCGATCTTGGACTTGAAGATCGCTTGCCCGTCGAGCGCAGACCATTTGCCGTCGGGGCCTTTGGTCATGTTAGCGATCAGGACGTGGGAGTGGAGTTGCGGGTCGCCTTGGCGGCTCGTGCGATGCCGGAACTGGGCTGCGATGAACCCCACACCCCGAAGCCGGCGGGTGCCCCACTTGTCGAACTCGGACGTCTTGTCGGGGTGGGTGTTGGACCCGCGCCGCACGAAACACGCTTCGCGTTCGAGCCAGCCCAACGCTTCAGCGACGGCGAGATCGGTTGCTTCGACGACCTGGGCACGCACGAGCGGATCCCCGAGCGCGTACAGGATCGACACCGATTTTGGTGCTGAGAACGTCAGATCGAAGCCGGGGACACGATTCTTGAACGTCCGAACCTGCGTGTTGTTCGGTGTCAGAGCGGTGCCTGGGGCGAGCCCCGCGAGGACCGCGCGCAGCTCGTCGCCGGCGACGTCGTGGTCCAAACCGAGCGCTCCCGAGGCCGTCCCGATCCACTCACCTTGGGTTTCGCCGGCACCGGAGTAGTAGTCGTCGAGGCCCTTGGCGACCTGCTCCAAGTAGTAGTCCTCGGCCCCGACCCGGAGTTTCCATACCGACAGCATCGAAGGGGTATGGGGCGATTTGGGGTCTCCCGTTTCACGGGTTTTGTGCAGCACTGCTTCAGCAGTGCATATGTGTAGGAAGAAAAAGTGAGTCGGGGTTTCGGGTTTAGTCGGTTCTGCGGCGGGTTCGGTCGAGAGCTGCTGGTCGGCGGTTCGGGTTGTCGTCGGCGCAGGCCGGGGTTTCGTGG
>Ga0209491_10008982_pt1 | contig 12435 bp, 15 predicted proteins | sample BON02_FD_187213 | JGI IMG/M metagenome (GOLD analysis project Ga0209491, IMG submission 187213) | Freshwater microbial communities from Lake Bonney liftoff mats and glacier meltwater in Antarctica - BON-02 (SPAdes) (version 2) | ecosystem: Environmental > Aquatic > Freshwater > Ice > Glacier... | reverse complement strand
ACGGGCAGACTGGACATTGGCTATAACCCTGGAACTTCTATCTTAAACGCCAAATTTAGTATAGTTAGTAGCGATAATGGTTTATACATAAGAACAACAGCAGCCACGAAATATGGAATGTCTTTGAACACAAGATCCACCGCAGACGCTATTCAAGTTTTCTCAACAGATGTCAACCCAACTTTAAAAAACTTTAAAGTAACGGGTAGTGGAGAAGTATTTGCCAGAAAATACACCACAACCCTTGCCAACATTCCAGATTACGTTTTTGCTGACGACTATGATCTAATGACTTTCGCTCAACTACGCGCTTTTGTTCAGCATGAAAAGCATTTGCCAAATGTGCCTTCTGCAAAAGAGTACGAAGCCAATGGCGTGGATTTAGGCGAAATGAACCGTGTACTCCTTGAAAAGGTAGAAGAACTTACCTTGTACATTCTTCAACTCGAAGAAAGAGTACAAAAAGTTGAAGCAGAAAAATAAAAGTTGTAACTTCTGTTTTGAATCAAACAAAAAAAATTATGAAATCCATCCTAATTGTTACAGCGGTATTGTTGTTGGTTTTTTCGTGTAGGAAGCAGCAGCCGGAAATGAATGCGGCGCAGAATGCTTGTGATTGCATAGAGGAGACGACAGCTGAATTTACTATTGAAGAAATGACGGCACAGCAAGGTCAGCCGTGGAATTTTTATACAATATCGGATACGATTTTTGCAGGCCACAACGTGCGTTTTACAGCAAAAGCTAACGATGTGACATATAAGTGGTACATTGGAAACGAAGTACTCAGTTCAAAAACGGTGTTCCGTAATTTTCCACTTTCCACATTGGCTCAAAACATTCCAATAACACTAGTGGTAAAAAAAGAAGTGAACAAAATTTGTTTTCCCAATGATGACGGTTATGATTCAGTTGTGAAAATTTTACATCCTGCCGATTTTGTTATAGATACGGGTACTGATTATGAATTTCCTTTTTTGGAAGGTACTTATAGGGTTAAATCCAGTCATCTTCCAGATAGTTTTGATGTAGGCTTTTATATTAGCAAAGATTTTCAAACAACTGCAATGTTTAATGTAATAAATTATAATGGATTAGGATCTAATTGTATTGAAACTGCGGAGGTTTATGGGTTTAATTACCGACAAATTTGGTCTCAAGATGGAACTTTCAATTCACCTTTGGGCTGCGATTATTTGCAGGGAGATATTCACCGGAGAATTGATGGAGTAACTGAAATGAATTTTTCTCTGCATCCTCCTGGCAGCCCAAATTACACACTACTAAAATATTTAGGTCGAAAACTTTAATCATAGATTTTATGAAAAATTTTATACTAACAATATCCATAATCATTTTTACGCAATTTGTTTATGGACAATTTAACAATACGGTTTCAACAAACCCGCAAAATCCATTTAACAATTCATTGCCAGATAGTGTTGGTTCATCTGGGATACCTTATGCAACTGATTCAAGGTATTTAAACGCCTTTGATTGGATCAATGGAGTAAACTTACCTGCAAATAAAGGATATTATTTGCACAATATGCAATTCAATAGTACCCAATATTATGACACCATGAATAATATCCAAGATGTGAACATGGATGAATATTATAGTTATTTAAATCCCCTTGATGGCGCAGAGCCTATGACAAATCAAAACGGTTGGGAATTGATGTTGTTAAATTTAGGATTATATCCAGATGGAAGTGTACATGGTGCAACTTCACTTCAGAAAATACCTTATATGTTGTTCTATAACAGATATACAGGTATCTTGAGAGTTTTTGCTCAATATGGGTATGATGACAATCAATCTGCGGTTAAAGGTTTAAGAGTTGATTTAGCGTATTTGAATTTTAATCAAAATATTCAAAATAGAAGTGGAATTTTAAGATTGGGCAACGGTTTTGACAGAACCATGGATACAACAACTTTAACTGTCCAACTTACAGGAATTGCTGCAAGAAAAAGCCCAACAAATTTTTGGCAAAGTTGCGATTTTCAATTAACGTATGATCCCTGTGTATGTTTTTACCCCACCAATTTGAAGTTGGATTTTGCTGAGTTTTCAGAAACCAATTTTGAGTTGTATGGCCGCGCCATCTCAATTCCAGACGATTTAATTGATGGGCTGGACATTTTAGACAATGACTTTTTAGGAAATGTAGATTATACTTCATCAAATGTTGTTGAGAAAGGAGGTTATATAATGTACAATGCCATGAGCCAACTAATTGATGATTATATTGACGAAAAAACAGCTTACCAAACATCCTTGAATGCAGTGGGCGAGCACAATGCAGAGGTTGCAAAGAATTTGAAAATTATGGCTGTTGTGGGAGAGGTTGTTAAGTTTGGTATTGGAGCTGTTGCAGGTGGACCACTTTTTGTTGGTTTTACTGGTGAGTTAGCTCAATACATTTTTATGGATACATCTGCTGCTTCAAAGGAAAAAATGAAGAAATTGATTGGTATTGCAGAAAAATTACTGGGCAAAGAAGTAGAGATTTATCTCAATCAAAATTTAAAAACTAAACCGAACCCAACAAAACCTACCTCACCAACAGCCACGTTTGCCGAAATGCATTTTAAAGGTTCACTCACAACCCAAGGTTCTGCGGAAGGACAAGACAAACAACTAAGCGTTCGTGGGGCTTGCAAAGCCCAACATGAACGCAGTGTTGACTAAACATTGGGACAGATATTCCACCACTGAACTTGCCGTTTTGAAAGGTTTTTTAGCATAAACCACCCAATTTTTACTGGACTATAGTTTTGATCCTGCATTATTTTTTTATCAGTATTCAAAAGTTTTGACTCTAATAATTAACGGAAAAACTCAAAATCAATTACCAAATTAATTTTTTCTAATGGGTTTCCCATCTCGTTCATGTGATCAATCGCATTTTGCTCATCAAATAGCCCTTTTTTTCCTTGTTTTTTATACTTTATACTTTTTATGCTCCTTTCATTCAAAATTACACCTAAATATAAGTTTAATTAATTGAATTACAATATTTTAAATTATAGAACTCCCCATTATCTAAATACAGTGATACTTATTTAAAAGCAGGAAAAAATATCTCTCCGAATCAATTAAAATTTGACGATAATCCTCAAACTAATCAAGAAAAACTATTCAATGGTCTCTTTGGGGTGTTTGCTGACTCTTTGCCAGATGCTTGTGGATATATGGTTACAGACCTTGGATGGATACTGGGGTTACATTAACAGGAAACAGGGATTTTGCTTATTTTGGGTTGAGAAAAGTGGGCACTCGTGAAGATCATACTGAATCAGTAATTCTTTGGGCAGATAATGGAGCAGGAGGAGATTTGGACGGACCAGACAACATGGTTTTCTGATTTAGCAGTTGGGGAGGCAATCATGGAGCCTCTATAAATACCAACTTAAATTCATCAACCGATTTGGATGGTTTACACGTAGCAACATTTAATCCTAATGGCTATTTTGGTTTAGGGAATACTTTTGGCATGAATTCAACAGGAACACCAGTAGGTTTGTACAGCCGTCCTCAAAGTTTGATGCATATGAGCTATAATCATCAAATAGGTCAAACTTGTGAACCTTAATTTTTTATGCAAATAACCTATCGTGCTCAAAATGTTGCTTCACCTAATATTGGCAGCGGTGAAACCGCTACAGACGGTTTACGTTTTGGGATAGATAATGATGTTTACGGTTCAGGCACCAAGCAGCACCTAAATGCCTATTTACGCTGGCTAGAAGCTTCTAGTTTTATTATCCAGACAGAAGATGATCCTACACCAAGTATACAAAGTGCAGAACGTATTAGGGTAACTTCTGTTGGTGCATTGACATCAAATTATACAAACACAGAATACTTGGGTGTTACAACACCAACGAATTCAACACGTATTTCAATAAGTAGCGACGGGTTTGACCCTGTAGAAAAACCAATGAGTCTCTTGCATTTGGGGAAAGATTTGGACGCATCTGGCGCACCGAGTATTGCTGACGGTTGGAGAAGTTGGATGGATATTGGAACGTTTACAACCAATGGTGCTGATCACATGTATGTTGGTTTGAAAAATGAAAACACAAGTACAGGAGAAAGGATGGATGCTGTTGTAAATTGGGGTGATGATCAAGTAAGTGGTGCAAATGGTCCGGATAATTTACGGTTTATTTTCACATCACCTTTGGATTCCTCTACTGCAACTTCTGGTTCGCAGACCAATGGATTGGAAGGGATGCGCCTAAGCCATCTGAAACCAATGGAATTTATACCGGTGTTGGTGGTTCATCGGGAAACACTTATTCTGGCGGGTCTCAAAATCCCACAAATACTTTAGAGGTAAATTCTTGGGGAACTACAACTGTAGCTGGCGGTTCAAGCCGGTTGAGGTTTACAAATTTGAATACAACCTTACCAGCAACGTCAAATCCAGGATTGGGCATTTTATCTGTTAATGCTTCAGGCGATATTATATATGTGCATACAAATACAGGTTCTGGCGGTAGCTTTGTAAATTGCGCTAATACCGGTCCAGCTTCAAATTTAACAGCGGATTCTAAAGTAAGTTTGAATAATAAGAACTTGTATTTCGCAACTAATGATATTTTAGGTAAAAATCATGTTGGTATTGGATATGACTGTACTCCTGCTTTACCAGCAAAGCTTAGTGTAATTCAAACACACCCAGCCTTTGCTAATTCAAATACTACAGCTATTTCAGGATTTAATAATGATAAGTCGAACGATTTTTATCACACATTTGTCGGTGCACATGGCAAAGCTTTTGGGGAGCAAATTAATGTTCCAAAAGCGCAGCGAGCCAACCTCCAAACTAAACCCAGTCTTCCCTTAAAATCTTCACCGTTCCTTTGAAATAAGAAACCAATTCACGATTTTGGTTGTAGGTTTTCACTTCGTAAAGTCCGATGGATATTCCACGGTTAATTTCTGTGCATTCGGCTCTGAGAATGTCATTTTCTTTTACTGCTTTCAAATGAGAAATTCCTGTTTCTACGCTCACACAATGTTGGCCATTTGCATTTGAAGCAAAAGCCAAAGCGGAATCAGAAATAGAATAAGAAATTCCACCATGAGCAATATGAAAACCATTGAGCATTTCTTTTTGGACTTTCAATTCTAAAATACACTTGCCTTTTTCAATTTCAACAACAGAAATATCCAACCAACGGGAGAATTCATCTTTCTCCATCATTTTGGTGACTATTTCTTTAGGCGTCATTATGCTTCGACAGCTTGTGCCATCAGCGTAATCATGGCGATAGTTACAATGAACAATTGTGTTGCCGTTTCATCCGTTAAGCTCGAACCGTCTTCGTCTTCGGTAGAAATTTCCAAAGCCATGAACTGCGCTAAATGTGGTTGATCGCAAAAGTCTTCCAACATATCTTGATCGTCACCGTCATTTTCGAAGTAAGCATCTAACATTTCAAAATATGGCTCTTCGAAATCATCTATATTCGCTTCTTTCACTGCAACTGTAGTAATTCCTTCTTGGGTGAAACATTCTGAAATCAAACAGAAATAGTAAATAATTAAACCCTCTAGTTGCTCGTTTTCATACTCCAAAGCAGCCGACATTAAATACGCTAGCAATGTATCTTGCGCTAGAGCGTATGTTTCCGATAATTTCTCTAATCCGTCATCGTCAAGATTATCAACTTTTTTAATCGCTTTTTCTATACTTTCTAAAGAAACGTGTTTCATTATTTTGCTATTTTGACTGTGAAATTAACCTTTCTTGTTCACCTGAACAATTCAATCGTACGAAAGGTGCCAATCCCTTCACGAAAATTATGAATTAGCAGGCATCTGTTTCCAAGAGGCCAAAATCAACCAACAAATAATGAAAACCATTCCACTTGGAAGTTTTATCTTTTCTTTTTACAACAATATCGTTGTACTTAAAAATATATTTACCCTTCTTTTTGCCGAAACCTTTTCTTGAGAAATACATTAAAAAGTATTCGAATTCTCGAATTATTTCCTTTTCAACTTCAGTCATTTTTCGTTCTATATTTTTGTATTCCATATAATACTCCGCTCCTCTTCGAACGAATGAAATGGAATCTTTTTCTTTTTGCCTCTTGAACTTCCCCTCATAATAAATCGCGATTTTCTCATTGTCTTTAAGAACATCTATAGCGGATGGAGCTTGTTTTTTGTAATATTCAAAATCATCGAAACAAAGGGTCAACTGTCTATCTTGATTATCAATAATAACAACCTCCAATTCTCGCTTCTTTTCTGCAATAGTGTTATAGCGCACATAATACGTTCCCGCTTTTAAATTTTTAAGCTCTGTTTTTAGAGATCGACTTTTATGAATCAGCTTACGGCCTTTGTAAACTTTGATAAGTCCAGCTTCCGTTTCGCATTCGCTTCTGCACTGACTCAAATGGATAACCAGAGTAGAGGCATTTACTTTTGAAAAGGAAATATAAACAAAAACAAATAGGTAGAAAATGATTTTCATGAAATTCTGCTTTCTGCGAAAGTAAATAAATTCAGACAAGAACAGTACTATATAAATGGAGAATTTATCAAAAAACATACAGTTCTATTTCCTCTTTAAAAACCTTATATTTGGAATTCTAAATTAAATAAATGGCCTTTTTTAATCCCGATTTCATTCAATTTTTCAAGGATTTAGCTCCCAACAACAACAAAGACTGGTTTGATGAAAATCGCAGCCGCTACGAAAATAATATTCGAGAACCATTCAAATCTTTCGTTGACCACATGATTGAGGAGTTAAGCGCCGAAAATCCTGATTTAAAAGACTTGCAGAACAAGCACTGCATTTTCCGCATCAACCGTGATATTCGTTTCTCAAAAGATAAAACGCCTTACAAAATGAATGTGAGTGCAGCGATCTTAGTCGGCGGGAAAAAAAATCACATGGCAGAAGGTACTTATTTTGAATTGGGTCCTGAGCATGTCCGAATTTATGGCGGTTTATACGAAATGGACAAAGATTCTTTGCTTCAAATACGCGAAGGAATTGCAGCAAATTCAGAAGAATTCAAAAAGCTTTATACTGACACAAACTTTGAATCACTTTTCGGATACATTCGCGGTGATCAAAATAAAATTATTCCGAAGGAATTAAAAGCCGCGGGCGAACAAGAACCCTTAATCTATAACAAGCAACTTTACTTTTTTGTAGAATATCCACCAGAAATTCTACTCGAAGAAGATTTTGACAAAATAATACGTAATGCCTACAAAACGGCTAGACCTATTGAACAATTTTTCTCTAAATTATTAAAACGATAACATGAAAAAATACATTTTCCTTACGCTTTCCTTTGTCTTCCTATTGGGGAACTTCACAGCACAAACTAAACTTACGTTGGAGGATGCCGTGATGCAACAATACCGCAAATATGCTCCAGAAAGTATGCCTTTTTTCAAATGGATTCCAAACACGGATTACTATACTTTTTTAGACGGCTATACTATTTTAAAGAAAGCTTCATTTGCAAATACGGCGGCAAAAGATTTGGCCAATATAGCAGATGTTAACAAAGCTTTAGGTTCTAAATTGCCCTGGTTTTCGGGTTTCCAATGGAAAAATGAAAATGAATTTTGGGTGAACGACGGAATAAATTTCTACAGCTACAACATTGTTTCAAAAGATGGCAAAACACTTATTTCTCTTATAGATGATGCTGAAAATGCAACTTTCGAACCAAGAACAGAAAATGTTGCCTATACAAGAGCCAACAATTTATACATTCAAACAACAGACGGACAAAAAATAAAAGTCACGCTAAATGATGATAAGAATATCGTTTCAGGCCAGGCCATTGCTCGAAGCGAATTTGGTATTACAAACGGCATATTTTGGTCGCCAAATGGAAAACTATTGGCTTTTTATCAAAAAGACGAAACAAACGTTCACAATTATCCACTTTTAGACAACAATGCTTATCCAGGCGCTTTGAAGTCGATAAAATACCCAATGGCTGGACAGAAGTCTGAAAAACCTAGAGTTGGAGTTTATAATCTTGAAACAAAGAATACTGTATTTATAAGTCCGGCAGGTGATTCTGAAGATTATTTGACCAATCTATCTTGGACGCCAGACAACAAATACGTTCTTATTGCTGAAGTAAATCGTGGCCAAAATGCTATGAAATTGGATGTTTATGATGCGATATCAGGGGAATTCGTTCGCACTTTATTAGAAGAAAGCAACGCAAAATGGATAGAACCAGAACACCCTGCATTCTTCCCTTCAGATAAAAGCAACAACTTTATTTGGGTTTCTGAAAAATCAGGTTTTAACAATTTGTATTACTATGACTTCAATGGAAAATTGATCAAACAATTGACAGACAATAAATTTGTGTTGAAAAATATCGTTGGTGCTTTTGCAAATGGAACACAAGTTTATTTCACTGCGACTGGAATAAACGCCATGAACACTTTGGTTTACAATGTTGATTTGTCAGGAAAGCAAACCTTAATTACGCAAGAAGAGGGGACACATAATGTTGAAATTTCGACAGATGGCCAATATATTTTCGATGCATTCTCTTCTCATTCTGTCCCGAGTAAATCCATTGTTTACACCTCAAAAGGAAAGAAAGAAAAAACACTTTTAACTGGAACGAACAAATACGAAGGAGTTGATATTGGTTCGATCACCATCGGTGAACTGACTGGAAAGGATGGAACAAAATTGTACACACGTACGATCAAACCAAAAAACTTTGATCCCAATAAAAAATACCCCGTTCTGGTATACGTTTACGGCGGACCTCATGCGCAAATGATTACAAATTCCTGGTTGGATGGGTCAAGTTTGTGGATGCATTGGATGGCGGAACAAGGTTATATTGTTTTCACATTGGACAACAGAGGTTCAGGCGAAAGAGGATTTGCATTCGAAAGTCAAATTCACCGGCAAGTAGGAACTGTTGAACTTGAGGATCAAATGACAGGAGTGGAGTATTTAAAATCACTTCCTTATGTCGACGGAAAACGCTTAGCCGCTCACGGATGGAGTTTCGGGGGTTTCATGACAACTTCATTGATGTTGCGTGAAGCTGGAACATTTAATGTTGGAGTTGCTGGCGGACCCGTTACCGATTGGAAATATTACGAGGCGATGTACGGTGAACGCTACATGGACACTCCTGAGGAAAATAAGGAAGGTTATGAAATGGCAAGTCTAATGACCCATGCCGATAAATTGATAGGAAAACTATTGTTGATTTCTGGAACTGTCGATCCAGTTGTAGTAATGCAACATAGTATGTCGTTAGTAGAAACTTTTGTTGGTCTTGGCATACAAGTGGATTTCTTTCCTTACCCTATGCATGAGCACAACGTTCGCGGAAAAGATCGAGTTCATTTGATGACGAAAGTTTTGGAATACGTTATTGAAAATAACAAGTAGGCGTTTAACAGTCATTTGAAAGCGAAACCAAAAGAAATTTTGGTTTCGCTTTTTTTATCCGAAAACTATATTGTAATATTGCAATATATCTTTATTGTGGGCGCAACTAAAATAGCATCTTTTCCAGAATCACAGCTCGAAATAGCCGCTTTAATGAAAGCACTTGGTCATCCAGCTCGGGTTGCCATTCTAGAGCATTTAATTCACGTAAAAGCGTGTATTGGAAACGACATTGTAGATCTTCTTTCTCTTTCTCAACCGACAGTTTCTCAACATTTGCGAGAATTAAAAAATGTTGGACTAATAAAGGGAAGCGTTGAAAAAAATTCAATTTTTTATTGCCTCAACGAAGAAAAAGTTGAACAAATACTAAATTATATTAAGCAAATAAATTTCGTTTTAGAGACGGATAAAAAATGCTGTTAAAAACAAAAGACATGAAACTTTCTGAATTTAAAACCGCCCTACAAAACACCCCATTACAATTTAGCCTTGAAGACGGAAGTAAGGTGCCAGCACATTTCCATATTACTGAAATTGGTGCTATTTCAAAGAATTTTATTGATTGCGGAGGAACATTGCGCAACGAAGAAAAAGTAAGTTTTCAATTGTGGTTTACCCACGATACAAATCATCGTTTGGCTACTGAGAAACTACTTCAAATCATTGAAATTGGTGAAAATAAAATCGGTTTGAAAGACGAAGAAATTGAGATTGAATACCAAGGATTAACGATAGGGAAATTCGGTTTAGACAGATCAGATTTTGGTTTTCAATTGACAAATAAGCAAACAGCTTGTTTAGCAGAAGAACAGTGTGGGATTCCACCAGTTGAAAAAACAAAATTAGTCATGTCTGGTCTCAGCGGCGAATCTTGCACACCTGGTGGTGGCTGTTGTTAATTTACTAGCATGAAAAAAATTCTAAAAGAATACTGCGCGAAACGCTGCACAGAATTCGATTTTATACCTGAAAATCGGAAAGTGGAATTAGCGAAAATTGCTGCTTACGTTAGATATAAAGAAGACGAACCTATCAACTTGCTTTTTGTCTGCACGCACAATTCACGCAGAAGTATTTTTGGGCAAATTTGGGCTAAAGTAGCTTCAAGATATTTTAGCTCTGAAAATATTGAAACTTATTCTGGCGGAACAAATGTTACAGAGTTCAATAGCAACGCAGTTCAAACATTGACCAATACCGGCTTCGATTTAAAAGTAGAGGGCCACAAAGAAAACTCCATTCATCGTATCATTTTCGATCAACCTGAAAATGCTGCAATATGCTATCCCAAATTAGTCGACGACAAAGTTTATCCCACTGAAAATTTTGGAACGATAATAACGTGCAATGATGCCGATAAAAACTGTCCTGTTGTCCTTGGTTCTGAGTTGCGTGTTTCTCTGCCTTATAACGATCCAAAATCAAGTGATGGAACAGACATATAAATAGAGACTTACTTCAATGCATCAAAACAAATTGCTACAGAAATGCTTTATTTGTTTTCTATTACAAAATAAAAAATGTCTATTTCTAAAGCGTCTAAACTTTTTATCCTTGAGTCTTTTGTTACTTTCCAACTTCTTTTTATTGGCACAGGTTCAATTGTCGCAAGTGAAATGCACCCCGAACTATTTGGCGATTTTAGCATAGGCATTTATTTCGGTTTATCTATTTTTCTTGGTATACTTTTCTTTGGAAGAATATCTACCGCACACATGAAACCTGCTGCTACTTTTTTTGCTTTTTTGAATAAAGAAATAAACTTTGAAAGGTTCATGATTATTTTTTTCGCCCAATTATTGGGAGCGTTTCTGGGCAGTTATTTCGTTTCATTGTAAGCTCCAATTAATTCAAATTTAGGAGCCACTTTCCCAAAAGCAGGCATAGCGAATACTTGGTTTATTGAGTTTAGTTTAACCTTTATATTAATGATTGCTATTTGGCTAATTCGACAGCAATCTGTAATTAAAATAGCGATAGTTTTAGGGCTCGTTATATTTTTTGAAGCTTGGTTAGCTGGACCATTTACTGGTGCATCCATGAATCCAATTCGAAGTATAGCTCCAGCTGTTCTGTCTGGAAATATTGAAAATTTGTGGATTTACATCACCGCACCACTTGCAGCTGCGTTGGTCGTTTTTTTTGGTGTTAGAAAATCAAGTAAAGTTTAAATTATCAAATTTCTTCCACTAACAAACGCTCGCAAACTGTTAAACTCATCGTTTCTCCTGGATGTTTTTCATAAGAAATGACCAAACTTCCGTCAAAAGATTCAACGGAAATAATTTCTATTGTCATACCTAAATGAATATCGCGTCGGTTGAGAAACAAAAGAAACTCAGCTGATGACTGGTCCAAAGAAGCTAATCGGTATTTTTGATTCACCTTACCCTCACTCAATCGAGTATATGATTTCTCGATAATATCTCCGTCTTTATTGGGAATTGGTGAGCCGTGAGGGTCGATTGATGGATGACCTAACATGTTGTCCATTCGGTCAAAAAACTTGTCGGACTTAATATGTTCAATCTGTTCTGCGATTACGTGCACCTCTTCCCATCCAAAACCCATTCTTTCAACTAAAAACATTTCCGTGAGTCTGTGTTTTCGAATAACCAAAGCTGCCATTTTTCGTCCTAAATCAGTTAGGTGTATGGGACGATATTTCTCATAGATTATCCACTCCTTTTCGAATAATTTCTTAACCATAGAATTAGCCGTTGGCGTGCTGATTTTTAACAATTGACTCAAATCTGAAACAGTACATTGACCATTTTCGCCAGATAATTTGAGTAAAGCTTTGAGGTAGTTTTCTTCGGTAGATGATGCCATGGAGCTTTTCTTGAAAAACAAAAGTAATCAAATAGTCTAACTACATGACAAAAAGTATAAACAACTGATTGTCAGGAAATAAATCACCTAAACTATTGCCTAAAACCTTGAAAATAAGTATCTTAGATGATGTTACAAAGTAGTCAACTAAGTCCAATTTTCA
>Ga0209491_10008981_pt1 | contig 12437 bp, 13 predicted proteins | sample BON02_FD_187213 | JGI IMG/M metagenome (GOLD analysis project Ga0209491, IMG submission 187213) | Freshwater microbial communities from Lake Bonney liftoff mats and glacier meltwater in Antarctica - BON-02 (SPAdes) (version 2) | ecosystem: Environmental > Aquatic > Freshwater > Ice > Glacier... | reverse complement strand
GATGTTGGTGTGCTCGCGCATCATCTTCATGAACAGGCTGAACTCGGGGCCGTCCACCGGCTTGGCTACATCCGGGCGACCCATATGGTCGACCACGACCGTGGTCGGCAAGGCGGTGAAGAAGTCGTATAGCTCGGGCAGATCCTGCGCCTCGAAATACACCACCACATGCCAGCCCAAAGGCGCGATGCGATTGGCGATCTCGAGCAACACGTCGCGCGGTGTGAAATCAGCCAGGCGCCGGACGAAGTTGAATCGCGTGCCGCGCACACCGGCCGCGTGCATCTCCTGCAGCTGCGCGTCGGTCACGTCGCGGCTGACTGTCGCCACGCCGCGCGCCTTCCCGCCGGACGCCTTCAGCGCATCGACCAGAGCCCGGTTGTCACTGCCATGGCAGGTCGCCTGCACGATCACGTTCTTGTCGAATCCCAGCTGGTCGCGCAGCGCGAATAGCTGCTCCTTCGATGCGTCGCACGGTGTGTACTTGCGCTGGGGCGCATACGGGAACACCGCACCGGGCCCGAACACATGGCAATGCGCATCGACCGCGCCTGCCGGCACTTTGAAACGGGGTTTGCTGGGGCCGTCGAACCAGTCGAGCCAGCCGGGGGTCTTGGCAAATTCTGTCGTCATCGTGTTCCCTGCAGATCAGTCGATGTACGTCAAGCCAGCCTTCTCCAATGCCGGACGCATGTTGTACATGTCGAGTCCCAGCACACCGGCGGCAAGTTTGGCGCGCTTGTCGGCCTCGTTGGCCTCACGCACGGCGGCGGCGGCGGCCACCTGCTGCGCAAGTGCTGCGGGCACGACCACCACACCGTCGTCATCGGCAATCACCACGTCGCCCGGGTTAACCTGGACGCCGGCACACACCACGGCAATGTTGACCGAGCCCAGCGTGGCCTTGATCGTGCCCTTGGCATGTACCGCCTTGGAGAAAACCGGGAACTGCATCGCGGTGAGATCCTTGATATCGCGCACGCCACCATCGATGACCAGCCCGAGTGCGCCACGCGCACGGAACGATGTCGCGAGCAGATCACCAAAAAATCCGTCGGCGTTGTCTGATGTGATCGCGGCAATGACCACGTCACCGGCTTGCAGTTGCTCGGCCACGACGTGCATCATCCAGTTGTCGCCTGGATGCAGCAACACGGTGACCGCTGTGCCACACACATGTGCGCCAGTGTAGATGGGCCGCATATACGGCTTCATCAGGCCGACACGGCCCATGGCCTCGTGGAGGGTGGCCACGCCGAAACCCGCCAGCTTGTCGACTGCAGCCTTGTCGGCACGCACGATGTTGCGCTTGACAATACCCAGTTGCGTCATGTCATTTCTCCTTTCGCTTCAGTGCAGCGTCCAGCCGCGGAAATACGCGCCGGGCATTGCCTTCATAGATCTGAAACCGGTCGTCGTTGCTAAGGATCTTTGATGCCTCGATATACCGCCGGGTGTCGTCGTAGTAGTTGCCAGTCTCCGGGTCGATGCCCCGCACAGCGCCGATCATCTCCGATGCAAACAGAACATTCTTGACCGGGATCACAGTATTGAGCAGGTCAATGCCCGGCTGGTGGTACACGCAGGTATCGAAATAGATATTGTTCAGCAGATGGTCCTGCAACAGCGGCTTCTTGAGCTCCTGCGCCAGACCACGGAAACGGCCCCAGTGGTAAGGCACGGCGCCGCCACCGTGCGGAATCAGGAAGCGCAGCGTCGGAAATTCCTTGAACAGGTCGGAGGTCAGGCACTGCATGAAGGCGGTGGTGTCCGCGTTCAGATAGTGCGCGCCGGTGGTGTGGAAACAGGCGTTGCAGCTGGTCGACACATGGATCATCGCCGGGATGTCGTGTTCCACCATTTTCTCGTAGATCGGGTACCAATGCTTGTCGCTCAGGGGCGGGGACGTCCAGTGGCCACCGCTCGGATCCGGGTTCAGGTTGATGCCGACGTTGCCATACTGGGTGACGCATTTCTCCAGTTCGGCAATGCAGGTGGCCGGATCGACACCCGGGGACTGCGGCAACATGGCAGCGCCAATGAAGTTGTCCGGGAACAGCTGCGACACGCGGTAGCACAACTCGTTGCAGATCGCCGCCCAGGTGGACGAAACATTGAAGTCACCGATGTGGTGTGCCATGAAGCTGGCGCGCGGTGAAAAGATCGTCAGATCGGAGCCACGCTCCTTCATCAACCGTAGCTGGTTGCTCTCGATCGATTCGCGCAATTCGTCGTCGCTGATCCTGAGCTCGGATACCTTGGGCATGGACGCAGGGTCCTGGATGCCCGCTATCTGGCGATTGCGCCAGTTCTCCAGCGCCTTGGGGGCCGTCGTGTAATGGCCGTGGCAGTCGATGACCATGGGTTTTGTCACTTCTGTGTCTCCTCGGGTAGACGTTGCTTCGCCCGGTCGTCGCCGGTGATCCCTCGGACCATCGGGCACTTGGCGTTACTGGACAAGCTGCATTGTGGGCCGGACCTCCATCAGCGTGAAGTCCTGTCGGCCACTAGCAGATATAACAATATGGCATGACTCATACAATGTTATTCAGACTGCAGACGATCCGAAAGCACCACTGACATGGACCTCAAGCAAATCGAATATTTTGTGCGTGTCGCCGAGCTCGGTGGTTTCACCCGTGCATCGGCCGTGCTGGGCGTGGCCCAGCCCGCACTGAGCCGACAGGTCCGACTGCTCGAAGTCGAACTGCGCCAGACCTTGCTCGCGCGCCACGGCCGCGGCGCAGTACCGACCGAGGCCGGTCGGCTGCTGCTGGCGCATGGACGCGGCATACTGCACCAGGTCGAACGGGCCCGGGAAGAACTGGGAAAGTTGCGCGGCGCCTTGGCCGGCAGGGTTGCAGTGGGCCTGCCTACCAGCGTCGCGCGGGTATTGACCGTGCCGCTGACCCGTGCCTTCGGGCGCCAGATGCCGGAAGCCAGCATGTCGATCAGCGAGGGACTTTCGGCAGCCATGCTGGAGTCCCTGGTCAACGGTCGGCTGGACATCGTACTGCTGTACAACGCGCGCCCGAGCCCGGACATCGAGATCACCCCCTTGCAGGAGGAAGAACTCTTGCTGGTGCAGGCGCGCCGGCACAGCGCCGGAACGGGCCCGATTCAACTGCGCGACATCGCCGAACTCCCGCTGGTCATTCCCAGCCGCCCGAACGCCATCCGCATGCGGGTGGAGTCCGAGATGGCGGCGCTGGGATGCACTCCGCGCGTTGCACTGGAAATCGACGGTGTCTCGGCCATTCTGGACCTTGTTGCGGACGGCAGCGGCAACGCCATCCTGTCGCACAACGCCGTGCACAGTTCGGCCAACCCGTCGTTGTTCCGCTTGCGCCCGATCCGCGATCCGCAGTTACGGGTCCGGATCTCGCTCGCGGTCAGTGCGCACAGGCCCGCCACACTGACGCAACAGGCCACGCAGGCCTTGATCATCGCGTCCTTGGCATCCGTACTGCCAGCTGCGCCCGGACTCCGGTCGGCCAGGACTGTCGACGGCACCCAGGCCACCGATGGCGCCTGACAATGGCGCCAGAAATGGCGTTTAAGATAGCGCGACGGGTCTCACCTTGATCCGCGCGCGGGCGGCGACCCTGCCCGGCCTGTCAACACCGAAGGAGATTGATATGAGCGCACTTGTCGTCACTCTGATAGGCCCCGATCGCCCTGGCCTGGTGCGCGCCGTTTCCGACAAGGCGGCCGAATATGGCGCAAACTGGGCCGATAGCCTGATGGCCAATTTTGCTGGCCAGTTCGCTGGCATCGTGCATCTGCAGGTGAGCGCCGAAAAATGCGATGCCCTGGCGCAGGCCCTGCGCGCGATCGATTCCGACGACCTGCATGTGATCGTGACCCGGGCCAATGGCACCACGGGCGCACCGGCACTGCGCCGCATCCACCTGGAACTGGTGGGCCATGACCGGCCGGGAATCATCCACCAGATATCGACGCGGCTGGCCGAACATCGCGTGAGCATCGACACCATGACAACCCGCATCGACAGCGGCGCCATGTCGGGCGAACAGATGTTCCATCTGGACGCCCAGCTCACGGTGCCCGAAACGCTCGATACCGATGTGTTGCGCGACGGGCTAGAAGGCCTTGCCAACGAGCTGATGGTGGACGTCACCTTCGACAGCGGTTCCGACGCCAACGCGCCTTGAGCCACTGCGCCTTGACTCAGCCTTTGCTGCGCGCGATCAGCTTATCCGCATACGGCTGCCAGGGGCCGCTGGTGTCGACACCCTCGAATACGCCTGCCCTGGCCTGATCGGCCACCCACTGCTGCTTGTCGGCGATGGCCGCCGTCATGAAGGGCTCGAAACCCGCCTCGCGCACGGTGTTCGCGGACTCCCGCATCTCTTCGGCCCGGCGCTGCCCATGCTGCACCACGCGGCTGAAGAAATAGGCGCCCGTCTTTTGCCAGTCGATGCCCGGAAAGGTCTCTTGCAAGGTCGGGATCATGTGATCTTCGACCCCATAAGCGCGCGCCGTGGTGTAACTTTCGATCACCAATGCCTCCAGCCCCTTGATCATTACGCTGCGGCACATCTTGATCGCGCTCGCAACACCAAGCTGGTCCGACACCACCGTGGCGTCCATGCCCCAGGCGGCCAGCACCGGTGCGAGCGTGGCAGCGTGCGCACCGCCGAGCAACATCGGCACACGGATGCCATACGGCGGCACCGACGTCATGACGCCGGCCTCGACGTAGTGACCGCCTGCCGCGCCAATCAGCGCCGCGGCCTGCTGCTTGGTCCCCGGCGAGGCCGAGTTCATGTCCAGGAACACGGTTCCCGGACGCAGATGCGCGGCCGCGGCCTGTGCCACCTCCAGGGCATGCGATGCAGTCACCGCTGAGATCAACAGGTCGACGCCGGCACAGACCTGGGCCATCGATTCGCAAACATCCACGCCTGCCGCCCTGGCATGCCCGCGTGACGCCTCCCGGACCGACGCCTCTGCGATGAACTTCAGGTCCCAGGCGCGAACCGATCCGACCTGTTCCAGCAAACCGGCCGCAAATACCCTGCCGACCTCGCCGTAACCGACCAATCCCACATGTTGCATCGTCATACTGTCACTCCTTAAAGCCTTCACCCGGTCACTGCGTCGGAATCTTCGCCCGCGCGATCACATCACCCCAGCGTTTGGTTTCGCTGGCCAGTAACTCCGCTGTCTGCTCCGGCGTGCTGGCCTGGGCGTCCATGTTGAGTGCACGCAATTTGGCCTTGACGTCGGGCGCATTCACAGCGGCCGCGATGTCATTGTTCAGGCGTGCAATGACTGCCACCGGCGTCTTGGCGGGCGCGGCCAACGCATTCCAGGACGACGCCACGAGGCCCGCCACACCACTCTCCACCGCGGTCGGGACGTCGGGCAACACGGCCGAGCGCTTGCTGCCCGTGACGGCCAGCGCGCGCAACGCCTTGCTGTTGATATGGGAAATGACCGGCCCGAGGATCTCGACCGCGGCATCGATCTGGTTGCCACGCAAAGCCGTGATCACCGCAGGCGTGCCGTTAAAAGGCACGATCTGCACATCGATGCCTGCAGTGGACTTGAGCAGTTCCGCCGTCAGGTTCTGCGTGCTGCCGATATTGACGGTGCCGAGGTTGAGCTTGCCCGGATTGGCCTTGGCAAACACAATCAGGTCGCCCAGTGTCTTGAAAGGTGAATTGACACCGGTGACCACCGCTATGTCAAAGGTCGCGAGGGTCGAGATCGGCGCGAAGTCGCGTTGGGCATCAAACGGCAGCGACTTGAATATGCCGGCGCTGACGGCCGTCCCGTTCGACATCAGCAACAGTGTGTGCCCGTCCGGCTCCGCCTTGGCCACCAGGTCGCCCGCTGCGACGCCACCCGCGCCCGGCTTGTTGTCGATCACCACGGCCTGGCCCAGCGACTGGCTGAGTTTTTCCGCCACGGTACGCGCGGTCAGGTCGGCTACGCCGCCAGCGCCGAATGGCACCACGATACGTACCGTTTTGCTCGGGAATGTCTGGGCCTGGCTGGCCATTGCCAGCAGAGCCATGCCCGCAATCGCGGCGCCACGTGTCAAAAATCGCATTTCTGTATCCTGAAATCCGGCGGTCCATTCGGGCCGCAGAAGCGGGTTGATGAACGCATGGGTGCCAGCCCAGGGCTCCACAGCGGATGACCGACACATCCGGTGCAGTGCACACGTGCCGGTGAAGCTGCCGATTGTGCTGCGTTTTTACCCCGCGACACGCGCGGTCACGCACTAGCAGATATGCCGGATCAGCATATCCACAACAACGATATTCAGATCGTGCCTGAACCCATGGCGGCGATACCGGCGCGCCGGAAGGCGCCCGGCGCCGCGGCGTCTTCAGCTGCGCAGGTGCTGGTTGAAGAACACCAACGTGCGATCCCAGGCGAGCCTGGCCGCAGCCGCGTCGAACCGCGGTGTCGTATCGTTGTTGAAGCCGTGCTGCGTTCCCGGGTACTGGTGCGCGACATACCGAGCGCCGGCGGCCTTGAGCGCGGCCTCGTATCCGGGCCAACCGGCATTGATACGGGCGTCCAGACCCGCAAAGTGGATCTGCAACGGCGCCTTGACCTTGACGGCCTCGTCCGCAGCCGGATGGATGCCGTAAAACGGCACGCCCGCGGCCAGGTCCGGCAACCGGGTCGACAGCAGGTGCACCATGCCGCCGCCGAAACAAAACCCGACTGCGCCGAAGGTGCCGGTGCATTCGGGTCGCGCTTTCAGCAGCTGGGCTGCAGCAACAAAATCCTCGCGCGTCTTGGCTTGGTCGAGCTTGGCAAATAGTTCCCGGGCCTTGTCTTCGTCACCCGGATACCCCCCCCCAGCGGGGTCAGCGCGTCAGGCGCAAAGGCGATGAAGTTGTCCAGCGCCAGGCGTCGGGCGTTGTCCTCGATGTGCGGATTCAGGCCGCGGTTTTCATGCACCACAAGCACACCGGGCAATTTCCCGCTGAAATTGGCCGGAACAGCGAGGTAACCTTTCATCGTGCCGGACCCGGCTGGCGATGCGTACTCCAGCATCTGGGTCCTGATGCGCTTGTCGTTCTTGGGAACCACCTGCGCGGCGGCAAAATTCGGGCTCAGCGAGGCCAACAGCATGGTGGCTGTCACACCACCAACGGCGAACTTCTGTGCGCTCTCCAAAAAGCTACGCCGATCCATGCCGCCGTGCACATAGGCGTCAAAAAGAATCAGCAGTTCCTGATCGAAATCCGCGGCCGTCTTGCGTTGCATAGATGCCTCCTGAGCAGTTGGATAGAGTGACATTGGCTGACCCTCCCTGCGGCAAAACGTTCAGTCCGGATCCGGGCATTCCGATCAGGGATAACCCGCATCCGTCAAGCGCCGGAAAGCCCGGGACGCCGGACCGCAATGCCATTTCCATTCATCAAAATAAGCGCCTTCACGCTCTCAATGTTGTAGCAGACATGTGCTACCCAAGGGTAGATTTCTCCCCGACGGACTATTGTTGAACTCGCACCGGGCCCCTACACTGGATCAATCAACAAGAAGCAAGCGCACAGAGGAGTGGTCGAGATGGTTTCAAGGGAGTTGGCGGCAACACGACAGTTGCTGAGTCTGTTGGAATCACGTTATGCCATCCGGGTGCTGTGGGCACTCAAGGATGGGCACCCCCAGACCTTCCGCCTGCTGCAAGACAGCGTCGGAGGCATCACGCCGAACACACTTAATACCCGCATTAAGGAGTTGCGCCGCGCGGGCCTGATGTCGCATGGCCAGGACGGCTATGTAGTAACCTCGGACGGTGCCGACCTGCTCAAACGCCTGTCGGAGGTGCCGGCATTTGCCAGCCGATGGGCTGCCGGGCAAGCCAACAAGCAACTACCGATTCATGACCCCAATACTGTCGCAACCAAAAGCCATCCTGCCGCACGACCATGAACAGGCCGTCCTGATCGGACGCATCTGGACAGAAGGCCTCGGCCCCACGCTGGTCCGTGTCACCGCGGACCATGTATTTGACATTTCCGGCATCGCGCCTACCAGTGCGGCCCTGCTGGAACTGGCGGACCCGGTGGGAACGGTGCGCGCATTCGGTGGCCCGCGCGTCGGCGCCACCGTCGACATTCTGGCCAACTCCGCCGCGGATCGACATGATCCGGCCCTGCCCTGGTTCCTGGCCCCGTGTGACCTGCAGGCGATCAAGGCGGCCGGCGTCACCTTTGTCTCCTCAATGCTCGAACGCGTGATCGAGGAACAGGCCCGTGGCGATGCAAGCCGTGCCGAATCGGTACGCAAGTCGGTGGTGGCGGTGATCGGCGACAACCTGCGGAGCATCAAACCCGGTTCAGCCCAGGCCGCGCAGCTGCGTGAGGTGCTGATCGGGCAAGGTGTCTGGTCGCAATACCTGGAGGTCGGCATTGGCGAAGACGCCGAAATCTTCACCAAGGCACAGCCAATGAGTGCGGTGGGAGTCGGCGCCGAAATCGGCATTCACCCCAAAAGCGTTTGGAACAATCCCGAGCCGGAAATCGTGCTGGCGGTCAACAGCCGCGGCGAAACCCTTGGCTGCACACTGGGCAATGACGTCAACCTGCGCGATTTCGAAGGCCGCAGCGCGCTTTTGCTGGGCAAGGCGAAGGACAACAACGCGTCCGCGGCGATCGGTCCGTTCATACGCTTGTTTGATGACCACTTCGGCATCGACGACGTTCGCCAATGCGAGTTGTCCATGCGGGTCACCGGCGCGGGCGGGTTCGACATGCATGGCGCCAGCAGCCTGGCCATGATCAGCCGCGACCCCCTGGAATTGGTCGACCAGGCCATGGGGGCGCCCGGGTGCCGAACCCACCAGTATCCGGACGGGTTCGTACTTTATCTGGGCACCATGTTTGCCCCGACCCAGGACCGCCACGGTCCGGGGCAGGGATTCACCCATGAATTGGGCGATGTGGTCTGTGTTTCCACCCCGGCACTGGGTGCGCTGGTGAACCGGGTCAACCACTCGGACAAGGTGGCTCCCTGGCGCTATGGCGCCTCGGCGCTGATGCGCGACTTGGCGCGACGCGGACTGCTGGCATAATTTCAGGCTTTTGCCGGGCACGCACGAACTGTGCGGCGGCCTTCCTGCATCGCACCCTATGGGCCTGTCAGACCCTGTGATAGCTTGACGTACCCTGTCATAACTTGTCACAGTGGCTGGGCCGACGGTACGCTGCCCATTCACACACCCGATTGGAGCCAACATGATCACCACCGCATCCGGACTGCAGTACCTCGACACCACCATCGGCGAGGGCGCACTGGCCGAAACCGGCCAGAAGGTCAGCGTGCATTACACCGGCTGGTTGTATGCTGACGACACCCAGGGCGCCAAGTTCGACTCCAGCAAGGACCGCGGCGACCCGTTTGCGTTCTCGCTCGGTGCCGGCATGGTCATCCGTGGCTGGGACGAAGGCGTTGCCGGTATGAAGGTCGGCGGTGCCCGCACCCTGATCATCCCGGCGTCGCTGGGGTACGGCGCCCGCGGCGCCGGTGGCGTGATTCCGCCCAACGCCACGTTGAAGTTCGACGTCGAACTGCTCGGCGTTTCGGGCTGATCCTGCCCTCCTCACTGACCGGTGCGACTCTGTCGGCCGGTCAGCGTGTGGATTCTCGCGGCGCTCACCGCTGCATCGATTTGGGTGGACAGGTCTTGAAAACCGCCAATCTGGCGCAATTTGAAGATTATCAAACCCCCAAGAACAACCCCGCTTGTGACTTCCTGATTCCAACGCATGTCTGACAACACACAACCCGACCCATCCATCCAAGCACAGGACTACCAGAGTACCGAGGAAATGGTGGCCGCACAGGCCGGCCAGGAGTCAGACCTGCTGTCGCGAACCCAGGCCGACCTGGCTGCATTGCAGGCCAAGAGCGCCGAACTGGCCGACCAGTACCTGCGCGCCAAGGCCGAGGCCGAAAACGCGCGCCGGCGTGCCGAAGACGAAATCGCCAAGTCGCGCAAATTTGCGATCGAAAATTTTGCCGAGAACATGCTGCCTGTCATCGACAGTCTGGAAGCCGGTCTCGTGATCAAGGACGCAACCCTGGAGCAGATTCGGGAAGGCTCCCAGGCCACGCTGCGCCAGCTGACGTCTGCGCTTGAGCGCAACAAGGTCATGCAGATCGATCCGAAGGCCGGCGACCGTTTCGACCCCCATCAGCATCAGGCGATTTCAGTGGCCGCCAGCGACCAGGAAGCGAACACTATCGTCAGCGTGCTGCAAAAAGGCTACCTGATCGCAGACCGGGTGTTGCGCCCGGCACTGGTCGTCGTCGCAGGCCCCAAGTAACACCTTGAAAACGGCGCGCCGATCCATACGTTCGGAGCAGGACAGATATTTAAATCACGCACGGTGCCGCAATCGGCATTGACCGGGCAATTTTGGAGAAGAACATGGGAAGAATCATCGGCATTGACCTTGGCACCACCAACAGCTGCGTTGCCATCATGGAGGGCAACGTGCCCAGGGTCATCGAGAACTCCGAGGGCGCCCGCACGACGCCGTCGATCATCGCCTACCAGGAAGACGGCGAAGTTCTGGTCGGTGCTTCGGCCAAGCGCCAGGCGGTCACCAACCCGCGCAACACCTTGTACGCGGTCAAGCGCCTGATCGGACGCAAGTTCGCCGAAAAGGAAGTGCAGAAGGACATCGCCCTGATGCCCTACGAGATCGTGGCTGCCGACAACGGTGACGCCTGGGTCAAGGTGCGCGGCAAAGCCATGGCGGCCCAGCAGGTCAGCGCCGACGTATTGCGCAAGATGAAGAAAACCGCGGAAGACTATCTCGGCGAGCCAGTCACCGATGCCGTGATCACCGTGCCTGCGTACTTCAACGACGCCCAGCGCCAGGCGACCAAGGACGCAGGCCGTATTGCCGGTCTGGAGGTCAAGCGCATCATCAACGAGCCCACAGCTGCCGCACTGGCGTTTGGACTGGACAAGACCGATCGCGGTGACCGCAAGATCGCTGTCTATGACCTGGGTGGCGGTACCTTCGATATTTCGATCATCGAGATCGCCGACGTGGATGGCGAGAAGCAGTTCGAAGTGTTGTCGACTAACGGCGACACCTTCCTGGGCGGGGAAGACTTCGACCAGCGCATCATCGAATTCATCATCACCGAGTTCAAGAAAGACCAAGGTGTCGACCTGGGCAAGGACGTGCTGGCGCTGCAACGCCTGAAGGAAGCTGCCGAGAAGGCCAAGATCGAGCTGTCCAACAGCGCGCAGACCGACATCAACCTGCCCTACGTGACCGCCGACGCATCGGGCCCGAAACACCTGAACATCAAGCTGACGCGTGCCAAGTTGGAGTCGCTGGTCGACGAACTGATCGAGCGCACGATGGCACCGTGCCGCACCGCCATCAAGGATGCCGGCATCAGCGTGTCCGACATCCAGGACGTGATCCTGGTCGGCGGTATGAGCCGCATGCCAAAGGTGCAGGAAAAGGTCAAGGAATTCTTTGGCCGCGAGCCACGCAAGGACGTGAATCCTGACGAGGCTGTTGCCGTGGGCGCAGCCATTCAGGGCCAGGTGCTGGCGGGCGACCGCAAGGACGTGCTGCTGCTTGACGTGACACCGCTGTCGCTGGGCATCGAGACGCTGGGCGGCGTGATGACCAAGATGATCAGCAAGAACACCACCATCCCGACGAAGTTCGCCCAGACCTTCTCGACCGCCGACGACAACCAACCGGCCGTGACGATCAAGGTGTTCCAGGGTGAGCGCGAAATCGCAGCCGGCAACAAGATGCTGGGCGAGTTCAACCTGGAAGGCATTCCCCCGTCCGCCCGCGGTACACCGCAGATCGAAGTGTCGTTCGACATCGACGCCAATGGCATCTTGCATGTGGGCGCGAAAGACAAGGGCACGGGCAAGGAAAACAAGATCACGATCAAGGCCAACTCCGGCCTGACCGAGGCCGAGATCGAGCAGATGGTGAAAGACGCCGAGCTCCATGCCGCGGACGACAAGCGCAAACTCGAACTGGTGCAGACCCGCAACCAAGCCGAGGCCAGCGTGCACAGCGTCAAGAAGAGCCTGACCGAATTCGGTGACAAGCTCGAAGCCGGCGAAAAAGAAAAGATCGAGACCGCGATAAAGGACGTGGAAGAAGCCCTCAAGGGCGACGACAAGGCGGACATCGACGCCAAGAACACGGCGCTGATGACGGCCAGCCAGAAGCTGGGCGAGCAGATGTACGCCGACATGCAGGCCAAGCAGGGTGCCGAGCAACCAGGCGGCGGCATGGATGGTGCTGAAGCCGGTCCGGCTCAGGGCGCCGGTGGCGCATCGCGCCCTGCCGACGACGACGTGGTGGACGCCGAGGTCAAGGAAGTCAAGAAGGCTTGATTTGCGCCCTTGCCGGCACTACGCGCCGCGTTCGAATGGTTCCCGGGAA
>Ga0209491_10008979_pt1 | contig 12438 bp, 9 predicted proteins | sample BON02_FD_187213 | JGI IMG/M metagenome (GOLD analysis project Ga0209491, IMG submission 187213) | Freshwater microbial communities from Lake Bonney liftoff mats and glacier meltwater in Antarctica - BON-02 (SPAdes) (version 2) | ecosystem: Environmental > Aquatic > Freshwater > Ice > Glacier... | reverse complement strand
TGGCGCCTTCATCGGTAATAACTTTCAAGCCACGGGCCTCAATGACCTCAGCGGGCTCGCCTTCACCCGCGAGAACTCCAGCCACAACATCTCTGGCGATACGGTCTGTTAGTTCGCCGGCGTCAATCAACTTCTGAATGCTGGCAACCTGCTCCGGGGTAATTGGTAGATCCTGCACCGCTACTTGCTGAGCGTTTGCCAACCTGGCAAGCTCACCGGTCCACCATTTTCTGGCTGACTGTGGGCTAGCACCGGCAGAAACAGTTGCCTCAATCTCGTCCAACAAATCAGAATTCAAAACATCTCTAAATTCAAGATCCGCAAAGCCCCAAGCAGCCTGAAGACGCTTGCGCCTTAAAGCTGGCTTCTCGGTCAGAGTTAGACGAATCTCATCGATCCACTCTTTACTAGGTTGAACCGGAACTAGATCTGGTTCTGGGAAATAGCGGTAGTCATCGGCATCCGACTTTGGTCTTCCGGCCGACGTGTGACCGCGGTCTTCGTGCCAGTGCCTGGTTTCCTGAATGATTGTGCCGCCGGCGGCAAGAATAAAGGCCTGACGCTGAATTTCGTAGCGAACGGTGTTTTCAATACTCCGAAGCGAGTTGACGTTCTTGGTTTCGGTTCGGGTTCCAAGCTTTTCAGCACCCTTTTCCCGCAGTGATACGTTCGCGTCACAGCGGACGTTTCCACGCTCCATCTTTGCATCGGAGACATTCATGCTCTTTACGATGTCGCGGATGACTCTGACATAGGTAGCTGCAAGCTCAGGAGCCTTATCAAGCGCTCCATAGATCGGTTTAGTGACAATCTCCACCAGTGGCACTCCGGCACGATTGTAGTCAACTAGGGAGTATTCCGCTCCTTGAATTCTTCCAGTAGCTCCACCGACGTGGGTTAGCTTTCCAGCGTCCTCTTCCATGTGGGCGCGTTCTATTGGAATCATGAACACTTCACCGGTTTCCAGCTCAATCGAGATCTCACCTTCGAAGGCAATTGGCTCGTCGAACTGCGATGTTTGGAAGTTTTTAGCCAAGTCGGGGTAGAAATAGTTTTTCCTAGCAAACCGACCGTTAGATGCAATTTGGCAATCAAGTGCGAGGCCGATTGCGATTGATGACTCAACCGCTTTGCGGTTCACTGCAGGCAACGAGCCGGGCAAGCCCAAGCAGGTCGGACAAACGTTGGTGTTGGGCTCGGACCCGAAGTTATTCGCGCAACCGCAAAACATCTTGCTGACGGTGTTTAGCTCAACGTGAACCTCAAGACCGATAACTACTTCAAAACGTTCAATGGCGTCTTCGTAGGACATTAGTTGATCTTTAGCCATTACAGCACCTCCAAATCAGGCACTTTTGCAATGAGCGAGGCACCCCATTGATCCACATAAAGCTTTTCTACGATGCTAGCTACCCGATACATCTGACCGTCCTGCATCGCCGGCGCAAGAATCTGAACACCGGAGGGCAAGCCATCCTCTGAGGCCAGACCATTCGGCACCGAGATTCCAGGGATTCCAGCCAAGTTTGCTGGAATCGTGGCAATGTCGTTCAGATACATCGCCAGTGGGTCATCAATCTTCTCGCCAATTTTGAAGGCGGTGGTCGGTGCGGTTGGAGTTATAAGGACATCTGCCTGAGTAAAGGCCTTCGCGAGATCTTGCTGGATAAGCGTTCTTACCTTCTGAGCCGAGCCGTAATAAGCGTCGTAATAACCGGAAGAAAGCGCATAAGTTCCAAGAATGATTCTTCTTTTCACTTCCGGTCCGAAGCCCTGTTCTCTGGTGGCCGCCATTACGTTTTCGATTGTTGGGTTCCCATCGGGAGTAACGCGGAGTCCGAACCTAACCGAATCGAATTTCGCAAGGTTTGACGATGCCTCAGCCGGCAAAATCAAGTAGTAGGCGGCAACTGCATATTCAAAACTTGGGCAGTCAACCTCAATTATTTCAGCTCCGGCTGCGCTAAGTTTCTCGATGGTGTCATCGAAGCAGGCTTTTACACCCGGCTGGAACCCGTCCGAGGAAAGCTGCTTCACAACTCCAACTCTTAGACCCTTGATGTCGGCTTCGTTCACAGACTGAACCATTGAGCCCAAGCTGTTAGGCAAAGATGTTGAATCGTGAGGGTCGTGACCGCCGATGACATCCTGCAGCATCGCTGCGTCCAAAACGCTATTGGCAACTGGTCCGATTTGGTCCAATGAGCTTGCTAGCGCAATCAAGCCATAACGAGACACAGCCCCGTAGGTTGGCTTTGCCCCAACGGAGCCCGTCAGCGCAGCTGGGAATCGAATTGACCCACCGGTGTCGCTTCCGATAGCAAGTGGTGCCAGGTGCCCGGCAATGGCCGAACTGGAGCCACCGCCGGAACCTCCGGGGATTCTTGTCAGGTCCCAGGGGTTCTTGCTTGGTCCGTAAGCCGAAAACTCAGTAGAGGATCCCATTGCAAATTCGTCGAGGTTTGTTTTACCAAGAATTGGCATTGCGGCCTCTCTTAGCTTCCTGACCACGGTTGCGTCATATTGAGGAACCCAACCCTCGAGAATCTTTGAACCAGCGGTGGTTGGCGCATCGGTTGTAGTCAAATTGTCCTTGACCGCAATTGGAACGCCGTGTAGCGGGGAGACAGCAGCTCCTTCGGCCAGCAACTGGTCGGCTTTTTTAGCCTGAGCCAAGCTGTTTTCGCGGTTGAAGTGAAGGTAAGAATTGGTCTTTGGGTTCAGTTTCTCAAGGCGATCTAAAAACGCAGTGGTAATTTCAACCGATGAAGCTTTTTTACTGGAAATCAAGCCGGCAAGAACGGCCGCACTGGAGGATGTAATTTCAGTCATGTCTAGTCCTCGTCCAAAATTGCGTTTACTTTAAATCTACCTTCGGCACTGTCTGGAGCTCCGGAAAGAGCCTGCAGTTGAGTCAGCGACCGCAAAATCACGTCTTCACGATAGACATTTGACATTGGAATCGGGTGGCTTGTTGCGGCCACATCTCCAGATACAGCCTTGGTGACGGTGGCAACCGAATCGACGATGATTCCAAGCTCTCCTGCCAATTGCTCGACTTCCTGATCAGTTACCAAGATTCGTGCCAGGGATGCGAGATGGCGAACCAAATCAGGTGTAATTTCAGACATTTTAGTTTCTCACTTCGTCAATTGGTGATAATCACCAAGTCTAGTTCTGTCAGGCTGGCAATTTGGCGAGGAATTGCGCTTCGGTGATCACCGGCACCTCCAACGCCTCTGCCTTGTTCAGTTTTGAACCGGCTCCAGGTCCTGCGACCAAAAAGGCCGTGTTCTTAGACACCGACGAAGCGGCCTTCCCGCCGTTTTCAATTATTAGGGCCTCGATAGCCTCCCGGGTCATTGATTCCATTGACCCGGTGACAACTATCGAAACGCCTGCAAATAAACCGTCTGCTTTTTTAGCGCTTGGCCCATCATGTAGAGGGGTCGACACCTGCACTCCAGCAGCTTCCCAACTTTCAATAATTTGTCGATGCCAATTTTCCCGATACCAACCCGTGATTGATTCAGCAAGTGTTGGCCCGATACCGTCAACCTCTGCAAGCTCCTGCTCGGTGGCTTTGAAGATTGCCTGAAAAGACCCAAAGTTATCAGCCAGCGCCCGCGCCGCTACCGGACCAACGTGGCGAATCGAGAGCGAAACCAACAACCGCCAAAGCGGCTTAGTCTTAGCAATTTCCATGTTGGCCAACAACTTGATTGCAATTTCTGCAGGCTCGCCGTTTTTCTTTTTAAAGTAATCGACGACTTTGTCGTTGCCCTCAGCATCGTGTTTTGCAAGACCGGTATCGGCATCAATTACTTTTGCTCTAATCGGCAACAGTTTTTCCATGGTTAACGAAAACAAATCAGCCTCGGACAAAATCGGAGCCACCGACGGTTCGACTGGGTTAGTGAGCGCACTGGCGCTGACATATCCAAGAGCCTCAATATCGAGCGCTGCACGCGATCCGATGTAAGCAATGCGCTCACGCAACTGTGCCGGGCAACTCTTAGCATTTGTGCACCGCAAATCAATGTCTCCAGGGCTCGCAGCTTCCAGCTTTGCTTGGCATTCAGGGCATTTTTTTGGCATTACGAACTCGCGTTCGGTACCGTCTCGGAGTCCTACGACGGGCCCCATGATTTCTGGAATCACATCGCCTGCTTTACGCACAACAACGGTGTCGCCGATAAGCACACCTTTTGATTTGACTTGGTCTTGGTTATGCAAGGTTGCGAATTGGACCTCGCTGCCGGCAACACTCACCGGTGCCAAAACCGCGAACGGCGTTGCGCGACCGGTTCTTCCTATCGAGACTTTTATGTCCAGCAGTTTGGTGTTGACCTGTTCTGGCGGATATTTATAAGCGATTGCCCAACGAGGTGCCCTAGAAGTTGATCCGAGGCTTGCCTGGGTTGCCAGTTCATCTATCTTGATTACGACTCCATCGATTTCGTGCTCGACGTTGGATCTAGTCGCTGCTAGTTCGGCAATGTATTCCAGAACTAGATTTGCGGTTTCGAAAACTTGATATCTCTTAGTGGTCGGAAGACCCCAGCTTGCAAGCCGATCATAAACCGCGCTCTGGCTAGAAACATCAGCCGACCAAACTCCAAAACCGTGAACCAGCATTTTCAATGGCCTGGAGGCGGTAACAGCTGCATTCTTCTGACGAAGCGACCCAGATGCACTGTTGCGTGGGTTTGCGAAGGGCTTGCCACCTTGGGCGATGATTCCAGCATTTAGAGTTGCAAAATCTTCAAGTTCGAAAAACACTTCACCTCGAACTTCGACAAGATCTGGGTGATTGTTTCCAAGGAGCTGATGCGGGATACCCCGAATAGTCAGGGCGTTCTGAGTAATGTCCTCGCCGACCTCGCCGTCGCCTCTGGTGGCAGCTCTAACAAGCACTCCGTTTTGGTAGGTCAGGGAAACCGCAAGCCCATCAATCTTTGGTTCACACAGGTAAGGACCTGGGCCTACTCTCGCGACCCAAGCTAGAAAGCCTTCGGTGTCAAAAACGTTGTCCAGGCTCATCATCTTTTCGCCGTGAACCACCGGATCAAAAACGCTACCCGAACCGGATCCAACCTTTGTGGTTGGAGAACCTGATTCACTGGCTGGATCTCTTGCTTCTAGGTCTTTGAGTTCTTGTTCGAGAAGGTCGTAATCGCTGTCCGACACAAGCGATTGGTCTTGTTGGTAGTAGGCGTTTCGATATTGCTCAATCAGCGCTCTTAACTCTTCGATCCGCGTCGGCTGATTAGGCACCCGTTGAAACCTTGCTGCGGGTCTTATCTATTGTCATTTGCCCTAGAACCCGGGTTCCAAGGTAAACAACTGCCGTTTGCCCAGTTGGGACTCCGTAGAGCGGTTCTTTTAGCTGAACGTGCATCTGACCATCAACGATTGCTGCCGAAGCTGGGACAGTTTCGCCGTGGGCTCTTATTTGGATGTCGCACTCAAAAGATTGTTCTGGGTTATCCGGTGCTTTTCCGCACCAGGTATAGCGAGCGCCGAAGAGGTCAGAGATTTGCAATGCCTCTTCAGGGCCCACGACGATCTCTTTGGTTTTTGGTCTAATTTCAAGCACATACCTTGGCTTACCGTCTGTAGCGGGGGTTCCGATTCCCAATCCCTTGCGTTGCCCAATTGTGAAACCAACGTGACCATCGTGCTCGCCCAGCTGGTTTCCATTGCTATCCACAATCTTGCCTGGATCGGTTGGAGCAAAATCTCTGAGCCACCCTCTGGTGTCCCCCTCGGGTATGAAGCAAATGTCATAGCTATCTGGCTTATTGGCAACGCTTAGGCCCCGATCCAAAGCTTCTTGCCTGATCAGGTCTTTAGATGCTGTTACTCCAAGCGGGAACATCGAGTGGGCTAGCTGATTCGAGTTAAGCACTCCCAGCACATAGCTCTGATCCTTAGCCATTGCTAACGACCTGTGCAGTTCCAGGTTCCCCTCACCGTCTTCAATGATCGATGCGTAGTGACCGGTGCAGACTGCTTCAAAGCCAAGTGATAAACCACGTTCTAGCAGTGCCGCGAACTTGATTCGTTCATTACAGCGCATACAGGGGTTTGGTGTCCTACCAGCTTGATACTCGGCTATGAAGTCATCAACGACATCAATCTTGAATCGCTCAGAAAAATCCCACACGTAGAAAGGAATGCCGAGCTTATTGGCGGCTCGCTGAGCATCCATAGAATCCTCTATGGTGCAGCAACCGCGAGAGCCGGTCCTAAGGGTTCCTGGCATCCTGGAAAGTGCCAAGTGAACACCGATAACCTCGTGTCCTTGGTCTATCGCTCGCGCAGCAGCAACTGCAGAATCGACTCCACCGCTCATCGCCGCTAATACACGCATGGGTACCAGTCTAATTTGCCTTTACTAATTTATGCCGGAGTTGCCTGCAATGCAACCGGATGGACCTGTTCTAGGGCTGTCAAAAATCGCTGGACGTCTTGAATTGTGGAGGTCTTACCAAGCGTTACCCGCACACAGGCGGATGCCTCTACTTGACTGAAGCCCATCCCCAATAAAACATGGGAGGGACCAAGCACGCCAGCCTGGCATGCTGAACCCGCGGAGACGCAAACCCCCTGTTGATCTAGCAAAAACAACATCGCATCAGATTGCGTTCCCGGGAAAATAAAGTGGGCGTTATAGGCAGCCCGATTGGCACCTAAGGCTGTGATTATTGCGGATGGAACGGCCTCCATGACGGCAGCCTCCATCTGATCTTTTAGTGCCCCTAGGCGAGCCACTTCATGATCAAGTTCGGCAATGGCCTCCTTGGCAGCCGCTCCGAAGCTGGCCGCCAGCGAGTAATTCATAGTTCCAGACCTAAGCGAGCGCTCTTGTCCTCCGCCATGAACCAAAGACGTGGGTTTGGCGCTTCTTGCAACCACAAGTGCTCCAACCCCTATTGGTGCTCCGACTTTATGGCCAGACAGCGTCATGGCCGTCAAGCCACTGGTCTGAAAATCAATCGGAACATGACCAAAGGCCGCGACAGCATCGCTGTGAACCGGGATATTAAACTCAGCTGCAATTTTGGTGATGGTTGGAACGTCGGCGATCACACCTGTTTCATTATTTACCCACATCAAACTGATTAGAGCAATCCTTTGCCCGTGCTGGCTAACCAACGCCCTCAAGGAATCCATGTCCATCATGCCATTGGCAAAGTGCTCAACAAATAACACCTGGGCATTCTGATGCTTTCCCAGCCACTGAATCGGATCAATCACGGCATGGTGTTCGGTCCTAGAGGAAATAATCACTCTGCACTCTGGATCGTTTGTGATCCGGTCCCAGAAAATACCCTTGATGGCATGGTTGTTGCCCTCGGTTCCACCGGAGTTGAAGATTATTTCGCTGCGATTGGCGCCGCAGGCTTTTGCTAGCACGTCCCTCGATGCCTCCAATAGCTCGCGGGTACTTCGCCCTTGGCAGTGAACGCTGGACGGGTTGCCGAGCATTTCTAGCGCATCGACCAGCGCCACCTTCGCGCAAGGCCTAAGCGCTGTCGTGGAAGCGTGATCCAGAAAAATTGACATAACTAAAGTTTAGTTCTTGGCCAATCAGCTGCAGTGTTGCAATTTGACTAAAACACTAAAGCATTAGAACAGCAGTGTTGCCAGTCTGCGCCTGGCATGTAGGACGTCTGGGTCACTGTCGCCAATCAAGATAAACATCTCAAGCAAGCGGTCGCGAATCTGGTCACGAGCATCGGTTTCAGTTTCAAACCAATCAAGTAGCAAAGTCATTGAACCGCCAGCATTTCCAGACGTCAATAGTTGATCAGCCTCAAAGAACAGCCCACCCAGCGGACCAGTCTGGTCTTTTGTTGCAAGCCTCAGCATTAGATTTACTTGGGCCAAGCCAGCCGTGGCCTCGGAGTCATTCGGGTACTCAACTATTAGTTTTTCGTACAGCCGCTTGGCCTCCGGCAAGTCACCGGCGTCAATAGCGGTAACCGCTGCCAAGTGCTCTGGGGCAAGGGGTTTTGCTGGTGCGGAACCGGTCTGAACGCTGACGGTCTGGGTTATGTTTTTCTCCCCTGCCAGCTGCAGAACTTGACCCAACACGCTCAACAGCTGCTCTTTAGTCGCCTCGCCCTGAAATAAAGGTGCGGGCTGCCCGGCCAAAATTGCCAGCATCGCTGGGGCCTTATCGACCGCCACGGCTTGGGCAAGCTGCGGATTGGCCGTGATGTCAATGTCAATGCCGGCAAATCGGCCCTGACTGGCTTCAAGAACCTCTAAAACAGCTGCCCTTAGCCTGACAGAAGCCTCAGACTGATCCGAGACCAGCAATAACACCGGAGTGGTTTCAGACAGCGTTAGATAGTTTCTGAGTGTTGGTTCGTCTCCGGGGACAAGCCAACCGGTGATGGTAGTGCCAACGGGCGGCGTTGACTTATTGGCAAGACTCGAAAGGTCCATGGCTCCGAAATTACTCATTATCCTCCCAAGGTTATCGCCGAAAGTAGCTGCTGGGTGGCGCCGAGTAAAGTTGCGCGCTCATCCGATCCAGAGGCTGGCACATTGAACAGCAGCATCGCACCATATTTGGTCTCAATGCCGGTTGCACTGCCACCGGTGCCAAGCAGGATTGCTTCTTCGCCGGTAATGGCTACGGCGTCGCCGGGCTCCTTTGGAATTATTGTGTAGGTATCGATCATGAAAAGCGCAACCAGCGCTCCGCCCTCAGAGTTTGCCAACAGTACTGGCTGGCTATCTGAAAGTGTGTGCTCGAAGCTCAAATTCGCGTTGCTCAAGGTTTCCTTGAGACCAAGTTGAACGGCGGAAACGTCGGCCACGTACTGGTTATCTGGATCAAGCAGCAGTGCCCACGGTGAATCAAATCCGCGATTCAAAAGATTGCCGAGCCCTTCGACCAGCGAAGCTGGGTCCATCGACAGGAACTTATTGTCCCCCTTGAGTGCGTTAGCGCCGACTACTTCGGCTGGGACGTCAGGGAAACTGATGTTCGGGAGCAAGTCGGAATACTGATAAAGCTTGTAGTCTTCGCGCGGCCCTTCCTGTCGCAAAACCAAAACTTGAAGCGCGTTCTCTCCGGTGATCACGATCGCATTTCTAGGCCAAGTGTCAGTTGCACCGGGCAAAAATAGCTGAACCGGACCGGCGAGAATTTCCATGGGAGTAAATTCTGAATCGGTGCTTTTTGCAGCCAACGCATATGCGGCTCGGCGTATTTCAAGCGCCGGGCCGGTAACCCGGACCTCTAGGGACTCGCGATCTAGGGTCTCATCGGCAGTCGACACGACCTCGGAAATCTCTTTTAAAATTCTGGCTAGCTGAGCATTATCTAGGGTCGCCGTTAGAACACCCGGCTGCTCGAGGGGCTGAGGGGAAACAATCGGGTTCTGGTAATCCGGCACGCAGCCAGTCAAAAGACCAACCGAAGTTGCAATTCCAATAAATTTCAGGCTTCGTTGAGCCCTGCGGCCGGTTGCTGGACCGCTGCCAGCTTGAGAGACAACTTTCTTGTTCCGAATCGGCTTAGGCCTTCTTGGCCCCTTAGTGTTCCTGCGGGTTCGGAATTTCTTGCCGTAGACCACGGCGGCATATGTCCCAAGCAGTGCGCCGAGAAGCATGATTCCAAGACCGATGAGCGTTATGGGCGCAATCGGAGCCTTGGTGTCACCAAGCTGCCAACTCACACGCAGCGTCCTTGGGGCTAGATCGACCCCGGTGGAAGCAAGCAAAACCCCAACCTCGTTGTCTAATTCAACTGGCAAAAGAGCATCTCGGTTATTCAATACTTCGGTTTTCCAGATGTCCGCACCTGCTGGGTCCGCCAAGGGTCCAGCACCGGGCCGGTCGATTTCGATCAGGCTCGCAACTTCCTTGGTCTTGTCTACTGATAGTCGCACCTCCACGTAGGAAGAGTCCCCGAGCCACGCAACTATATCTGACTCTCGGCCAGTGGCCATAAACACAGCTCCGTCACCAATTGCAAAAACTGAATTCTCACCCTCATAGGCACTGAGGACCGAATTCGGAACCAGAACATAACTGGTGGGTTTAGAAAGCGCGACTGAAGCGTTGATGACGCTTATCGGCTGATTCTCTAGCTGATTCGTAAACCCGACGGCGCTAGAAACTAACCCTGTCACAAAGACAAATAGGGCAATCCAAAAACGCATAAACCAGCTCCGAGTACACTTAGGTAGCCACAAAAGTTTACTATTTAACCAAGGATTCAACTTGCCAACTGACTTTAACCGCTTCGATAAAGCCAAGCGAGGCTATGACCCAGAGTCGGTTGAGCGCGAGCTCAATGCTCTGAACTCAGAACTGGTTCGTGTGAAAGAGCAGACTGCAGAAAACTCGGAAGAGCTGCAGCGAACCATCGTCCAGCTGGCACAGTCCGAGGCCAAACTAGCTGCGTCTAATGCGCCAAACTTCTCGAGCCTCGGCTCTGAAGCTGCAGAGCTTCTAATCAGAGCAGAAACCACCGCTCGAGAACTGGAGGGTGCAGCGGCTACAACAGCCGACCGCCTGATTGAATCGGCAACCGAGGAAGCATCGCTCCTTGCGGTCAACTCCGAGAAGCTGTACCAAGACCAAATTTCTGCTGCGGAACGTAGGGCTGCTCGGAGAATCGCCGGTGCAAAGCATGACGCCGAGCTTCTCATCGCAAAAGCTAAAACCGAAGCTAAAGATAAATTACGCGATGTTGAATTAGAGGTGGCTAGGCTTCGTGGCCAAGCAGCCACCGAAGTGGCCGCGCTCAAGACGACAGCCAGACGCGAGGTTGAAGCTAAGAAAGCCGAGCTAGACGCAAAAATTGCCGCCCAAGAGTTTCTGAATCTCGACTCACTTGGAATAAAACAGGCCGCCAAGGATCTAGCTCTGGCAGACCTAGAATCAAAGCTTAAAACTCGTAGAAGATTAGCCGAGAAAGGCTACCTAGAAAAGCACAATGATGCCGTTCATCAAACCGAGGCTTACCTAGAATCTGCCAAGGTTGACCTCACTGACCTGAAAAAAACAATTGCAACGATTCGACTTGAGATACAGGCGCTCGAGATGGAAGCCGGCCAAGCTCAAGGTCGCATCCTTGCCGATGCCAGGAGCCAGGGCGAGGCAATCGTGCACAAGGCTGACCTAGAGGCAACTGAGATAAAGACCGAAGCCCTTGCCCGAATCGGCAAACTTGAAAAAGCCAGCAAGGTGCGCATGAAGGAATTCGAGAATCGTGTGCGTTCCAGTGAGCTTTATTTGGAAAACCTGCGTAGTTTGTTACACAACACTGATTCTCCGGAGGAATAGATGGAACAGCGCGCCAGAGTAACTAACTCATTCCAAATTGGCCTGACCGGTGGACTCGGAGTTCTGACCGCAATAATCATTGGCGCTGCCGTTTCTCAGACTGCCACGATTCTTACCTACATTGGCATCGCACTATTTCTAGCACTCGGGCTCGACCCAGTCGTCCGCTCTTTGACCAGGCGCAAGGTGCCTCGCCCGGTCGCGGTTGGAATCGTCGTCACTGGCTTTTTGGGAGCTGTCGGACTAATACTTTGGGCAATCATCCCAACGGCAATCAGAGAAGCCGCAAAGCTCGTTGAGCAAATACCAGACATTGCAACAAGCCTGGTGACTACAGATTTCATTACCCGTTGGGACAATCAGCTTGGCGGCGCAATATCAACCGCCACCGACACAAGCCTTGATTTCATAGGTAATTCTGCAAACTGGCCGGTGCTGCTCGGGGGAGTTCTAGAGGTCGGCATCGGAGTCATTTCGGGCGTAGTCGGTGTCGTGGTTGTGGTGATTCTCACCCTCTACTTCATGGCCTCACTAGAAGGAATGAAGGATTACTTAGCGAAGCTGTCTTCGGCCTCGAAGCGCGAACGTTTTCGCAAGCTGACAGACCAGATTGCCTATTCGGTTGGTCGCTGGGTAATGGGCCAGACATCCGTCAGCCTGATTCACGCAACCAGCTTGTTTATTTTCTTGAGCATCATAAATGCGCCGTTTGCATTGCTGTTGACGCTGTTGGCTTTTACTATCTCCCTAATCCCCTTAATCGGACCGCTATCTTCGGCGATTATCGTGACCACGGTGACTCTAATTGAAGGCCCCCAGCTGGCTCTGATTGCAGTTATCTACTACTTGATTTACCTCCAGCTCGAGGCCTACGTAATTGCCCCTAGGATCATGAAGCGAGCCGTTTCAGTTCCCGCCGCCCTAGTGGTTATTGCGGCCCTGATGGGTGGAACGCTTATGGGAGTTCTCGGGGCAGTTATTGCCATTCCGGTAGCGGCTTCGATTTTGTTGATCGTGCGCGAAGTTTGGATGCCTAAGCAGCAACTTCGCTAGTTTTCGCCAATTAGTAACTAGTGGGTAGCGGTGAGCTTCCCGGAACCGTGACCTGCGCTATTTTGTCTA
>Ga0209491_10008978_pt1 | contig 12439 bp, 8 predicted proteins | sample BON02_FD_187213 | JGI IMG/M metagenome (GOLD analysis project Ga0209491, IMG submission 187213) | Freshwater microbial communities from Lake Bonney liftoff mats and glacier meltwater in Antarctica - BON-02 (SPAdes) (version 2) | ecosystem: Environmental > Aquatic > Freshwater > Ice > Glacier... | reverse complement strand
TGGAGTGCGTGGGTAGATAGATGCCTCTGGTTGTGTTGGCAAATGCTGTTTGTTGTGGAGGCAAATGCCATTGTGCGTGGAGGCAATTGCCTTTGAGTCATTGTTACTTGTGTGGTTGTATGCCTGTGTAAATGGATGTATGCGTGCGTGCGTTTATGGGTATAGTCGTAGGCGCATATGTCTCTCTGTGTTAGGCACCTGAGCATTCTGCTCTAATTCTAGCCCACATGCTGCGGCCTTTCCTGAAAGACCGAAAATGTCAGAAAACTGTCTTGAAGAAGACGCCGCGGGGGTAGAGATCGACAATGAAAACACAGCTGCTGTGCCATGGTCAGTAGATGCAATCCCTTGCCCTCCGCGCAGTCGGCTGTCTGGCGCAGCCCCGGCCACTACAGGCTCCGTGTGCGACGACTGGAAAAGGATCGATTTCTTCATCCAGCGCCTTGATGACAATGATTGCCCCGATCGGCCTGGGGGTTCGCGCAGGAGCTGTCGCAAGTCGGCGTTTCGTCGACTTGCGGCGGCGTCGACAAAAAAAAATAGAATTGAAAAATATCCCGAAGTTTGGTCGAAACCATGTGGCGCGCGGCAGCTCGGGGGATTTCCCCCAAGAAGAAGTTACGGATTTCCAAATGATTGTGTTTCCGTTCGGCGTTTGGGTCATAGGGTTTGCTCAAAGAAGAGTTTGAAAAATAAATTATTCAATAGAAGTTCGGACAAGCACAGTGAAAGTGATAACCTTCAGCCTGAGGCCGAAGGTTAACACACATCTTTTAGTATTGCAAATCATCTTTTGCTGACGTGAAGTTCGCGTATGGGGGGGCTAGTTGGGAAAGGAGTTAAAAAGAATCCAGAACAAATATGGGCATATTTGTTCAGGATTCTTTTTAATTCCTTCCCCATCTTCATCCCCAACTTCAGTTTTTCCTTTCTTTCCCATACTAATAGTTGAGAAAAATATGTGCAACACTTTGCAACAATGTAGACCTCTCTTTTTTGGGGGATTTCCAAATCCCCCAAGAAGAAAGAAGTTGGGGATCTCCACGAAGAAGATAGGGATTTCCCAAGAAAAAGTTGGGTTGGTTAGGGCTGGTCCGCTCCTAATCAACCCGAACCAATCCTAATAATCGTGAAACCGAGTTGGACATCGGGGGACAAGTTTACTACTGGTGACCCCTCCACGATTCAAACGGAGTACCACAAACATACGATTTTCAGTTACTAGTGGCAATATGGGGGAATTTAGCTTGGAAGTCAATTTGGACATCAAGGATGGACGTTGGATTTGCTGACTGAGGCTCGAGAGATCGATTTTAAGGGCCTTTTCCAAAAATACACTGGTTTGATTACGTATCATTCAAATTCTTGAGGATCCGCAAATCATTCTAATATTCGTATGGTTCCACCTCCTCCTCCCCATGGACCTCCCTCGACAATTGTCAGCATTACTTCATGATGTAAAATTATGATATCTTTTTTTTCGTGTTTCTCCCCGAGGCGTTACCAAGGCTTTGGACGTCAATTTTCCACTCGACGAAAAAAGGAATTATTCTAGACGATTCCAGTTCGTGAGTCAACCAGACATCTACGATGCGAGCGCCAGATGGGTGGTTTGCGAGCGCGGTGCTCGGAGACCAGCCAAAATATCTAAGATTTACGTATGTAAAAGTTCTTATAAAACCAAATTACGACGCTTGACGATTCATTCTTTTACATAGCATGTCCAGCGGGACCACATGCAAGCATACAGGACTTGTCGTGTCACACAATAAATTCGTCGTCAGGATGCATGTGCCCGATGAATTGGTGCTCTATATGCAAAACGATTCGGCAGACTGCTCGGAGTGCAGGTTTAAAAGAGTGCCTGCACCTGGCCTTGAGCCTCACCTGATCATTTGATGAGATCAACATGCCCGCTGTCGTTGGCGCCGTGGACCAGCGCTCGTCAACAGGATGCATTTGCGTGATAAAGTGGTGTCCTGTGCGCACAGCCATTTGGCGGACTACTCTGGATGACGATTGTCAAGGATGCCTGCGAAGGCCACAAGAACTGCACATACTGAAGTTCCTATATGAGTGCTGTGAAACTCAGCAACTTCACTCATAGACGTGTGATAAATCAGCGGCAGGAAATTTTGTCGGGATACGTGGTGTCTGCTTGCTGTAAAGACACGCCGGGCGCTGTCGTGTTTTGACGATGATATGCAAAAATGGCCCACGTGGCCAACTTTTTCCAAAAATTGTCTACACACTCGTCTACACAGACGTGTAAAGCCCGGGAAAATCACACGATGCAGCGATTGGCCTTTTTTTTTTGCAGCCAACTGAAGTTTGACTCAACCACTTCGCCGCCGCGCGCCTTTTTTTTTTGGTTGTTGTTATGCCGCCACACAGCTCAAAGGTTTTTTATTGTTTATTGTTTATTCAATCCACACAGCTCGCGCGTCTAGTACAGCAGAAACGATTACAGATGGAGGTGTAGTATTGCTGAGGCCCGGAAGCGCCGAGGAGCGCCATTACTGACGTCCATCCCGCTTTTTGGTTTTGTCTTTGTCACCACACAGCTTTTGTTTGTTTGTTTGTTTGTTTGTTTGTTTGTTTATTTGTTTTTTTGTTTGTTTTTTTGATTTTTTCTTTATTTGTTTGTTTGTTGGAATAAACCCCGAAAAACTATACTCCGCCTCCTGTTGGGAGGGAAGTAAATCCCCTGGGAGTGGTCACACACATAAAGAGGCACAAACCGCGACGTGCATACCAAAGACAGCGGCACAACCCACGTACTTGTCAATCTATGGTTAACACCCTACAAGTTGACGGGCTGGCTCGCATCACTGACCTTACGTAAGACCTATATAGGACGCATCCTCACCCACCGAACGGCGTCCCCCCATGTCTTGTATGACGTATTGGTTTTGGACGGGGCAGAGATTAACTATTTGGTGGGTAGAGATCGGGAACTGCCCGCCAACTCAACAAAAGTAATGACTGAGACCTGACTCATGTACCGGATTCGGGGGAATTGTTGATACGTCATCATCATATTTTTAGGAAAACATGCACAGTCATTACTCCCATCATGTCGTGTATAGTAGCGTACCAGGGTGGTGTCCACAGTGTCGGTGTAGATATTGTCATCATACTTTTATGCGTCACAAATATCACGTCAAGTGTAGATCAAAAAAATGCAAGCTAGACCGTTTGAAGAGTGGATTGGAAAGGGACACGAACGAGACGAGCTAGTGCAGAATATCTGGGGTTTTTAGGCTATCACGTCCCCGGGCCCCTCTCCAGAAGTTTAGTTTGAACATTAAATCACATAGTTTGAATAAAATGGCGCTGGGGCAATTGGGGCAATTGAGCGGAATTTCATGTGATAAAAGATCGCATAAAGTTCTGTAAGTATGTATATGAATATCAGGGACATTTTTTTCAAATTTATTGTATATGCATCTTTCAAACATACATTCTCAGTTGCCAGATTCTCAGTTGCTGTGTTGCTAAATTTCTCGTTCCTGGAGTTTTTTGTGTGGGAGCTTTTGCTTTTTCTGTCTTCCTTTCTGCCATCCTCCGCCCGACCCAATCAATCATGTATGTTCCCTTACAGTTAAATAGATTCAAGAAAAACATTTTACTTATCGTCTAGTACAAATATTCAAAATCCTGTTCCCGGAGATTTTATTGTCCGAATTTGATCTTCCGCACAAGATTATGCGATACGATGTTTATTCCTCAACCCAGTTGTCTTTTTGATTTCCACCTGACAGAATCTGTCAGGCGGAAATGATTTGTATTGGCGGTGTACCAGTTTTGAAAAGGCATTTCGGCGGGGCCGGCCCTTAAATATTTTACACTATTCATAGGGTCTGGCTGTATAGGAGGAAGTGAAAAGCATAAAAAAACGAAAGCTTGAACAGAGAGCTGAATCGACTTCATTTATAGATTGAGAAGAAACCCTTCTTCAATCATCGGCCGAAACGTTGTCGTCGTCGTCGATTCAACGAAGAAAGACGTCAAGCGAAGCGAGAGGATCAGGCTTCCCCAGCTTCTTTGAGGGGGGCAGGGTGTTGATGGGCATCAGCGACCCACGGGCTTGGGCACGTACACCTTGGATCGCTCTCAAGGAAGCCCCGGGCCAGTGATTTTCCAGTATCGTTGAATTAAACAAAACACGAAACAGATGTCACGTTGCTAGGATGGCCTCTGCCCCCTGCGCCGCCCAATGCAATCGGCCCCCCACTGCTGGCCTCGATGCGCGCGTCTCCTGTCTCGACGTGCCGGGTCTGTGTCTCAATCTCGACGAGATCATCTGTCTGGCTGTGGCCTCTGACGGAACGTGGGTGGTGTGCACTGTTTCGGCACTCTACACCCTCTCGCCAAGAGGGTTGACGACGTTTCTTGCGGGCCATATAACGGACAGAGGCTTCACAGATGGCAAGGGCTGTGCGGCCCGCTTTAACAGCCCACAAGGCATTGCGGTGGACGGCGCCGGCAACGTGCTCGTGGCTGACACGTGTAACCACGCACTTCGCAAGGTCACTCGCGATGGTGCTGTCTCAACGCTCGCAGGCAACGGGGAGGCAGGCTACGTTGAAGGGGTGGGCGACGCCGCGCGCTTCAATAGTCTACACGGCATAGCAGTGGACGCGAACGGCACCATCTACATCGCCGACAGCTGCAACAACTGCGTGCGACATGTGGTGCCTGATGACGGTACGGTCTCGACACTGGCGGGCGATGGAAAGGAAGGAGCAGGCATCGTGGATGGGCTGGGATCAGCCGCGCGTTTTTATAATCCAGCGGGTCTGGCGGTGGACGCGGATGGCCACCTGATTGTCGCTGACTTTGGCAACCACTGCATCCGCAGGGTGACATCCGCAAAGGGGTGCGTGACGACAGTGGCAGGCAATGGTCAGGATGGCGGAGGGTTTGCAGATGGCGAGGGCGCAGCCGCACGCTTTCATTTCCCGATGGGCATAGCAGTGGACGGCAACAACAACATCCTGGTCGCTGATCATCTCAACAACAGAATCCGGATGATCGCAGGTACTGCAGGTCATGTAATGACGGTGGCGGGCAGTGCTCAGCCTGGTAAAGTCGACGGCGTGGGCGCCTCAGCTCGCTTCGAAAATCCCCGTTCCCTTGCGCTGGACGCGCGTGGGCACCTGCTCGTTGCTGATAAGAATGTCGGTTGCGTTCGAGTTGTCGAGGCGTCACTGGAGCCTCTGGACCAGATGCTGGCCGCCAGGCTGCAGCTCGAGGAGCAGGCACACCACAATACACCGCTCTTCTTGCAGGTCCGCACACGTTCGCCGCGCAGTCTTATGCTTGCTCTCGTCAAGTGGGATCTATGTCTTGTGCCTTGTATGCTTTGCGCACCGCGCCCTACTTGCGCGTCCTCTCTATGTACAATTCATTCATCACATGCATTGTGATGCAATGGCTGCATGCAGAGGCTGGAAGACGAGACGCAAGCAAATGCACAGCTCGAGGAGCAGGCAAACTGCAACGCACAGCTCCTCTTGCAGTTCCGTGCACGCTCGTCGTGCTCAGTCTTGTGCTTGCTCTCATTCACCAAGTCCAGTGTTGCATAATGTGGTACCCGTGTATTCTGCAATGTGTTTTTTTTGGTAACCCCCTACGTGTCTACGTGTCGATGGATCAATCCTTCATTGACACATATGATGATGCAATGCGTGCATGTAGGAGCTGCTGGGGGAGAGCAAGAAAAAGACGAAGCAGAAGAATGAGGTGGACGTTAAAGACACCACTGCTACGTGCGGTTTGGTAGGCGGTGCTGCCGCTGGGCATGCTGCAGGCGCTGCTGCGAGGGAGGAGGCGGGGGCAACAATGAGTGGCCTGTCGGCTGGGACAGTGGATGCTAGAGACAGGGCCATGACCAATACGCAACCGAGCGGTGCAATAGGAGGTGCATGTTCAAAGGGCTCTGCAGGAGTGTCCGTTACCGGAGATGTGAAGGGGGGAGGAGCAGCAGAAGATGTGGCGCGACTAGGTTGGACTGTGACTTGATTGCAATGTGTGACGCGACTCGTGCATATGTGTGTGATATGAATCATGCATATGTGTGACATGATGACTCTTGACTCAATCAAAAGCACTTTGACGGCGTGACTTAGTTGCGTTTTTTCGTGAGTTCCTGTTCTTGTGTGTAAGGCCGCTGAATCCCCCAGAGTCTGTTGACGCCCGGGAGAAGCAATAGGCAGGTTCAATACAGCACTTGGGCCCGAGTGATGCACATGCATCACCCGTTCTATGTCTCCACACCTGCTTTTCGTGATCATATTTCTGGCTTTGTCATGTGGGTGATCTAGAACATGACTGTGCTTGGTCCAGTCAAGAGAGCTCACCTTTTCGTCCTTTTGCATTTTCATTTTAACAGCAATTGCCACAGAAGTACGGGTTCTCCAGAGGGACAGGCCTCCCGCTGGCGGCCTCGCCCCATGTGTCAGCTCCCTCGACATGCCAGGCTTCAGCGGTAACTGCCTGGCTGTGTCCACCGACGGCACGCGGTTTGTGTGCTCTGGGTCTGCGGTCTACACCTTCTCTTCAAGTGGAGTGCCGACGCTTCTTGCGGGCCACACCATGGAGACAGGCCTCAGGGATGGCCAGGGCAGTGCGGCCCGGTTTTTCTTCCCGCAAGGCATTGCGGTGGACGGCGCCGGTAATGTGCTCGTGGCTGACACGTGGAATCATGCGTTACGCAAGGTCACGCGCAATGGTACCGTCTCCACGCTCGCAGGGAACGGGAAGAAAGGCTACGCAGGCGGGGTGGGCAATGTCGCGCTCTTCAGTCAGCCATGGGGTATTGTAGTGGCCGAGGACGGCACCATTTATGTCAATGACAGCTCGAACAATTGCGTACGGAAGGTGGAGGCCGTTGATGGGGTCGTCTCCACCCTGGCGGGCGACCGCAACTGTGAGACTTCAAAAGGCTTTGCGGATGGGCTAGGTTCAACTGCACGCTTTTCCAGGCCAACTGGGCTGGCGCTGGACAAGGCCGGCCACCTGATTGTTACAGACAGCAGCAATGACTGCATCCGCAGAGTGACGACCCCAGAGGGGCGCGTGACGACGGTGGCAGGGAGCCCGGAGAATGGCAGAGGATTTGCAGACGGCAATGGCGCGGCCGCGCGCTTCAGTTTCCCGGTTGGCATCGCAGTGGACGGCAACAACAACATCTTTGTTGCCGACAGTAGCAACAATCGCATCCGGATGATTGCAGGCGCTACATCTCGTGTGACCACGGTGGCAGGCAATGCAGAGGAGGGCAAAGTCGACGGCCCTGGCGCCTCCGCTCGTTTCTATCAGCCGAAAGCCATGGCGATGGACGAGCGCGGGCGCCTGCTTGTTAATGACAGCAATCGACATTGCGTGCGGGTGGTCGAGGCGTCGCTGGAGCCCCCGCGCCAGCTTCTGGCTGCCAGATTGCTATTTTTGCAGGTGGGCGCACGCTCGCCGCGCACATTCGTTTGCTTGCCCTCGTTGAGTGGGACCCATTTGTTTTGCCTTCCATGATTTGTGTACTGGGTTCTACTTGTGATTGTAACCTATGCGTGATTTGTTGACATGAATGGCGATGCCATGGGTGCATGCAGAGGCTGGAACACGAGAAGCAAGTGGCCGAGAAGAGCAGGAAGGTACAACTTGCTGCCAGAGTGCAGCAAGAGGATCAGGCAGACCGCAACGCACAACTCCTCTTGCAGGTCTGTGCACGCTCACTGCGTGCAGTCGTGTGCTTTGCTCTCGTGGACCACATCCATAGTGGGACACATGTGTTTTGGCTGTGCATGCTTTGTTTGCTTGTGCATTTGTCGGTGGATCATTGATATCTGTTGATCAATCATTGACATCTGTTGATCAATCATTGATATGCCTGGCGATGCAATTGGTGCATGCAGGAGCTGGAAGACGAGAAGCTAGTGGAGGAGAACAAAAAGATGAAGAAGCAGAAGAAGAAGGGCAAGCACAAGGTGGTGGACGTGGACGACGCCGGTGCTGCGTGCGGTGCTGCAGGCGGTGCTGCCGCTGGGCATGCTGCAGGCGCTGCTGCCAGGGAGCAGGCGGAGGCGACGGCTCGGGGTGGCGATACGGTAGATCCTGGGGGGGATGCAGGAGGAGGTTTGTTGGGCACGCCAGTTTACCCTAGACGTGGGACAAACAAACAGTCGCAGACAGGCGGCGCAGCGGAAGGTGGACGTGGGCTGGGTCCTGCAGGAGTGTCTGTTGCCGGAGATTCGAAGGTGGGAGGAGCAGCAGAAGATGCGGCGCGACTAGGTTGGACTGTGACTTAATTGCAATGTGTGACCCGACTCGTGCATATGTGTGTGATGTGAATCATGCATATGTGTGGCATGATGATTCGTGACTCAATCAAAAGCACTTTGACAGCGTGCCTTTGTTACAGGGTGGCGAAGACACATAGGATCCCTTATCTTTATAGGTCATTTTTCGCAAAAGAGACCTATATTTAGTGGCTCTTTTGTGGAAAATGATCTGCAACTTAGGGGATCCTATGAGTCTTCGCCACCCTGTACTTTGTTTTTGAGTTCGTGTTCGTGTTGGTAAGGCCGCTGAATCCCCCAGAGTCTGTCGCCGTTAGGGAAAAGAACTAGGCGGATTCTTGGAACGCAGCACTTGGGCCCGAGTGATGCACATGCCTCACTCCCTCTATGTCTCCACATCTGCTTTTCGTCGTTATGTTTCTGGCGTTGGGATGTGGTTCATCTCAGATATCACTTTATTTGATCCAGCCACCGCCCAAGAATGTAGAAATCGCACTCCAAACGCCACGAACTGAGTTGTAATAACCAGGAAAGAAAGAATAAACAGCCTGTGAAACAACTCAAATCCAGGTCGCGCGGCGGCGAGGAAGCTGCCGTGCGCCATCATGGTAGGTCCAAATGAGGGGGGGGGCAAATTGGGGGGGGTCATCCGGAAGTTTATCTAGTTTATATATCCGAATCCAGGAGTTTACCTAGTCTATATATCCGAATCCGGGAGCTTATCCAGTATATATACTCCCATATGGAGGACCCCAAAAATTTCCCCCACCCTCATTTGGACCTACCCTGATGGCGCGCGGCAGCTTCGGTGCCCAAAATGAGCAAATCTTCTGACGGGAATTCCGAACTTCGAGTGGCGCAAGAGTGCGATTTTTCCATTCTTGGGCGGAAAGAACTCACTTTTGTCTTTCAAGTTTTCATTTTTATTTTCAATCCCTCTTGCCTCCCGCCCTCTCCCCCCTCCGCTTATGCACTGCCTTCTGCTGCTGTTGCTGAGGAGCCCACATGAAATTCATGATTTTTCCTTGTTGTAATCTCTCTTTGTTCCTGGTGGTGGTTATGTTGTAATACATTTTCTCTTTCTCTGTCATACTTGCAGGAATGGCCACCCCACCCCCCCCAACCGACCGCCCCCCCGCTGCCGGCCTCAACTCACGCGTCACCTCCCTCAACGTGCCGGGACTCGGCATCATCAGCTGTGGGGCCGTGGCCTCAAACGGCATGCTGGTGGTGTGCACTGAATCCGCGCTCTACGCGTTTTGTTCAAACGGCCTGCCGTCGCTGCTTGCGGGCCACGTGACGGAGACAGGATTTAAGGACGGCAAGGGCAGTGCAGCGCGCTTTAGCAGCCTGTCTGACATCGCCGTCGACGCCACTGGTAACGTGCTCGTGGTTGATTCCATCAACAATGCTTTACGCAAGGTCACGCGCAATGGTGCCGTCTCCACACTTGCAGGCAATGGGGAGAAAGGCCACGTAGACGGAGTGGGCGACGCCGCGCGCTTCTATATGCCACAGGGCATTGTAGTGGCCGTGAACGGCTCCATCTACGTAAGTGACAGCGAGAACCACTGCGTGCGACATGTGAAGCAAGGAGATTGGGCGGTTTCGACGCTAGCAGGTGATGGTAAGAAAGAAAAAGGTTATGCGGATGGGGTGGGATTAAACGCACGCTTTAACACTCCAAGAGGGCTGGCGCTAGACACGGAGGGCCATCTGATTGTTGCAGACACCAGTAACCAATGCATCCGCAAAGTAACAACGGATGAGGGGCGCGTGACGACGGTGGCAGGCAATGGGAAGGCTCGCGGAGGCTTTGCTGATGGCAATGGCGCAGCCGTGCGCTTCGCTGGTCCAATGGGCATCGCAGTGGACGGCAACAACAACATCTTTGTGACAGATTTTTTCAATCACCGCATCCGGATGGTTGCGGGCGCCTCAGCTCGTGTGACTACCTTGGCGGGCAGAACTCAGCCTGGGAAAGTCGACGGCACGGGCGCCTTCGCTCTCTTAAGTTACCCCCGTACCCTGGCGATGGACGAGCACGGGCGACTGCTTGTTGCGGATAGAAATCAAGGTTGCATGCGGGTGATCGATGCGTCGCTGCCACCCTCGCGCCAGCTACTTGCTGTCAGGTTGCAGCAGGAGGAGCGGGCAGACCGCAATGCACATCTTCTTTTGCAGGTCCGCGCACGCTCGACGCGCACACATCGTGTGCTTTGACGCGCACACATCGTGTGCTTTGACGCGCACACATCGTGTGCTTTCTCGCACACATCGTGTGCTTTCTCTCACACATCGTGTGCTTTCTCTCGTAGACCACATCCCGAGAGGGATTCATGTTTTGCCATTCATGATATACAACAGTGTTTTACGCACCGTACATTTGTGCGTCGAATCAATGTGTGTTGTATTAACATGTCTGGTAATGCTGTGGCTACATTCAGAAGCAGAAAGACGAGAAGCAAGCAATGGAGAACAGCAGGAAAACGCAACTTGCCGCCAGGGTGCAACGGGAGGAGCAGGCAGACCGCAATGCACAGCTCTTCTTGCAGGTCCGCGAACGCCTGCCCGCAGTCTTGTGCTTTGCTCCCGGGAACACATGTTTGCATTATTGGTGTGCTATTGTTTAGGTCAATGGATCATTGACATATCTGGCAATGCAATGGATACATGCAGGAGCTGGAAAACGAGAAGCAAGTGGAGGAGAACAAGAAAAAGAAGAAGCAAAGGAAGAAGACCAAGCACAAGGTGGACGTGGATGCCGCGGGCGCTGCGTGCAGTGCTGCAGGCGGTGCTGCCGCTGGGCATGCTGCAGGCGCTGCTGGCAGGGAGGAGGCGGGGACGACAGAACTGGATGACAGCACAGAAGTTGCTGGGGGGGGTGGTGCAGGCAGAGGCTTGTCGGGCGGGCCAGCGGAGGCAGAGGATGCTGGGGGTGAGGCAGATAGTATGAAGATGCAGCCGGTCAAGGCAAACAGGCGTGCGCGAAAGAGGGGAGGTGACAATGGGCAGGGTGCTGCAGGAGTGTCTGTTGCCGGGGACTCGGAGGAGGGAGGGGCAGCAGAACATGCAGCAGCAGCGCTGGGTGCAGAGATGGCAGAGTTATCGCTCGCACCTGGTGCTGGCAACGCGCCAGTGCAAGGCGTTCGAGTGGCAGAGTCAATTTTTCTCGCCAAATTCCTGTGGGTGGATTCTGATGGCCCATCTTCGTCATCAGCAGCTGCACGTGGTCGAGATGATTGTGCATGCGCTGCTGGGGAGGGTGTTGATGTTGGAGGTGGAGGTGGGGGTGCAGCCGGGGTACCATATGTTGACTGTGATGTCCCATCTCCAGCAGCAGGCACTGGTGGTCGAAGTGATTGCGCACGCGCTGCTCGTAAGGGCGATGATGGTGGGAGTGGGACTGAGTGTGGGAGTGCAGCCATGGAGACAGACAGTGCAGACAAGTGCGAGACTGTCCGGGAGTACACGTTAAGTGTCGCTTTAGCTGCAGCTGAGCGCAAACTTGCGGCAGTGGCTGCTGACGCCGAGCGCAAACTGGCAGCTGTGGCCGAGTCTAATGAGTGCGCAGTGTGCATGGGTCACAAGGATCATATCTTGATTCCATGTGGCCACGTGTGTGTGTGTGAGCAATGCGCCAACAGCATCATGGCGTCGAGCAAACAATGCCCCGTGTGCCGATCTACGGTGATGCACATTTGCAAGGTCTACTCTTGAGGGACACTCCTTGTCGACTCACCCTCTTGCAAGTGACACGTTCCATTCCCATGTATAAGGCTTGGACCTGACGTACTGGAAGCTATACATGCACGCACGCACGCACACACACACACACACACACACACACAACACACACAAACACACACACATACACACATACGTACATGTACACACACAGTCACACACGCGTACACACTCACATGTACACACACACACACACGCATTCACAAACACACACTCACACACACACACGTGCACGCGTGCGCGCGTGTGTTCCCGCCAGCAAAGGATTGCGTTGAGCAAAGGATTGCGTTGATTCTACATTGTAGAATGTTTTTAACGACTAGCAGGTCCGCCACTATAAGTAGGCGGGCCATCGGCAAAATACACTGATCGGGGAGTGATTTTGAAAGCAC
>Ga0209491_10008977_pt1 | contig 12440 bp, 13 predicted proteins | sample BON02_FD_187213 | JGI IMG/M metagenome (GOLD analysis project Ga0209491, IMG submission 187213) | Freshwater microbial communities from Lake Bonney liftoff mats and glacier meltwater in Antarctica - BON-02 (SPAdes) (version 2) | ecosystem: Environmental > Aquatic > Freshwater > Ice > Glacier... | reverse complement strand
AACCCTGTCGAAAATCTATTTGTTCCTGTTGGAATTATGCCTAAATAGTGGCAAATTCACTCTATTAGGCTGTCTGTTACTGAGGGGGGTTGGCCTAAATTGGCAAAGATTGTCAGTGGTAGCAAAGCGAAGGCAGAAATCTGCCATTCGTCAATTATCAGAGAGGCATAATTACAACGCGAATAGCATATTTTTAACGTCGATATTCGCCGCGAGCCTGAGGAAAAATGATACGCCGCCAAGCTGTACGGCCGTCAAACAGGTGACGCAGCATGGGTAGCGCCAATAAAGGGCAGGGTTTTGTCATGGTTCTCTGAAAATGGACCGACACAAATTGCAACAAGATTACGGCGGTAAAGGCTGGGCAAAACGCTGTGACTCGTAATTATTGGCGGGGGCGGCTCTCCATCCATAAGTTGAATCACAGCAAACCCACAATCAAAAGTTGCGCAGCCGCTCAGCGGCATTTGCACAACGGCGGGCGTATGGTTTATGTCCGGACCACCTAAGTTTGATCTCAGTATGGGACATAATGTCAATGAAAACCGACCACCACATTCTGCTCAATTCTGGCCCCGACGGCGCGCCCGCGCTGTTTGCAGCGCCGCATCAGGTGATCGTGGCCCAAACCCCTGAGGATGTGGCCCCCGCCTTCGCCGCCATTTCCGCCGCACAGGTCGCGGGGCACTGGGTGGCGGGGTATATGTCCTACGAGCTTGGCTATTGCTTTGAGCCGCGTTTGACAAGCCAACTGCCGACCCACCGCCGCGTGCCGCTGATGCTGTTCGGGGTGTTTGATGCCCCAGCCGATGCCAGCGCGTTGCTGCAGCAGGCCGCTGATCTCGCCCCGCAAGCCCGGCTGGGCATTCCGCAGCCCGATTGGGGCGAGGTGGGCTATGCCGCGGCCTTTGCACGGCTGGCCGAATATATTCGCGCGGGCGATTGTTATCAGGCTAACCTAACCATGCCGCTGCGCTGCATGGGGTCCGGCCCGGCGCTTGGCCTTTACGGCGCGCTATCAGCCGTGCAGCCCGTGCAATATGGCGCGCTGGTAGATCTTGGCATCGGGCCGGTTGTGCTATCGCGTTCGCCTGAATTATTTTTCCGCCTATCCGCAAGTGGCCAAATCGAAACCCACCCCATGAAAGGCACCCGCCCGCGTGATGCCAACCCGGCGGTTGATGCTGCCAATGCCGAAGATTTGCGCCATGCTGTTAAGGATCGCGCCGAAAACCTGATGATTGTGGATTTAATGCGCAATGATCTGTCGCGCCTGTGCCAGCCCGGCACGGTCAAGGTGCCGGATTTGTTTGCGGTCGAAAGCTATGCAACCGTGCACCAAATGGTGTCGCGCGTGCAGGGGCAATTGCTGCCTGGCACCGGGTTTGAGTCGATCATGCGCGCATTGTTCCCATGCGGCTCTATCACAGGGGCGCCCAAACTGCGCGCGATGGAAATTATACGTGAGCTGGAACCCGGCGCGCGCGATGTCTATTGCGGCGCGATCGGCTGGCTTGCGCCAGATGGACGGGCCGAATTCAACGTCGCGATCCGCACGATCAGCCTGTATGAAGGGCGCGAGGTTGTGCTGAATGTGGGCGGTGGTGTTGTGGCCGATTCCACCGCAGAAAATGAATATGAGGAGGCGCTGTGGAAAGCCCGTTACGCCCAGACACCCCAGCCGTAATTGAAACCTTCGCGTGGGACGGCGCAGAGTTCGCCCGCCTCGCCGCGCATTTGGGGCGGGCGCGATCAACCTGCGCTGCGCTTGGATTGGCGTTTGATAAATCGGCTATTAACACAGCCCTCGCGGCGGCACCCGCAGGCACACCCGCCCGTACCCGGTTGCTGATCTGTGGTGATGGGCCAACCGTCAGCTTTGCGCCGCTCTCGCCAAACCCGGCAGAATGGCGCGTGGCCTTGCATCCGCAGCGGCTGCATTCCACAGATCGCTGGCTGCAAATGAAAACCACAAACCGCGCCCTTTATGATATCGCCCGCGCCGCCCTGCCAGATGGAGTTGACGAATACCTGTTTTTAAATGAACGCGATGAGCTTTGCGAAGGCACGATCAGCAACCTGTTCATCCGCCGTGGCGAAACCCTGCTCACCCCGCCCGGCCGCTGCGGATTGCTTCCCGGCATCTTACGCGCCGAACTGCTGGGCAATGCCCGCGCCGAGGCGGCCGTTTTGCATCCTGATGACTTGCATAACACCGATATCTTCATGGGCAACGCGCTGCGCGGGCTCATCGCGGTGGCGCTGGTGGGCTAAGCACCAACACGCGGCCAGCAGCTAATAGATCAAGTCCCCCGCCCAAACGCTTTTCAACCGGTCGTTCGGGTCAACAAAAAGGGTAATCTCGGCCCCCACCGGTGGCAGTTCGTCTGGCGGCGCACCCCGCGTGGCACCCTTGCGCCCGCTATCCTCCTGCTAGGTTGCCCTAAACCGCCCGCTATCGTCCGCGTCAACGTGGGCCAGCACCAAAACCTGTCGCCGTAGCCCGTGATCACGCAGCCAAGTCGCCGCACGCGCGCCGCGCCAGGCGAGATATCCGAATATGGCTATCAGCGCCAAAAATAGCCCCAAACCGAGCCGCATTCGATACGCTATTCCCGCAGCAAGACCGATTTCAACTTCAGCTAGTGTCGGATCATCGCGCCAATAACGCACGGATATCTCCTCGCCCACATGCTGGGCGGCATAAAATGATTCAGACGTATCGTGAACCGTCTCAACACGTTGCTCATCCTCGGCAATAAACCAAAAATAGACATTATGAGTCCGAGGCCGGCGGGAGCCATAGGGCTCAAGCGTCGTTACTATGCCGATTGCCTCGGCACCAATTTGGGCAAGCCGGGCGGCCTCGCGCCCATAAAAATAGGCCAGCGGCGCAGCGAGAAATGCCAAAAACAGCATAGTCACCGCCAGCCATCCCCAGACACACTAAAACATCAAACGAAACAACGATTTCGGCCTGTACATGGTTTGCTGACGTTTGACGGCGACGCTAAAAACGCCGCTGATCATAGCCATAATTGCACCGCACCTGTCAAACAGCGTCAATATCACCCTCTAATCATCTTTTGTTCTTAAATATCCCCGCCGGAGGCATCTGCCCTCACCACGACCCCGCCCTTGACATTATGGGCGCAAAACGGTGTATCTGGCGCGAAATTTTGCCAAGGATCTGCCATGCACGCCTATCGTTCCCATACCTGCGCCGCCCTGAATGCAGGCCATGTCGGCCAAGATATCCGCCTATCGGGCTGGGTGCACCGGGTGCGTGACCATGGTGGCGTGCTATTCATTGACCTGCGCGACCATTACGGCATCACACAGCTGATCGCCGATGGTGATAGCGCGGCCTTTGGCGCGCTGGAGCGTCTGCGCGCCGAAACGGTGATCTGCGTTGATGGCAGTGTAAAGGCCCGCGATGCGGCGCTGGTGAACACCAACATCCCAACGGGTGAGGTGGAAATTTATGTGCGCAAAGTCACGGTGCTGGGTGCATCCGATGACTTGCCCTTGCCGGTGTTCGGAGAGCCGGATTACCCCGAAGAAACCCGCCTGAAATACCGCTTTCTTGATTTGCGCCGCGAAACGCTGCATGAAAATATGATGATGCGGTCACGCGTTGTGGCCAGCATCCGCAAGCGTATGTGGGCCAAGGACTTCACCGAACGCCGATCATCACCGCAAGTTCCCCAGAAGGTGCGCGCGACTTCCTCGTGCCATCCCGCCTGCACCCCGGCAAATTCTACGCGCTGCCCCAAGCACCCCAGCAGTTCAAACAGCTGATCATGGTGTCGGGCTTTGATAAATATTTCCAAATCGCCCCGTGTTTTCGTGATGAAGACCCGCGCGCTGACCGCTCGCCAACCGATTTCTACCAGCTTGACCTTGAGATGAGCTTTGTTGAACAACAAGACGTTTTTGACACCATTCAACCGGTTATTCAGGGGATTTTTGAGGAATTTGGCGGCGGGCGCGACGTGTCCACCGACTGGCCGCAAATTGCCTATCGTGATGCGCTGAAATGGTATGGTTCCGACAAGCCCGATTTGCGCAACCCGATCAAAATGCAGGATGTGTCGGAACATTTTGCAGGCTCTGGTTTTGCGATTTTTGCCAATATTCTGGAGCAAGACGGCACAGAAATTCGCGCCATTCCCGCGCCCACAGGCGGCAGCCGCAAATTCTGCGACCGGATGAACGCCTTCGCCCAAAAAGATGGTCTGCCCGGCATGGGCTATATTTTCTGGCGGGAGGAGGAGTTCGACACCAGCGACGGTGTTTTGATGGGCATTCAAGAACAACAGTTTGCAGAAATTCAGTCCGAGGGAAAAATGGGCTTGGCCAACACCTATATTGCAGGCGCTGGACCACTGGCCAAGAATATTGGGCCAAAGCGGACTGAAGAGATTCGGCAGCAACTCGGTCTGAAGCTTGGCGATGCCGCCTTCTTCCTTGGTGGCAAACCCAAGGCGTTTGAGGCCGTTGCGGGCCGCGCGCGCAACGTGATTGGCGATGAACTTAGCCTATCGGAAACCGACACGTTCCGCTTTGCATGGATCGTCGATTTTCCGATTTATGAGCGCGACGAGGCTACTGGTAAAATCGACTTTGAGCATAACCCATTTTCCATGCCGCAAGGCGGGCTAGAGGCGCTGTTGGGGGATCCGCTGGATGTGCTTGGCTACCAGTATGACCTTGCCTGCAACGGCTATGAACTGGTGTCGGGTGCCATCCGCAACCATAAACCCGAGATCATGTTCAAAGCCTTTGAAATTGCAGGCTACGGCAAGGACGAGGTCGAAAAACGCTTTGGCGGCATGGTCAACGCGTTCCGCTACGGCGCCCCGCCCCATGGTGGCTGTGCTGCCGGGATTGACCGGATTGTGATGCTGCTGGCCAATGAGGCCAACATCCGCCAAGTTATCATGTTCCCGATGAACCAGCGCGCTGAAGACCTGATGATGAATGCGCCGAGCGAGCCAAGCAATGAGCAAATGCGCGAGTTGAACCTGCGGACCATTCCCAAGGGTTGAGACGATTGTCAAGCACGCGTAGCTAACACATGATGATCACTGGCTCAATCAGCCTCACTTGCACCCCACGCGCGCGCAGCTTTGCGATCGTATCGGCTTGGTTCTCTGCGTTATAACTATCAATCGACAGTTCGCGCAAGTTTGGCAGGCGCAATAGCGGGCTGATATCTGTGAACGTGGTATCCGACAGATCAACGGTCAGCAGGCCCCGGTGTTGGCCAAGGCCGCTTAGGTCAGCGTCTGCTGCGGCATTAGTAATGCGCAACCGTTGTAGTTGCGGCAGTTGGGCAATGATTGAAAAGTCACTCATTTGGTAATGACCAATTGCCAGTTCGCGCAGTTGCGTGAGTTGGGCCAAGGGCGCCCATGACTCGGGGTTAACGCCTTGAATATGCAACAGGCGCAAGTTTGCAAACGCTGCGAGGCCGGTCAGATCCTGCACCTCGGTTTGGCCGACATGGAGTTCCTGAAGATGGGTCATCGGGGCGATGTCGGCAAGGTCAGAAAACGTGGTATAGCTGAGCATGAGCGCGGTTACATGCGTCAGCCCGGCCAATTGGGAATAGTCGGCGATGGACATATTATCCATTTCCAACTGCGTGCAGGCGCTAGCCGCGCATTCAGCAACCCGGGCGTCACCCCAAGAATAATCAGGGCCTGTCGGCAGGGGTTCGCAGGCGACCAACAGGCCAAAGGTAAGCGCGGCCATCGAGGCGGTTGTGATGATGACGTTGACAGGGCGTGTCATGGATTGGCTAGCTTTGAATCGGCTTGGTGGAATTGCGTGATCGAATTCTATACCAGCGCCGCGATGAATTCTAGCATAAGTTGATTGTGGGCGGTTTTGGCAGTGCGCTGCGCGACTAGATTTGCGTTGCGCTGTGCGCCATTCCCGCCCACCCTAGGCGAAGTTTAGCGGGGGGTGGCATGCAGGTAACCGGTGGCTGTTTATGCGGGCATATCGCTTATGAAGCGATAATAGACCCGGCGCGCGTGGCGATTTGCCATTGTGCGGATTGCCAAGTCAATTCCGGCACCGCCTTTGGGGTGGTGGCGAGCGTGACGGAAAATCAATTCACATTGCTGCGCAGCCAGCTAAAGGTTTACCATAAAATTGCTGAAAGCGGGCGCAAACGGGCGCTTAGCTTTTGCCCGGAATGCGGCAGGCGCATTCATGCCCGCACCCAAGATGTCCCGGCCGCGTTTTTTGGCTTGCGGGTTGGGACGATTGACCAGCGCCAGCAGCTCATCCCCAAACGCCAAGTCTGGTGCCAGTCAGCCCTGCCTTGGCTGGGCAAGCTTGCGACAATTCCGGCGTTTCAACAGCAAGGCGGCTAGGCTGGCGGCACAGATGCGTTGAAATCTGGCAGCCTGCCTGTTAGCGGTGGAACACACGCATAGGACACACCATGACTGAACCCAAACACCCCGCCCTTTTCACCGCATCCGTGCCGGTATTTTTGCATTATCTGGACCAAATGGCCGCGATTTTGGCGCGGCTTGATGTAACGCCTGAAGTGTTGGAACATCGGTTGGCGCCTGACATGGCGCCGGCCTCGGCGCAGTTTGCCACTGCCATTAATTTTAGCCTGCGGACCTGTTTGAAGCTGGCGGGCAAAAAAGTTTCGGGGGTGCCGCAGGTGGATGCCAGCCGTGAGATTTTGGCCGACTGGCTGCAATTGGCGCGCACGAAACTGGCGGGGCTAAAGCCCGAGGATTTTGCAGATGCCGAGGCGCGCGTTATCCAGCACCGGGCGGGCGTGGCGTTTTTAAGCCAGTCGGGGGCGGATTATTTGAACCTGTTTGGCCTGCCGAATTTCATGTTCCATTACGCCATGGCCTATGCCAATTTGCGCGCCGCAGGTTTGGATATTGGCAAGGCAGATTTCGATGGGCTGCATGACTATCCAGCCGGGTTTCGGCTATAATGACGCTTACAACCATCGCCTTTGATGCGGATGATACGCTGTGGCCGCATGAAGAATATTTCAAAATTACCGAGGCGCGGTTTACCGATCTGCTGGCTGAATATGCTGACCCGGATCATTTGCATGAACGGCTGATGGCCGCCGAACGACGCAACCTAAAGCGCTACGGTTACGGGGCCAAGGGCTTTACGCTTTCAATGATTGAGACGGCGATTGAAATTACCGATGAGCGGGTGCCAGTGCGTAGTTTGCGGGAAATTCTGCATGCGGGCCAAGAAATATTGGCGCATCCCGTTACCCCGATGCCCGGCGTGGCCGAAACGCTGGCAGCACTGAAGGGCGCCTATCGGCTGATGATTGTGACCAAGGGTGATTTGTTCGATCAAGAGCGCAAGGTCGCCGCATCGGGCTTGGGTGATTATTTTGATGCGGTTGAGATTGTGAGCGAGAAAGATGGGGCGGCCTATACCCGCCTGTTTGAACGCCACGGCCATGGGGCGGCGCGCGCCATGATGGTGGGCAATTCGCTGAAATCGGACATTATCCCAGCGCTCGAAGTTGGGGCTTGGGGCGTGCATATCCCCAGCGAACACCAATGGGTGCTGGACCATGCCGAGCCGCCGCTGGGGGCGGAACGGTTTCGAGTGATTGAGGCCATGCCCAAGCTGCATGATGTTTTGAAGGTGATTTGATGCCCTATTCGCCACCGCCCCGACCCGTTCGTCAGGTGATTGAGGGGCGTTATTGCCGCCTTGAACCGCTAACTGCGGCCCATGCACCGGCCTTGTTTGATGCCTTTAGCCGTGATGATGGCCGCATGTGGACCTATATGCCAAACGGCCCCTTTGAATCGCTGGCCGCCTATGAGGCATGGCTAACGGGCGCGATTGCGGTGGATGACCCGCTACAATTCGCGGTGCTTGTGGAGGGCGTGCCACAGGGCACGTTGAGCCTGTTGCGGGTTGATCCGGCGGCGGGGAGTATTGAAGTTGGCTATATCTCGTTCTCACCCGCGATGCAGCGCACACGGGCGGCGAGTGAGGCGATTTATCTGACCATCAAATGGAGCTTTGAGGCGGGCTATCGGCGATTTGAATGGAAATGCAACGCGCTGAACGTGGCCAGCCGCCGCGCCGCCCTGCGCTATGGGCTGAATTATGAAGGTGTGTTTCGCCAAGCGACGGTCGTAAAGGGCCGCAACCGTGATACGGCGTGGTTTGCAGCAATTGACCATGAATGGCAGAAATTGCGGGCTGCGTTTGAAACGTGGCTGGTAGCGGAGAATTTTAGCGCTGGGGGCCAGCAAATCCAGGCACTATCGGCGCTGACGGTGGCGATTGTAGCGCCGTCGGTTGCAGCCGAGGCTGCCAGCCGCCCGGTTGCCGGGCAGCTGGGGGATTTGGTTTAAACCCTGGTGACGCGCAGATAGGGGCGAATTTCGTCCCAACCTTGTGGAAACAGGGTTTTGGCTTTTTCATTGTCGATGGAGGCTGGGATGATGACATCGCCGCCCAATTGCCAATCGGCGGGCGTTGCGATGGATTTAGCATCGGCCAGTTGCAGCGCATCAATCACCCGCAAAATTTCGGTGAAGTTCCGCCCGACATTCATTGGATAGGTCATCGTGAGGCGAATTTTCTTGTTCGGGTCGATGATAAAGACCGAACGCACAGCCTCCGTTTTGCTTTCGGCGGGGTGAATCATGCCGTAAAGCCGGGCGACCTTCAGGTCGGGGTCGGCCACGATGGGAAAGCGCAGATCGGTGTTTTGGGTGTCATTGACATCCTTGATCCATTTGAGATGTTCGGCGGCGGTGTCGGTGGACAGGCCAAGCGGTTTGCAATTACGCGCCGCGAATTCGGCCGCAAGCTGCGCTGTGCGCCCCATTTCGGTGGTGCAAACGGGCGTGAAATCAGCCGGGTGGCTGAAGAAATAGGTCCAAGACTCGCCGATCCAACTATGAAAGCTGATTGGGCCGGTGCTGGTTTCGGTGGTAAAATCGGGGGCAATATCGCCAATGCGCAGGGCGGAATGTGTCATGAAGATCTCCTTTGGTTCCACATGGATTAAATGTGTAATTGGGAGGTTTTCAAGGGGGGGCCTAGATGTCGCAAGGCTGGTGCGGGCATTTGGGCGGGTGCCTCCGGCGGGGATATTTATGAACAAAAGATTTAGAGCACACCGAGTGCGGCGAGGCCTTGTTCTAGGTCATCGGGAAGGGTTTGTTGGCCAGCTTTCCAGGGGCCAAGGTCGGGTGGGGCATCGGCGACGGCTAGGTAGCGCCAGCCTTGAAAGGCGCGGCGCGGGGCGGGGGTGGTGCGGTAGATTTGCGGATCAAGCACCAAGGCGCAACGGCGGATGCCGTCTTCGCCAATCACCTCATCAAGGGCAATAAGGCGTTGGCGGGCTTGCATCACGCCTTTTATAACCCAGTAAATTGAGCCGCCTTGCAGCAATTCAGTCTCGCGCTTGGGCCACATGCGGGTAACATGTTGGTTGCGCTGACCTGTGGCACGGCGGCGCGTATCTTGCCATGCGGCCAGATCGGCGATGTCGGCTGTACCGACGGACAGTTTCATAAGATGTAGTTTTGCCATGGCGCCCCCGAAAGGTTAATTAGTGCGAAATGGCGGCGGAGTCCATGTTCATACGATGTTCTAAATTGCTTGATTGGCGCGGCGGTCGCGCGTATCGTTGGCGCCCCGCCAAAACCTCCGGAACACCGCCATGAATAAGCCCGAACTCACCGTATTTTCTGCCAATGATGAAGCCTGGCAGGAGGTATCCTTGGACGTTTTGCGCGAGAAATACGCAAAAGGGGCTGAACAGGATTTGGATGGCCCGGCCATGGTTGATGCGATTCGCAATCGTGTGGCGCGGGCTTTGGCGGCGGTCGAGCATGCGCCAAAGATTTGGGAGCCGCAGTTTCGCGCGGCTTTGGATGCCGGGTTCATTCCCGGTGGTCGGATTAATTCGGCTGCGGGTGCAGGCATTGCCAATGTCACGCTGATTAACTGTTTTGTGCAGCCGGTGGGCGATAGTATTTCGGACACGGTTGACGGCAAGGTGGGCATTTATCACGCGCTGCGTATGGCGGCGGAAACAATGCGGCGCGGCGGGGGGGTCGGGTATGATTTTAGCTCAATCCGGCCCAAAGGCGCGCGGGTTAAGGGCACGAATTCGGCGGCCTCGGGGCCAGTCAGCTATATGCATGTGTTCGACCAATCTTGCGCGACGGTGGAAAGCGCCGGTTCGCGGCGTGGGGCGCAGATGGGTGTGCTGCGCTGTGACCACCCGGATATTGCCGATTTCATTCGCGCGAAGGCCGAGGCAGGCCGGCTGAACAATTTCAACATTTCGGTTGGGATTAGTGATGCGTTTATGCAAGCGGTCGATGGTGATACACAGTTTGAACTTGTACATAAGGTTGAACCCGCCGGTGGTGGCACGCAGCGGGCTGATGGCAAGTGGGTTTATGCAACGGTGCGCGCGCGCGATGTGTGGGACCAGATCATGCAAAACACCTATCGCGCGGCGGAACCGGGCGTGCTGTTTTTGGACCGGATCAATGCCGAAAATAACCTACATTATTGTGAGGTGATTGAGGCGACGAACCCGTGCGGTGAAATTCCCATTCCCGACCATGGCTGCTGCTGCCTTGGGTCAATCAACCTGCTGCGGTTTGTGCATGATGCGTTTGAACCCGGTGCGCGGTTTGATTTTGAGGGGTTTGCGGCATTGGTGCCGATGGCCGTGCGGATGCTGGACAATGTGCTGACCGCGACTGTTTGGCCCTTGGAGGAGCAAGCCAGCGAGGCTGCGGCCAAGCGCCGTGTTGGCCTTGGGTTTACCGGGTTGGGGGATGCGCTGATAATGCTGGGGCTGCGGTATGATAGCGCTGAGGCGCGCGCGCTGGCGGCTGATATAACCCGCACCATGCGCGATGCGGCCTATCGGGCCAGCATTGGTTTGGCAGTTGAAAAAGGCGCGTTTCCGAAATTTGAGGCGGATAAGTTCCTGGCCTCGGGCATGGCGGGGCGGTTGCCGGATGACATTCGCGCGGGCATCGCCAAAAGCGGTATGCGCAATAGCCATTTGCTGTCTATCGCGCCAACGGGGACCATTTCGCTGGCCTTCGCCGATAATGCCAGCAACGGGATAGAGCCGCCGTTTTCATGGCATTACACCCGCAAAAAGCGCCAGCCCGATAATTCAATGCGCGAATACCGGGTGGAAGACCCGGCCTGGCGGGCATGGCGTGGTACGCATGGCGATGCGCCATTGCCAAGCGGTTTTGTGAATGCGTTGGAAATTTCGGCGCTGGACCATATGGCCATGCAGGCCGCCGTGCAGCCCTATATTTGCGCGGCGATTTCCAAAACCGTGAATGTACCAGCCGATTACCCATTTGCCGAATTTGAGGCGTTGTATATGCAGGCTTGGAAGGCGGGTTTGAAGGGGATTACCACCTATCGGCCCAATGATGTGCTGGGCTCGGTATTATCAACTGAATCCGCGCCCCTAGCTGTGCCGATTGCACCCGGAATTGAACCGATGGCCCGGCCTGAGGGGCTGGACGGGCGGACCTATAAAATCAAATGGCCCGATAGTGAGCATGCGATTTATATTACGTTGAATGACGTGTTTTTGGACGGCCAGCGCCGCCCGTTTGAAGTGTTTATCAACTCCAAAAACATGGAGCATTTTGCCTGGACCGTGGCGCTGACCCGGATGATTTCGGCGGTGTTCCGGCGCGGTGGGGATGTGAGTTTTGTGGTGGAAGAGCTGAAGGCCGTGTTTGACCCCAGGGGCGGTGCGTGGATGGATGGGCGTTATGTGCCCAGCATTCTGGCGGCCATTGGCGGCGTGATTGAGGGGCATATGGTTGATATCGGCTTTTTGGCGGCCAGCGGTGCCGGGCTGAAAAGTGACCCGCGCGCAGGGGGTAGGGAGCGCCCGCGCGGCCCGGCCTGCCCCAATTGCGGGCAATATACGCTGGTGATGCAGGAGGGCTGTATGAACTGCACGGAATGCGGGCATTCGAAATGTGGGTAGGGGCGTGGTTTGGATTGCACTGAAAAGCTCTCACTATTTCTTGATAGCGTTATATTGCTGATATCAAAGGTAACCATATGGCAGAGAATCGTCCAAAGGCACAAATCGACCGCGTCCGAGACAGCGCATTGACGATGCAAGTCGGTGACGAAAGCGACGGCGCGATTCTGAGTATGGTCTCTGTTGCGGATAAGGACCTCTACCTTATTAAGGAAAAGTCTATCTATCGAGTTTTCTTAGCCGATGAGATTGATCCAGAGCGAACAAATGCAGCAGTCCCGAACGGAAATCAACGCATTGCAGCTGCTGGCGCTTCGTCAAAGATCGTCTGTCGCAGCTTTCTAACGGCTAACGCTCTGATGAATGTCAACCTGTTCGACAAATCCATTGAACGCAAACCAATAAT
>Ga0209491_10008975_pt1 | contig 12441 bp, 15 predicted proteins | sample BON02_FD_187213 | JGI IMG/M metagenome (GOLD analysis project Ga0209491, IMG submission 187213) | Freshwater microbial communities from Lake Bonney liftoff mats and glacier meltwater in Antarctica - BON-02 (SPAdes) (version 2) | ecosystem: Environmental > Aquatic > Freshwater > Ice > Glacier... | reverse complement strand
CCGCCGTTGCGACCGATGATGGTTGATTCGCTATCGGCGCAGAGTTGCTGGCGGCCTGAGAGGCAGGGGTGGCAATGTAGGCAACTACCGGAAAACCAGCCGAGACCGACCTTATCGCCAACAGCATGGCCTTTCGCCTGGTCGCCGATTTTCTCGATCGTGCCGATGATCTCGTGGCCGGGCACGAAGGGGTATTCGGCGTTGCCCCAGTCGTTATCGATGACTGAAATGTCGGAGTGACAGATGCCGCAGGACTCGATCTTGATCTGCACCTGCTCCGGTCGCATTTCGCCGGGATCGAATTCGTATTCTTCGAGTTTTTCGCCCTGCTTTTTTGCTGCCCATCCGTGGAAAGTTTCACTCATGGAGAGAAAGATGGGACTGAAAGGCGGGATCGCAAACGGCTTTTGCGGGAGGCTCGAGTGGGCGGATATTGATTTGTCGGACTTGTTCGTTTGGTTCGACTAATTCGCGACTGGATCGAGGCCCAATTGCTTCCGTTTTTCGGCGTCTTCGGGGTCGTTCATGTTCCAGTAGTCGACGTTCATCAGGCGCTCTTTCAGGACGGCGGTCGTTTGGCCTTTCGGGGTGATCTCAGTCCATGCGTGGATGACGTGGGGAAATTTCTTATCGAAACCGATTGAGAGGGCGCGGCCCAGAGACGGATAGCTGATCGTGTAGGTGGCGGTTTTTCCACTGAGGTCCAAGGTGGCGTTGGCTTTCACTGCGGCGATGGGCTGATGATTGAAGCGGGTGAAAATAGCTCCGGGGATGATCTCGGTTTCACCGGTGGGGAGTTTTTTGGGATCGAGGCGGAGGGTGATCCATAGTTCGTCTTCGAGGTATGCTTCTGGGAGAGTGAGGTCCTGGTCGCCAGCGTTTTCGAAGTAGGAACGCAGCTGCACGCTCCAGCCATCTTTGCGGAAGTTGGATTGCTGGAATGCTTGGCCGCACCAGTCTTGAATGCTGCTGGTGGATTTTAGCGCGTGAGGGAATTTTTCCAGATCGATGGGGCGGAAGGTGCTGGTCATCAAACGGTAGGAATAGATGCCGGTGTTAAAAGTGGTGAGGGCGTTTAGTTTTAGGACGTCGGTGGAGTTTCCCTTGCCGCTCTCGTCCTTGACCTGTTTTCCGATCAGGAAAGGTTCGGTGACGAAGATCAGTTCGGCGTGGCCGGGATGGTTTTTCCCGTAACGAGATTGGGAAAGCTCGAAGGAGCTGATCTCTGCGCCGCTGAACCAGAAGTCACGAACCCGATCGGCGTGCAGGGTGGTTACGAGACTGAGTGCAAGAACTATGATTTTCATACAGCAATGTAGCAGGGAAGACAGGATACGCCAGAACTGGATGCTGAGAAAGAGGTTGAGAAAATCATGATCTACGAGATTTTAATTGATGAGATTTTATTAATATTTGGAATCGCTGGTATCTGTCTCGGAGTGATTAGCTGCCAGAAGGGCGGAGGGACGGGAGCCCCTGAGGGTGTGGTTGAAGGGCGGCAGTTGGCGATGGATTCCATCGAGGCCCATGGCGGATCGGAGTAGTGGTATGCCAACGGGCAGCTTCAGTTTCGCTGGGCGTAACACATGACGGATCGGGGACCAGATATGGTGACCGATACGGTGCAGAAGTTTGATCCGAAAACGAAGGCGGTGATGCTCCAGAAACAAAGCTCACCCGTGGAGCTTACTACATCGTCACCAGCGATCGGGTCGCAAAGGACGGTCCGGGTCCGTCAAAGCTCATCACACTCGATGACCTGAAAGACGTGGGCGGTGTGAAACTGGCGGGTGGGCATCGGACTTTCAGAATGACCGATGGCAAGATCGATGAACAGATGCGCTTTACCGAGGTTTCCGGAGTGAAATGGCTGCCTGAAGGGACGGAGGATCTTTCAGTGCCGGAATGAACTGATTTCAGAAACCTTACCAAGGCGATCCTGAATCATACATTCCGCCAGTCATCCGCTAACCAGCCTGTCTGTGAGATAGTGAGATTCAGCTCACCAACCATCCGGTCAACCTCTTGGATCTGAAGTCCGCGCCCCGAAACTTCGTGTTGTCATTCGATGATCGTGACCTGGATGCTGCTTTCGATGATACCTGAAGCTATCGCGTGGCGGGTGAGGCCGGCGGTGTCGTGGATGTTGAGTTTCTCCATCAGGCTCTGGCGATGTTTCTCAACGGTCTTGATGCTGATATTGAGTTCGGCAGCGGTTTGCTTGTTGGCCTTGCCTTCGGCGACTAGCTGAAGCACCTCCATTTCCCGGGAGCTTAGCGGAATGGCTTTGTCTTTCGTCTGCTTGTCGCCGCGAAGTCTGGCCTTTGACTCCTGTTGAATGAGGCGTTTCGAAATGGCAGGGCTGTAGAATTCGCTGCCTTTGTGAATCTGCCGGATTGCTACGGGAAGGACGTGGGCGGCGGTTTGTTTGATGAGAAATCCCGAAGCTCCTACAGCCATCGCTTGCGTGACGTAGGCATCATCGCCGTGGGCGGATAGGATGAAAATCTTGGTTTTCGGTCTTGATTTCAATATTTGACGGGTTGCTTCCAAACCGTTGAGAAGGGGCATCGCAATATCCATGATGACGACATTCGGGTTTAGCCTTTCCGTCATCCTGATCGCTTCCCTGCCATTTTCGGCTTCACCGATGACTTCGATGTCTGCCTGGGTCGTGAGCAAGGCACGAAGGCCTTCGCGGACCATGGTGTGATCGTCAGCAAGCAATACGGTAATGATTTTTTCTGGAGTCATGAATGTGGAGAGGTTTTAACTTTGGCATCAGAGGTTAGCGGACTTTTTGCGGGCATCCGAGGTATATCGACACGAATGGTGGTTTTCTTACCTAGCTCGGACTCAACGCGGAAAAGACAGCCAACCATTTCGACCCGCTCTTTCATACCGAGCAATCCGAGACGTATGCTATTTTGTGATTGGACGGGCTCACTGACTTCGAAGCCTTTGCCATCATCGCAGATTTCCATACGCACGACGTTCTTCATTTTCCGAATCGAAACCGAGGCATTGGTGGCTTTTGAATGGTGTGCCACATTGATTAGAGCTTCCTGAGCGACCCGGTAGAGCACGGTGCGCAAGTTACTGCTAAGTTCTTCAACGTCCGCGAAAACGGTAAGTGTGGCTCGGATTCCGGATCGCTCCATGAAATCTTTGAGGTAGGACTCAAGGGCGGGGATCAATCCCAAGTCATCCAGAACGGTCGGGCGGAGATCCCGCGCAAAGCGATGGACAAGATCCACAGATTTTTCGACGAGTCTCTGGGTGGTAGCGATTTTCTGATGCATGCCATCCGAATTTGTGTTCGTCTGCAGGGTGAGGGATGCGAGGCGGACATTGATGCTCGTTAGGGTCTGGGCAACGATGTCGTGGAGTTCCCGACTGATCGTTTTCCGCTCCTCTTCCTGTGCGACCAGCAGCCTGCGGGATAGGAGCCGGAGTTCTTCCTGAATGTGTAGCGATTCCATCAATAGCTGGCTCGATGTAGATTTGCTGATCCGAAGCGAGGCTTCCACGAGTCCGCGGGTTTTAATCTCAGCTTTTAGGGCTGAGTTCGATGCGGCCAGTTTCAATGTCTTTTTGCTCAATTTATCGACGGTCGATCTAAGCTGTATATTATCTTTTCTTACCGCCTGATGACTGCCCTCGATTGGGGTGACCGCTGCGACGAAAAAGTCTCCTGCCAACCGGATCATTTTATCGAAATTGGCGATCAATGAGGTATTTGGAACCAAGGAAATGAGCGCTTCCTGATGCAATTTAGCAAGATCAAGCGGTTCCATTCCTAGGTCGAGTGAGCTCTCTCCCACCTTCCGGGCTTCGTCCAAACTGTAATCTGGAGCACCCTTTAAATAGCGAAGCAGCCCGTCGCTGTAGGCGCGGAGCAGTCGTGGGATTTTGTGTTTCATCGGATTCCAATCTCAGTCCGATGCTTATCGGAGTTTTGTTCAAGCTTGTGATTTTCCGGTCTCACAGGAAATTATTTTTAGTAACTTCCTGATGATCGCCGAACAAGCCGAGGAAAATGAAACATAGATGTCCGGATCACGATATGGGGTGAAGACCCCATCGAAGTGCTTTCCCCGCCATTCCGGAATGAGAGGTGAATTTTTTTACCCAACCGTTCTCGCGATCATCGGCGGCTCAACAACCATCCGCTTCTCGGTTAACGAGGAAGATTCATTCATCCGACAACTTTCCGGGAAGATTGATCGGATCGGCTTGAAAGATACAACGATGTCAGTTCTCGGCTTATCAGCCACGTCACCTGCCTCCATCGCCATTCCGGACTGTGACTTTGAAAAGATCATTGAATTTCTCATGGATTGGATTGCGAAGCATCCTTGTTCTCCTTCGATTCGTGCCATCGGCCATTGAGTAATGCAAGGGATGAAGCACACAGCACCTGCTCGGATCACACCGGTCTTTTTCGCAGAGCTACGCGACATCGTGCCTTATGATTCCGGTTTACTCGCTACCTCGGAGAGCAGCTCCGATCTTCGCGATTTGCTTGTAACTGAAAAGACTGATATGAGAGCTGCGGATAGGGCGGAGTTGTCTTGTCAGCTTGCACTGTCAGTCCAAACTATTCTGAACCCGATCCGGACGTCCCTACTTATTGGACGGGAAAATCGTCAAAAGGATCGCTGAATAGTCGGGCTCTGGGCGGTAACTGGAAGAACTTAGACGACCGCAAACTCAGGAGCCTCATCGATCGGGCGGTAGATGGCACCCTTCCCCTCCGTTGCGATCCCCCCTCCGTCTTGGCGGCTCCACTTTTCCGATCTCCCATGACTCCGCACCAGAGACCAAGAACTGGGGCGCATCGCCACCAACTTTGGGGGTGAGTCTGTCCACTGCGGGTTACACCCCATAGACCTGATCACAAAATGCCTTATCAATAATCATACACGGCACAGCAAATCATGAAACAATCACCGACCACAAACCGCCGCCTCGTTCTTGCAGAGCGGCCCGATGGTGCTCCGACCGAGAGCACTGTGAACCTCAGAACTGAAGCAGTCCCCTCGCCTCAAGAGGGAGAGATGTTGCTACGCACGGAATTCCTTTCGCTTGATCCCTACATGCGTGGGCGGATGAGTGATGCCCCGTCTTACGCTCCGCCTGTCAAAATTGGTGATGTAATGGTTGGGGGAACCGTCGCGCAGGTGGAAATTTCCAAGCTCGACGGTTTTAAGAAGGGAGAGTGGGTTCTCAGTGCAAACGGCTGGCAAGATTACGCCATATCGGATGGAGAAGGAGTTACCTCTCTCGGCAATGAAACTGAGCATCTGTCATGGGCTCTGGGTGTGACCGGGATGCCTGGTTTCACCGCATGGGCCGGTCTCACGAAAATCGGCAAGCCGAAAGAAGGCGAAACCCTTGTCGTCGCTGCCGCCACGGGACCCGTGGGTGCCACTGTCGGTCAGATCGGAAAGATTCTTGGATGCAGGGTGGTGGGCATCGCAGGCGGAGCGGAAAAATGTGAATACGCGGTGGAAACTCTAGGGTTGGATGTTTGCCTTGATCATCATTCCGGGGACTTTGCCACCGAATTGATCGCGGCAACTCCTAAGGGGATAGACGTCTATTTCGAGAGCGTTGGAGGAAAGGTCTTTGACGCCGTTCTCCCGCAACTTAATATCGGCGCGCGCGTACCCGTGTGCGGCGTCGTCTCGCAATACAACGCCAACAGCCTTCCTGAAGGTCCTGATCGAATGGGTTACCTGATGGATCAGATTCTGCGGAAACGGATCACCATGCGCGGCTTTATCATCTTCGATGATTTTGGGTATCTGTATCCCGAATTCGCAGCGGAGATGGGTGGCTGGCTTAAGGCCGGCAAGATCCACTACCGCGAGGAGATCGTGGATGGACTGGAACAAGCAACTGCCACGTTCATCGGCATGTTGAATGGCGATAATTTCGGCAAATGTGTGATTCGAGTCAGCCCGTTAAAAGAAGTGAAACGCTATAGTATATAATTTTTAAAATGAATAAAGAAAAACAAAACATATTGATAGCCGGTGCAAATGGTAATACTGGGAAAATAATTACCAAGATATTGAAAGAATCTGTATACTATAATCCGATTGCGATGGTTAGAAAAAGCGAGCAAAAAAAATACTTTGAAAATCAGAATGTTTCAGTAGTCGTTGCCGACCTAGAACGAGATCTCGGACATGCTTTAAAAAATATCGATAAAGTAATATTTGCTGCGGGATCCAAAGGTAAAAATGTTCTTGGAGTCGATCAGGAGGGAGCTAAACGACTCATTGATGCTGCGAAAAATGCTGACGTGAAGAAGTTCGTTATGTTAAGCTCAATGGGCGCAGACGACCCTTCTGGGAGTGATCATCTTGAAGATTATCTACGAGCAAAACAGAATGCGGATGACTATCTAAAATCTAGCGAATTGAATTATAGCATAGCTAGGCCTGGTTCGTTGACTGACACGGAGGGTGTCGGCAGAATTCAACTTGAAGAAAAATTAAAAAACCCAGGAAATATTTCTAGAGCAGACGTCGCTGAAACTTTGGTTGAAGTATTGAAAGACGATATAATGCAAAATCAAGTTTTTGAAATTCTAGCTGGCGAGGTCCTCATCAAAGAAGCGCTTGTTTCTGCTTAAATAAATTTTTTCCTCACGAAGTAAGCACTAAAAGTCGGTCGCTCAAATTATTTCGGCAGATGTGTGATTCGCGTTAAAAACTTTAACCAATAAAACAAAAAATTATGAAGATTTTCTACAAAACTACGGCATCGGCAACCGGCGGACGCTCAGGAACCTCGTCCCTGGACGACGGATCTTACTCGGTCCAAATGGTCCGGCCGGAAAGTAGCGAGCTGGGCATTAACCCCGAAAAGCTGTTCGCACTCGGTTATGCAGCCTGCTTTAACAGCGCGATGGAGCTGACTGCTAAACAGCTCAAACTCGACAGCACAGGTGCCAAAACCTCGGTCGAAGTTGGAATTGGACAGCGTGCAGAAGGCGGCTACACGCTTGATCTGGATATTATCGCCTATTTACCGGGTATGGCTCTCAAAGATGCGCAGCGCCTCGTTGAGGCGACGGATCAGATGTGCCCATATTCGAATGCCACACGCGGAAACATCGAAGTCCGCTTCCACATTAACACTGAACCAAAATAGAGTATGAATAACTTTAATTACTGTAACCCTACAAACATACTATTCGGCAAGGGCCGCATCTCAGACCTGAAAAATCAGGTCCCAGCGGATGAAAAGGTTCTGATTCTCTACGGCGGAGGCAGCGCGGAACGAACCGGCGTTCTCGACCAGGTTCGTCAGGCACTTGCAAGTCACACATTGATTGAGTTCGGCGGGATCGAACCGAACCCGCGCTTCGCAACAGCAATGAAGGCTGCCGAACTGATCGGTAAAAAAGATATCACTTTTCTACTCGCAGTCGGCGGGGGATCGGTCATCGACGCCGCCAAGTTTATCGCAGCTGCCGCGTTGCATGACGGCGACCCTTGGGAAATTTTGACATCCCACGGGTCAGTCGTCACTCAGGCGATGCCTTTCGGCACGGTGTTGACACTTCCGGCGACAGGTTCGGAGATGAACTCTGGCTCCGTGATTACTAATCCGGAGAAGGGTGCGAAACTCGCGTTTCTAAGCCCGCATTGCTACCCTGTATTTTCGGTGCTGGATCCCGAGGTGACTTACACGCTGCCAGCCCGTCAGATTGCCAATGGCGTGGCGGATCCCTTCGTTCACATCATCGAACAATACTTAACCTATCCATCTGCTGCTCCCATTCAGGACGGCTTTGCTGAAACCCTGATGCGCACGCTAATCGATCTGGGCCCCAAGGCGCTTGCGACACCGGAAGATTACGACATCCGCGCCAACCTAATGTGGACGGCAACGTTAGCCCTGAACGGACTGATTGGTGCCGGTGTGCCGCAGGACTGGGCGAGCCACATGATCGGGCATGAGATCACGGCGCTCAATGATACAGACCATGCTCGGACGCTGGCCGTTGTGCTACCTTCGCTGATGAACGATCAGCGCGGCCCTAAGCGCGAGAAATTGTTACAATATGCGGCCAATGTCTGGTCTATTAGCGAAGGCTCTGACGATGAAAAAATCGACGCTGCGATCGACGCGACGCGCGGGTTTTTCGAAAGCTTGGGAATCAAGACACGGCTGAGTGACTACGGAGTTGATGCTTCGGGGATCGATCAGATCGTCGAAGGCCTGCAAGACCACGGTATGACGGCCCTTGGCGAACACGCCGACATCACCCCGAAAGATGCTCGCCGTATCCTTGAGAAAGCTCAATAGAAGGTTACCCCTAAACAAAGGAAACGTTAGCAGCTGCGTGAAGCATTTCGGCCATTTAAACCAAACAAACCAAACACTATGAATATCCTCATGATTTTAACCTCCCACGATAAGCTAGGTGACACAGGCAAAAAGACCGGCTTCTGGCTGGAAGAATTTGCAGCTCCCTATTACGTCCTGCTGGATGCGGGGGCGAAAGTTACCCTAGCATCTCCAGAAGGGGGACAACCACCTCTAGATCCACAGAGTGATGTTCCGGAAGCACAGACAGAGGCAACCGAACGATTCAAAAATGACGACGCAGCGCAACGCTTTCTCGGTAACACAACGAAGTTGGTAGAGATCAGTGGCGACGGGTTCGATGCGATTTTTTACCCAGGGGGGCATGGCCCGTTGTGGGATCTGGCGGAAAACGCAGACAGCCAGCGCATGATCGAAACTTTTATTGCTGACGGTCGTCCTCTAGCTGCGGTGTGTCACGCTCCGGCAATTTTTAAGCACACGAAAGGGACGGACGGAATGTCGGTAGTCTCGGGCCGCCGCGTGACCGGTTTTACGAACACTGAGGAAGAGGCTGTTGGTCTCACAAAAATTGTTCCGTTTCTTGTCGAGGACATGCTCAAAGCGAATGGGGGTCTCTATGAAAAAGGCCCGGATTGGAGCTCTTATGTGGTCGTTGATGACAAGCTCATCACCGGACAGAACCCGGCATCGTCAGAAGCTGCCGCAAAGGAACTGCTCAAACTCATATGGCCGACGGAAATATAACCTTTTTGGAATTGCTGGACATTGAGGGCGGTGCGCGAGCAGTGCCGAGGGCGGCCAGATCGTCTGCGGCGGCCGGGAGATGGAGTTGACCCACCAGAACTTCTGGTTTTTTTTTCGAAAATACCGGCACTGGAGCTGCCCACGCCTTTCACCGTGCTAGACGAGTTCAGTATCGTCAACGACGCGGACAAGAACTGGACCAACGCGCGGCTGCTGGAAAAGCAGGGCCAAATCAAAGACTTCTCAACCATGGGGCTTAGCAAACTCCAGCAAATCGAGCTAATGAAGCTGCTGCTGGCACGGAAGGAAGATCTGGACAACGTCACGGTGGAGGAGTGGTTCAGTGAGGGCTTCCTGAACAGTAACTTCTATATGTTCTGGCGCACGATTTTTTCATTCCAGAACTGGCACTCGGCCCTTGACATGAAGCTCTACGCGCACGGTTTACGATACCTGATGGACGGGCTGAGCGATATGACGTCGCGGGTCTTTCCAAAATACAACCAGTGTGACAGTTTCATTCGCCCATTGATGACTTGCTGGAAAGGGCAGGGGGTCAACATCAAATACGAAACCATCGTCACCGACCTGGAGCTGGATGTCAGCGGCGAGGCAAAAACCGCCACCGCTATCCGGTGCCACACCGGTGGTGGTGATCATACGATTGAACTCGGCGCGCGGGATATGGTCTTTATCATCGCCGGCCCCATTGTCGAGGACACCGCCAACACATGGGAAACGGTAGCACTGACCTGCAAGGCCTAGCCATTGATGGGAAAACTCAAGGAACCCATGCCCGAATGCACAGGCGACGAAAGATTCCCTGAAATGTGTTTCCACCTCGGACTCAACGATCAGGCCGAAGAGATCATTAACGCGACCAAAGACCGCACCGCGCTAATGCCGTATATCATGTCACAATTCATGCCGCGTGCGAGCGATGATCGACCCAAGGTAGTTCCGAATGGATCAATCAATATCGCTTGTCTTGGACAGTTCGTAGAGACCAATAACGATTTCGTTTTTACGTTGGAAAGTTTTGTCAGGACACCTCGAATCGGCGTCTATAGCCTGCTTGGCGTCAAAAAACAAGTGCCCGACATCTATCGAGGGCAGTATGATATCTGTCGGGTTTTACGGGCGGCGCGATCGCTCAATAGCGACGAACCTTTTCTGAGCGGGGGCCTATTCCGCCGTTTCCTAGGTGGGACCTATTTCGAGAACATCCTGCTCCTTGGCCCCGACGAACAGCCGGCCGATATTCACAAGCCGAGCCTGTTCGAACGAGAGCAGCAAGCACTGCTAGACCTGATCGAAAAAAGTGAAACGCTGGACGGGATAAATGGTTGCCTTCAAGGCATAGTGGGAGTCCTTGCGTTTGCCGCTAAGAGCAAGCTGTTTTGAAGCGGGTCCGCCATCGGGATCCCATAATTCGAGTTAAATTATTAGGAATAAGCGGTAGGGAAACACCCCATGGCGCTCATAGAAGTTCTGTATCATTATTAGATATCAAAACTGCAATGAGTATACTTATTTCCAAGCCTACGACTGGCAAAAATACGGAAGTTTTGAGAATGCAAATTCCTAACAATCAATCCCAACAAGCCAGAAACCATGTTACCACTTCCCATCTCAAATCGATTCGTTAGCTCAATTTGCTACCGTCCGGAAATCTTCCGGCAACGGACTTCGAAACCTACCCTTGGACTCCCTGGCTTGGTCGTTTGGACATTTCTGATCGCGGCGATTGTAGCGACCATTTTCTTGATAGGATCCGCTGATACACAAACAAAATCCATGAGAAACCTACAAAAGCCGAGTTCTAAAGTGATCTTTCTGGATGTAAACGAGACCCTGCTTGATCTCGAACCCTTAAAGGTGAGTGTCACGAACGCGCTCGACGGCCGCCAAGGCATGGTTGGACTTTGGTTTTCGATGTTGCTTCATCACTCTTTGGTCGATACCGTAACTGGGAATTACAACCATTTTTCCGAGGTCGGGGTCGCAACCCTCCAGATGTTGGCAGAGAGCAACGGGATCGAATTAAGCGAAAAGGATGCGGAGAGCGCGATCATTCCGGTCATTCAAAACCTGCCTCCTCACCCCGATGTCATTGAGGGGCTTGAAAGCCTCAAGGAGCAGGGATTCCTTCTTGTCAGCCTGACAAATTCGTCGAACGCGGGAGTTAAGGAACAATTCAAGAACGCTGGCCTCTTGGAAATCGTCGATCGCCGCCTGACAGTCGAGGGTATCAAAAAGTTCAAGCCGGATCTAGGCGTCTATCGGTGGGCACTTGAGCAGGTCGGTGTTGAAGCTGGCGATGCGATGATGGTTGCCGCACATGGATGGGACATCGCCGGTGCCGGGACTGCCGGTCTCCAGACCGTTTTTGTCGCACGTCCCGGGAAGGTTCTCTATCCGTTGGCAGAGAACCCTGACCATGTCGTGAAAGACTTCAAGGAGCTTGCCGAGCTACTTAACACCACGAAACCATGAAATTGATACCAAAGCTGAAAGCACCAGAACTAGTAATCCCACAGGTAGGAGGCGGCGACTGGTCGCTCTCCGAACAGAATCCAGATAAGTTCCTGATGCTTGTTTTTTACCGTGGCTACCACTGTCCGATCTGCAAAACATATCTTGAAACGCTTAACGGACTGCTTGATGACGCTTCGAATCTGGGGGTCTCCGTTTTCACGATTTCCGGAGACACACAAGAGCGGGCTTCAAAGAGCAGGGCTGAGTGGAATATTGATGACCTCGGAATCGGTTACGGTATGACAGTCGCTCAAATGAACGAATGGGGTCTCTATGTTTCCGCTTCGATCAAGGAGGAAGAGCCGGACGTCTTCGGGGAACCTGCCCTGTTTCTGATCAGGCCGGACCGGACATTGTATTATGCGGCATACAATTCGATGCCAATGGGCCGACCCGACCCGAAGGAGGTGATCGATTTCGTGAAGTTCGCCTTGGAGCAAGACTATCCTGCTCGCGGCGAGAGAACGACCGACGAGTTACAATTTTCCAATCTCTAAAATACCAATATCATGTCCATAAAAAGCACTAATCCGACTACTGGCGAAATCCTGAAGACCTTCGAACCGCAGACGAAATCCCAAGCACTGGAGGCTGTCGCTAAGGCGCACGAGTCGTACGGAAAATGGCGGCATACGAGTTTCAAAACGCGGAAAGCCATCATGGTCAAGTTCGCCGAACTTCTAAGAGACCGCACCGACGAACTCGCCGGATTAATCACTTTGGAAATGGGGAAGCGCATCTCAGAGAGTCGCGCGGAGATCACATTTTGCTCGGAGATTGTGGAGTTCTACGCAAACGGCGCAGAAG
>Ga0209491_10008972_pt1 | contig 12444 bp, 20 predicted proteins | sample BON02_FD_187213 | JGI IMG/M metagenome (GOLD analysis project Ga0209491, IMG submission 187213) | Freshwater microbial communities from Lake Bonney liftoff mats and glacier meltwater in Antarctica - BON-02 (SPAdes) (version 2) | ecosystem: Environmental > Aquatic > Freshwater > Ice > Glacier... | reverse complement strand
GCGACGACGATGCGTGAGGAGGCAAGGGCGCGAGCCACCGAGACGCGTCGCTTGGAAGAAGAGGCAGAGCAGAATCTCGAAGATGTGCTTGGCATGGCCCACGATACTGTAATGGATACGAGCGCAAATTGCCCGGCAAGAGGCAGAGACGGCGTTGGCAGGGGCCAGGAGGGAGCATGCAGCCGCCGCGACCAGCCGTGTGGATGCCGATGCTTGGTTTGCAAGGGCGGGGGAGATTTACCAGGAGCAGATTCGAGACGCTGAGGCTGTGAGCGCAGCTGGTATGGCCCTCTACCGAGCAAGCCTCGCCAGGGACGCAGCGACTCAGGCCAACCTCAACGACGCAGTGGCCATACGTGGAGCGGCAGAGGCCATCTTCAATAGGGCAGCGGCCGCAATGGAGGCAGCGCAAACCAGGCTCCGCGAGGTGAGTGTCAGGGCCCAGCGTCTGGAGCAAGATGCGCGCATCAGGAGCAAGATGCGCGCATCAGGCGTGCTTGTGCAATGGCGGCCCGGTTCGTGGCGCATCAGGCGCTGCGGGCTGCACGAGCCAAGGATGGGGCGGCGGTTGCCAAACTGGCCTTGGCTGACACTCACCTTAACCAGGCGCTGGTGGAGGCGCAGACCATTCGCGCGGATGCGGGGATGGAGCGCAGGGAGGCGGTGAGGCTGCGTCATGAGGCAGAGGAGCGAGTCGCAACGGCGCAAAAGAGGGAACGAGAGGCCGAGCAGATGCTCAGGGAGGCGCATGTCACAGCGCAGGCGGCTGCAAGGGATGCCCAACGAGAGGGGGCCGCCTGGCTAGAGATGGAGCAACGCCTCTAAAACGTGCGACGCATGGAAGCTGAAGCAGAAGCGGCCTTGGCGGAGGCTAGGCAGATACGTGCGGAAGCCGAGGCCACGCGTGCAGACGCTGAGGCTAGGCGAGCAAGGGCGGAGGAGCTCTATCAGCACCGGTTTCAAGACGTAGAGGAGGTGATTGCAGCAGCAAAGGCGATCTACCAAGGGGCCGAGGAGAAGGATGCAGCGGCGGACGCTAAGCGAGCCAAGGCGACCCACCTGGAGGAAGAAGCGCGCCGAAAGGATGATCAAACAGCGGCTCGAGTCCAGGCTGCGGACGCCGAGGAACGGGCCGCGGACGCCAAGGAACGGGCCGCGGCGGCGAAGGAAGAGGTGGTGGCGGCCAAGGAACGGGCCGCAGAGGACAAGCTCCGCGAAGCGAATACCAGGCAAGCTACGGCGGCCCTACTGGAGGAAGAAGCGCAGCGGAGGCAGGATCAAGCCACGGAGAACGAGCTCAGGACACGGCAGGTGGCTCAAGCAGTGGAGGAGGCCAGGGAGCGGGCTGCGGCGTCGGAGGCTCGACGCCTCGAGATGAATCGGAGGGCAGTTGAGACGGCCCGCCAGGAGCGGGAGCTGCAGGGGGCCATGGAGGACCTGCATTTCAGAGATAGATATGCCCAGGACCAGTACAGGAGACCCCCTCTAGGGAACGGGGGTTGCCGCAATCTTGCCATGAACTACGGCGTCGAGCCGCACGGGCAAGCGGGCAGGCAGGGTCTATGCAGGGGCATCGCTTCGTCAATAGGTGAGCCTTGCCGCCAATCTGGCACGTACGAAGGCTACTGTCACTGGCATCGCTAGAGCATGGCGACATTCATTGTGTTTGCCCTGGGACCCGATCTGTACTGATATAGCTGTCCCAGACTCTGTCTCCTAGTGGCTTGACCAGGCAAGTGTTTACGTAATGAAATTTGGTATGGTTATTTTATGTATGGGGGGTTCGTCTTTTGAAGAAGTGAATACAAGTGATACAAATAGAGAAGTCAGCATTCTTTATTGGGCAGAAGCGGAGCAAGGAGTGATAGCAAGAGAACAAAGAGAAAGTGGGAAAGAAAATGGAAAGGGGACGGGGAAAAGAAAGGATATGGAAAGAGACGAAAAGAGGAAAGGCGATAGTTGGTTTCGCTAACGATCAAATACTAGACTGTGTGGTGTATACAATAATTATTAAAACACACGAAGGCGTGAAGAGGCGGGCTACGATAGAGATTTGAGGAGGAAGCGAATATGTCAATTGGGCTCTTAAAATAAATATAAATTTACTTCAGAATGGAAGAGAAAAGGTAGATGGGGAAATACACATCACACGAGATCACAAAAATAGAAAAAAGGAAATTCTCTTAGATACGTAATCGACACTCAAGTCACTTGCTAGAATTGACTCAATTTCATGCTGGTCAACTCGCTTTAGCTCTTTCTCTGTCGCTTTTCTTCTTTCCCGTCGATACCCAGTCTCTACAGCGAACCCAAACTTTGGTGCGGCCATTCCAGCTTTTGACGTTTCCCTCCATTCGTCTCGGCAGGCACCAGGGAAAACCCAGCAAAAGAGCTGTGGGGATGGAAGGGGGCTTCTCAAGCGCTGCCTGTGACTGCTGCCGCTTGTACGTTGCTGCTGCTGCTGTGGGGAAAAGGGTGGAGATTTCGCATACGCGGAGGAGGAGGAGTAGGAGGAGGAGAAGCAGGTAGCAGGAGGGTAGGGAGAGGAAACGAAGAAGGGAGGGTCGAAACAAGCTGCTGGTCCTGGTCCTGGTCTCTACATCCGAAAAAGCGGGAACACTCCCTTCCCTCGTCCTCGCCCTCGTCCTCTCCCTCTTCTTCCTCCTCCTCCTCCTCCTCGTCTTCCTCTCCCCCCCTTTCTCCTCCACCTCCATCTCCTCTCCTTCCATGGCCTGATGGGGCACACAATCTTCGTTCTTTACCAAGGCCGCCCTCACCGAGGGCAATTTTGCGAAGCTATCCCGATACAAAGCCCACGCGCTCCTGCGGGCCGGCATTCCCCAAGCCATTGAGACGCTCGAGGTAGGAAGGTACCTTGGAAGGAAAGTCACGAATACGTCCAAAAATACGATGCCCGTCGACAATGACAAGCTGAGGACAGGGCTGGAGCTGGATGGCTCGATGGACGACTTCACTCTGAAAGGACCTTCAAGCAAGGCAAGCAAGGAACCATGGCGACCCAAGTAGGCCTCCCAGTCTCGTGCGCTCAGCCTCTCATTTGGCGCGTAATTGGAAAGAACCTGCGGTCGAAAGGTGACGTGGATTATGTTGGCGGGGTAGAGGGCCTGCATTTCATGCGACGTGGCGCCCGCGGCCAGATTCTCATGAGCATGGATGGAGGTAGGAAGCGACCACCCCGTGCAGGGCCGCCGGGAGGTCTTGGAAAGGATAGGAAGGGGCAGTATAGGAGGGCCAACCGGAGGAGGCGGCTGCAGGGGCGTGCGCCATTGGAAGAAGGGGGGCGCGCCGTGCGAGGCGAGGTGCTGGGAATACGACGTAATAGGAGGTGCGAGGTTGGCTGGGGAGAAGGAGACAGACGAGCACCACGGCGGCACCACGGCAAGGTAGCTGCTGTCGGGCCTGTCAAGAGGGGGTGGGGAGGGAACGGGAGAGAGCGTCAGAGAGAGAGAATTGAGGCGTTGTGTTTGGGTTTGGGTTTTGGGAACGTGGAATTGTGAGAAAAAAAGGCAGGAGGCCGCGGATCATCACACCCCTTCGTTCGATTGTGCCTCACACCACACCCTACACACCCACCCACACCCACAGCACGACGACGGCGAGGACGACAAGGACCACGACGCGGTGACGCCGGTGGTGGTGGTGGCGGTGGCGAGAGACAATGGAAGAGATATTTGCCACCGAGAGGCCCGACGAGGTGAGATGCCTCTCCAGCCTCCCATCCTCCTTCCCTCCTTCCCTCCATCCCACCAGCACACGCGCACGCTTACACATCCACCCGCACGCGCCACCCACACACAGGAGCCCGCCACTGTCCAAGTGCTCGTCTCGCCCATTGCTCCGCACCTGACCAACAAGGCCCTAAAGACGCTGCACACCCTCCTTCCCATGCCCGATGCCCAGGTACCTACATGCATGCCCTCAGTCATGCTCTCCCCTCTCCTCCGCTTTCCCCTTCGTCTCCCCGCTTGCACCTCTTCTCTTTCTCCATTCCTCTCTCCTCCTTTCTCAGGCCTTTGTCGTCCCCATTCATCATCACCCACCCCTCCCTCCCTCCCTCCCTCCTTCCCTCCCTCTCCACACTCCCACAGCTCGGACACCTCAAACGCGTCCGCAAAGACCCTTCCTCCTCCTCCCTCCTCCTCCTCCTCTCCACCCCCTCCTTGTACCTCGCCCTCGCTCCCTCCGTCCGGCTGACCCTCGAGAAGGACCTAAACCTTAAAACTGAAGAGGCAAGAGTGCCACGACGACCATGCAAATCAAGGGAGGAACAAGAGGAGCTATCACAGCTCTGGCCGATGACTTACCAAGGAATAGGCGAAGTGGTGGAAAAAGAAAAGGCCGCGTTGACGAGGTAATGAAGGAGGGAGGCTTGTGTGAATCAAGGGAGGAACAAGGAGGAGCTATCGCAGCTCTTGCCGATGACCTACCAGGGAATAGGCGAGGTGGTAGAAAAGAGAAGGCCGCGTCGACGAGGTAGGGTAGGGGGAAGGGAGGACCACCGGCGCAACTGTTCTCCTTCTCACCTGTCCGCACCGACTCGCCCTCCCTCCCATCCCTCCCTCCCTCCCTCCCTTTAAACAGCCAAGAATTTCAGACAGCCGAGAAGCATCTTCGACACGCTTTGGCCATCGCTGCTGCTGCTGCTGCTGCTGCTGCTGCTGCTGCTGCTGTAGGAGAAGAAGTTGAAGTGAAGGAGGATGGGATAGAGGAGGATGGTACCCAGGAAAAAGTTGGAAGCAACAGCGCCAGCAGCAGCAGCAGCGGTGTAAGTGGGAGGAGGAAGGGAAGGAGGAGGAGGGAGAAAGGGAGGACGAGGGAGGGGAGGGGGGCGGTATTTGTGAATCCGGAGAATGACGTTGTTATCGCTACTGCTGCTTCTGCTGCTGCTGTTGACCGGGGGGAGGGGGAGGAAGAGGAGGGGGAGGGGGAGGACGACCAGCAACAACATCACCACCACTGCCACCACCACCAGCAGCAGTATAACAGCTGCCCTTCTCCTCCGAATTCTCGTCCAAGCTCCTCCACCGACGGTCCTCCTACCATCCCTCCCTCCCGCCCTTCCTCCCTCCCTCCCCACCCCCTCCACCACGTAGTCATGCAGTGTATCATTTTGGTAGCCCTTCGAGTCACTGAGCACAGGGATAAGGAGGGGGGCGAGGAAAGGGGGGATGAAGCTGAAGGAGGGAGGGCCGGAGGGCGGGAGGGTGATGACGATGCGATTCCTTCAGCAGTAGAAGCAGCAGCAGCAGCAGCAGCAGCAGCAGCAGCAGCAGCAGCAGCAGCAGCAGCAGCAGCAGCAGCAGCAGCAGCAGCAGCAGCCGCCGCCTTGCCTTCCGATCAATACCTCTGCACTGGCCTCGACGCCTACTTAACCCACGAGCCTTGCGTGATGTGTGCTATGGCCCTAGTCCACTCGCGAATCCGCCGTGTCTTTTATTGTGCCTCTTCTTTGGAAGAAGGCGCGCTGGGGAGTCATTTTGCCGTGCATGCCTTGCCGAGCTTGAACCATCGGTATCGCGTGTTTCGATGGAAGGAGGGAGGGAGGGATGGAGGACGAGGGGAGGGCTTAGTCTGTAAATCTTAAGTAAAGAAAAGAAAGTACATCTATAGGTAATCACCAAAGAGGCATATGTTTATATTCCAATTTGACTGCTGTGGCGTTTGTTTGTTTTATTTGTGGGGTGCAGGCTCTACAGACGTCGTTCCGGGCCCCGATGGCCCATCTCAGAAATAGTCCTCGCGAGCGACGCAGATTGGATTGGTGCGCGTCCTGCTACCATCCGTCACGGATCTCCCTAATGTTGCAATTACATGGAATTATGTATTCGAGGAGTGTTTTTGTGAGGTGCAAGCATCATACCTGACGGAATTTGTTATTTGGCTTGAAAATGACGGGGGCGTATTTTCTTGTAATGTGCTTGAGGCGGCGCCGGCGCTCGCGAAGCTCAGCGTGACATCTGACTTTCCCATACTTCTTGGCGCGGCAGCCCTGCAATACATCACTGCGGCTTTACATCATGGTGCATTGCAAAACCTTCAGACCCTATCGCTGTGGAACTGCACGGTCGGAGATGACGGACGATGATCAGTGTGGAGGGTATATTTTGACGATATGTCCGTCTCCTGCATCAAGTCCGTGGGACCATGGATGCAACGGCGCTTCTTCACCGTCTTGCTCCCCACCACCACAACATCGTACACATCGGTGTCAAAGCCCTCGTCCTTTTTCGACCCCAAGCACTGACGGATGTTGTCGCCCGTGTTGGTGCTAGTCCTCGAGACCTCCTTCACCCAAAAGAGCTGCTGCAGCTGTGCCTCCGCAGGGAAGTCCTCGTTCTTGGTGTTAAAACTAGAGCGGTCGTCATTGAAAGCAAGCCCCTTTCGGAAGCACGACTCGTCTAACACCTCCCTCCTTGCCATCCCACTCTGCATGGCAACCGCACCAATGCCAAGGCGCTTCATCACCCAGCCCGATGTCCCACCGCTTGGATCTGCTACAGCCGTGCAGAGGGTCTCGTAGCCCTGACGGGGGTGCGTCTCCCTGTGGTGGGCCTTGGCCCACTGCACCATGTCACGGACGCGGTCCAGCAGGTCAGTCTCACGCACGTCGGCCTCGTCGTGGTAGGGCTTGAGGCCGGCCTTGGAAAATGCGTCCTTGACCTCCGACTCCCTCATCACCAACCCCCACAAGCGCCCAAAATTCCCCACGCCTTTTTCAACCACGTCGACGATGACGTTTGAGATTGTGGTGGCCCGTCGGTACAAGGTGGACGGGCTGACTCCCTCCTCCTCCCCTCCCTCCATCCGCTCCTTGGGCTGCTTCCCCTCCTTTACCTTCACGAGGTGGCGTCGGGCCTTCGAGTGTTCAGCCCTCTCCTTCACCAGCGCCTGGGCCTGCTGCATTGACCTTACTCTCCACACCCTCCCCTCCTCCTCCTCCTTGGTCAAGATGCCAATTCGCTCTTCCAGGATGTCCACCATGGCCCTGAGCTCATCCCGCTTCCTCTCCACCTCTCCATAATCCTCAACCGCCTCCTTCAGACCCGCCACCTTTGCTTTTTCGAGGCGCAGGTCCTGGCGGGCTTGAGTGAGGGAAGCAGCAACATCTCCCTCCACGCTCGCCAGGCGGGGCCCGTACTTCGTCCGCATGGCCACAAGGTCGCGCTCGTGCGCCTTCTGCTGCATTCTGCTGCATCTCTGCGTGGCTTTGTTGGCGATGTTGGCGAAGTTGTTGAGAACCTTCTTTCTCCACGCCTTCTATCCCTCTTGCAGCTGCTTCATCAAAGCCTTCCTCTTCTTCAACGCCGCCTTGTACGCCGCTGCCAAGGCGTTAAGTCGTTCGGATTCTAAAGCATCTTGTGCTGCCATGATCTTCTCAAATGCCTCCCTCGCTTTTGTCCCCTTCCTGTTCCTGTTTTGAGGGAGGGAGGGTGGGGAGGAGGTGAGGAGTTAGGGGGAAATAAAATAAAGAAGGGGGAAGAAGAAATCACTACTATTAAACGAGGAATCGTCCACCAAAATTCCCACATATCCCCTCTACACTACAGACGCACATCACATGGACTTTGACCACATGAAATGCCATTAAAAGGGGAGAGACGTGAAGAAAGCGCGTGAGGAGTAAGTCGTACCAGCCCAGCAGGGAGCAAGTGCTGTGCCAGCCCGTGACGTCGCGGTTGATGATGATGCACCCCCCGTCAGCGGCCAGTGGGGTGCACGCGCTCATGCGTGCCGTGCATGCGTGCGGCCATGCGTGCCGTGCGTGCGTGCGTATAGTGCGTGCCGTGTGTGCGTGCGTATAGTGCGTGCGTGGGGTAAGCGTGCAGGGCATTTCGAGGCTTGTGCGGGTGCCGCTGCCTGGGCAGCAGTGATGGGGTGGTGGCAGTAGATGCTGCTGCCGCTGCTGCTGCTGCTGCTGCTGCTGCCGCTGCTGCTGCTCGGCTGCGGCTGTGCGTGCCGTGCGTGCTGTGCGTATAGTGCGTGCCGTGCGTGCAGTGGCTGCTGCCTGGAACGCTACATGTGCGTGTGCGCACAGAGCCTTGCCAAGCTGGTGTGGTTTGGGGGGTATTTGTGATGGTGCTGCTCCGCATTCGCCGCCTCCTTACTAGGGCACACAAAGTAAAGGACGCAGGAAATTGAGCGCAGTCATGGGTTGATCGGCGTGTATATAGCGTCTACAGAGAGGCATGCCCCCGATCTCATTCCAAAACAACCTCTGCCGACGATGGTCAGCACTAGGAAGGCGTTACTCGAGACTACACCTCGCGCACCATCACAAATACCCCCCAAACCACACCAGCTTGGCAAGGCTCTGTGCGCACACGCACACGTAGCGTTCCAGGCAGCAGCCACTGCACGCACGGCACGCACTATACGCACAGCACGCACAGCACGCACGGCACGCACAGCCGCAGCCGAGCTGCAGCAGCGGCAGCAGCAGCAGCAGCAGCAGCAGCGGCAGCATCTACTGCCACCACCCCATCACTGCTGCCCAGGCAGCAGCACCCGCACAAGCCTCGAAATGCCCTGCACGCTTGCCCCACGCATCCACTATACGCACGCACACACGGCAAGCACTATACGCACTATACGCACAGCACGCACGGCACGCACAGCCGCAGCCGAGCTGCAGCAGCGGCAGCAGCATCTACTGCCACCACCCCATCACTGCTGCCCAGGCAGCGGCACCCGCACAAGCCTCGAAATGCCCTGCACGCTTGCCCCACGCACGCAATATACGCACGCACACACGGCACGCACTATACGCACAGCACGCACAGCACGCACGGCACGCACAGCCGCAGCCGAGCAGCAGCATCTACTGCCACCACCCCATCACTGCTACCCAGGCAGCGGCACCCGCACAAGCCTCGAAATGCCCTGCACGATTGCCCCACGCACGCACTATACGCACGCACACACGGCACGCACTATACGCACGCACACACGGCACGCACTATACGCACGCACGCACGGCACGCATGGCCGCACGCATGCACGGCACGCATGAGCGCGTGCACCCCACTGGCCGCCTGCCACCAACAAGGGCAGCAAGGGCCAAGGGTCCAGATAACCATTATCCATCAAAATATAAATCAGTCTAAATGAGCCTTGAAAAAGGGCCGCTGCTGTCAAATGTCTTGTGCTTGTCCAGTTCTTGATCTTGTCCCGTCCAGGTAGGAAAGTGCCCAGTCAAGCGCTGCGGTAGGGGAAAAGGGAGGAGAACAAGAAAAGCAAAGCATGCGGAAAGGAACAGCGTAAAAAGAAGATACAGCGGGTTGTAACCACACCAGATAGGAGCAAGGGAGACCACGTACCCGCGCTGTCAAGGCGACTGCAAGGAAGGAAAGGGCACGGGCGTGGAACTGTCCCGTCAACGCACACCATGCGCACAATACGAAATACAAAGCAAGCATCCTCAACCCCACCCTCCCCCTCTCACCCTCCTTTCCCCCCATCCTCATTCCCCCTCTCTTCTACTCCTCCATATCCTGCTTGTACACATTGCATCTTCTCAGCCCCAGTCCATTCTCCTCTTGCTCTTATTTCTCCTTTTCCTCCTCTTTCTCCTTTTCCTCTTCTTTCAACTCGTTCGCCCTGCACATCACACAAACCCTCTTCCCCACTTATGCCTCCGAACTGCCCGCGCCATCTGCAGGGTCAAGCTGCGCTTCAGTGGGATTAGAGGCGGGAGATAACAGTGCAGCTCCTGTCCCATTCTAAGGCAGCCAGCCCCTAGGCGTGCCGTTGGTACCGGAGGAAAGGAGAAGAAGAAGAAGAAGAAGAAGAAGACCGCAGAATTCGCTGCTTTTGCCCACGCGTTTGGCGCCTGACAAGAACGCGGCATGGCTGCCCTGGGCTAGTGTGCTGGGTGCGTGCCCCGTCTCGAGTAAGAGCAGGCAAGGAAGTTGCTCTTGTTAAACGAGTGGAGCCTTGCAGCTCTTATCTGGAGGGAGGGAGGGCTGGAGGGAGGGAAGGGGAGGAAGGGGAGGAAGGGGAGCGATGAGTGATCGAGAAGAAGAGACAAAGGAGAGAGGCCGTATCGCCGTTCTCGGTGCTTGCTTAGGACACATGCAGGCCATCGTCGTGGCCCGCAATGCCAAGAAGGGGAAAAGGGGGGTAGGCATGGGGGGGTGGAATGATAGATCTGCATGTTACCCCTTACCTCCCTCCCTCCCTCCCTTCCTCCCTCCGCCCTCCCTCCGCCCTCCCTCCCTCCCACCTTACCAGCTGCAAGAACGACCAGAAGCAATCGGCAAAGCCCGTGTAGCTCTAGCTCTCTCTCTGATCTCCGAAGCGCGTGCCATAATCTGCCTCGTCGTCCGTCTCGCCTTCGTCCTTGTGTCCTTGTCCTTTCCCCGCTCAACATAAACCGTAGGCGCCGGCGGCCCATGGGGTGGGAGGGGGGAAAAACAGCTAGCTAGGTAGGTGGTCAGGATGTGGTCGCCGCTCGCCCTGTGGTGTGGATGTACAGCGAAAAGCGTGAGTGTAATGGCATGGATGGGGCATGAATGAGGGAGCAAGAGAGCCCCGCTCCTCAGCTTCTTCAGCCTCCCTTCTCCGTCCGTCTCGTCGCCAGATTTTCAAAACCAGCACGTCCTAGACGAGGATGCGGCGTTTCCGTCGAACCGGCCCTTCCGGTTCACCACCACACACACCCCTTCCTCACCTCTGTGTGAGTCGTGCATTTTTCGTGCAAGCGTCGTCTGGTCGTGCCCCGGGCCCGGAGATCCGTCAAATCGAAATTGCAAGCCAAAGCAAAGTGCAGCACGGTGGTGCGCCTGTGGTGTCCTGGGGTCAAAATGGGTCAAAAAATTGGCAGGGCGAGCGAGCATGATCATCATGTGGGGGCCTCTTCTTCCTGATTTTTCAACGTACCCCAGAGCAGCTAGAGAGTGTGCTATGAGGTTCATGAATCTGGGACATGAAAGGACATATGAGAGAGCACGGTGCGCCGCCCCCAAAAAATTTAGGACATAAACCCGTCCTTCGGATGAGCCAATGCCCTTTCGATGCTAGCCCATCTTCCCCACTGTCTCGTCCCGATGGCGGAGCGGGAAGAGGGGCGCAGTCGCAGGCAAGAAAAGAACGGGGCATAGAAATGAGGGGGTGCACCTCTGTTGCTTTGGGTCTCAATTCTTGATGAATCTTCTCAAATATTGGGCTTCCCCTCCCGAGAAGAATGCGAGGTGTAGTCTCGAGTAACGCCTTCCTAGTGCTGACCATCGTCGGCAGAGGTTGTTTTGGAATGAGATCGGGGGCATGCCTCTCTGTAGACGCTATATACACGCCGATCAACCCATGACTGCGCTCAATTTCCTGCGTCCTTTACTTTGTGTGCCCTAGTAAGGAGGCGGCGAATGCGGAGCAGCACCATCACAAATACCCCCCAAACCACACCAGCTTGGCAAGGCTCTGTGCGCTGTGCGTGTCGCACATGTAGCGTTCCAGGCAGCAGCCACTGCACGCACGGCACGCACTATACGCACAGCACGCATAGCACGCACGGCACGCACAGCCGCAGCCGAGCTGCAGCAGCGGCAGCAGCAGCAGCAGCAGCAGCGGCAGTAGCATCTACTGCCACCACCCCATCACTGCTGCCCAGGCAGCGGCACCCGCACAAGCCTCGAAATGCCCTGCACGCTTGCCCCACGCACGCACTATACGCACGCACACACGGCACGCACTATACGCACTATACGCACAGCACGCACGGCACGCATGGCCGCACGCATGCACGGCACGCATGAGCGCGTGCACCCCACTGGCCGCCTGCCACCAACAAGGGCAGCGAGGGCCAAGGGTCCAGATAACCATTGGGCGGTGCAGCGCGTCCACTTCCAGGGCGAAGGCCTCAAAATGGTGCTGCGACTTCAATAAAGGCAACAGAATGTATTGGGGATACGCCATGGTACCCTCAGTACTTTTGTTGCCTTTTTTGAAGTTGCAGCACCATTTTGAGGCCTGCGCCCTAGAAGTGGACACGCTGCACCGCCCAATGGCCTTGACACGGACGACGACGGCGCGGGAAATCGACTAGCTTGTCCTCCTTACGAGGGGTTGAAGCGCTCACCAGCATGTTCTTTCTCACGCCTCAAAAACGAGCTGCTCCGGCGGCGTGACCGTGCCGATCACCAAAAGTCACAAAATCTAGCAGTTTAGGGTGTTTCTCCGTCTTTTCGCCATCTTTTGTTGTTTTTCGATCGCTAGGAGCCACCGCAAAATAATCGCGCGAAACCATCTTCTTGTCCTCATCGGTTCGATTCTAAATCATTGCCGGACGTATTTTGCGGCGATTCCCCACTTATGCCTCCGAACTGCCCGCGCCATCTGCAGGGTCAAGCTGCGCTTCAGTGGGATTAGAGGCGGGAGATAACAGTGCAGCTCCTGTCCCATTCTAAGGCAGCCAGCCCCTAGGCGTGC
>Ga0209491_10008971_pt1 | contig 12444 bp, 17 predicted proteins | sample BON02_FD_187213 | JGI IMG/M metagenome (GOLD analysis project Ga0209491, IMG submission 187213) | Freshwater microbial communities from Lake Bonney liftoff mats and glacier meltwater in Antarctica - BON-02 (SPAdes) (version 2) | ecosystem: Environmental > Aquatic > Freshwater > Ice > Glacier... | reverse complement strand
CGCGGCGACGTTTATGACACGGGAGGAGGTGGAGGGGAAGGTGGAGAGCTTTGCGGTGTTGCCTATTTTGTTGTTGGCGGAGATTTTTCATCCCGATGACTTGCCTGATGTGTACGCGGCGATTGGTGCGCATTGGTTCAGGAGGCGGCCTAGTTTTGGGGGGGGAGGTGGGGAGGGAGGAGGGGGGGGAGGGAGTAATGGGAGTATCAGCAGCACGAACAGCAGTAGCAGCAGTACGAGCAGTAGGGACTCGGCGAGCCCGGGGCCGAGTTCGGGGACGGTGCCGGAAGCGTCATGGATCTGCAAGTGTATTGATAAGAGGAATACGGAGATTACGGCCTTGGTGCGGTTTAGGTCGTTTGCGGCGCCGTCGGAGGGGTACGCGGGGGCGGCGATGCTGTCTATTTTGCCGTTGAAGAGGAGCAAGTATATTGCGGATCCGGACGCGCAGGTTAATATGAGGTCGGGCGTGTCGTCGAGGCATCCTTTGAGGGATACCCTGGGGGCGTTGCCTACTGCTCTGCCGGAGCACGATGATGAGGACGATGATGACGAGCACCACCATCATTTGGTGTTGGGGAGGGGGAAGGGTGGAGGGGGGGTGGGGGCCTCGGGGCATGATCAGGATTTGTTGGACGATGAGGAGGACGAGGTGGAAGACGATGATGGGGTTTATTTGGATGCGCAGGGTGATGATGCTATGTTCCGGCCCTTGCGGCGGGGGATGACGGTGTTGTCGGCGGAGACGAGCGGGCCCCAAGCGGTGCCTCTCGCCAAGCACGCCTCCGACCCCCACCTGCATAACCACAACGACCATCACTATCATAGCCAGCCCCACCACACCTCCTCTCATCTGTCCGGCTTGAACGGCGGGACCTCGAACCAGGCAGGCATGTCTTGGGGAGGGGTCGGGATGTCCGAACGCTCAGGAAACAACAACCACGGCGCCTCGCAATTCTACCACCACATCCAGCACCAACAGCAACAGCAACAGCAGCAGCACCAGCAGCAGCAGCAGCAACAGCAACCCCCACGCAACAACAGCTTGGACGGGAGCAGCAGCCACGGGGGCGCGATGGACCAGGATCTTCCCACCAACCAGCTGACCCAGGCGCAGCTCTTCCTCTTGCAGGAGGAGGGCAGCGGCAGCGGCAGTGGCCTTCTCAACGGCACGCAGCAGCAGCAGCAACAGCAACAGCAACCGCAGCCACAGCAGCAACAGCAGCAGCAGATGTGCAACCAGGTCTCGCCGGATGGGTTGGCGGTGGAGGAGGAGGACGCGGGGAGCGTGGCTACTGACTTTGAGTTGTATGGTTCCAGTCCTAGCCCGGAGCCCCATTTGCTGGGGCACTCCCGCCGCAGCCCCACGCAACGCCAGCAGCAGCAGCAGCAGCAGCAGCAGCAACTTCAGCAGAACGGGCAACAGCACCAGCAGCAGCAGCAGAATGGCCAAGAACAACAACAACAACAACAGCAGCAGCAGCAACAGCAGGAGCAGCAACAGCAGGGGGTGATGGTGCTGCCCCTGCCACATCTACCTAGAATGGTGCCGTCGTTGATCCGCGCCGTCAGCAGCAGCGCCGCGTTAGGCGCTCGGTTCGGAACAATGCCCCGGGGGGAGGATGATGGGGGGATGCGGGGAGGGACGTTGAGTCACAGCAGTAGCAACACCGACTTGGATATGTCGTGCCATGGCCCGGCGGATCCGAATGGGTACGGGGGGCTGCAGTGGACGCCCGCGCCGTTGGCTACTTTGTTGGGGGTCAAGGCGTTGCTTAATGGAGGAGGAGAAGCAGGTGCAGCTGGTGGGGTAGGGAATGGGACCACGCCCGCGCCCGCGCCTGGGAGTCTGTCGCCGGCCAAGCAGAAGAGGAGGATGAGCAGGGCTGTCTCGGGCGGGACGCGTGTGACTGGCACCAGCGCGGCAACTGCTGCTGCTGCTGTGGCGACGGCGGCTGAGGCGGCAGTGCCGGGGTTTCTGGCTCGCTCCCTTTGACGTTAGGGGGGCCGCGGTAGGTCCGAGAAGAAGGAAGAAGGAGGAGGAGAGGGAGAGGGGAGGAGGACTGATTATTCTTTGTGTATGTGTGTGTGTGTGAATGTGTGTGGGCCTGCCAGTGCATGTGTGTGCGAAGAACAAAAATGAGGGGGAGAAATTTGGAAAACGGGGAGTAAGAGGGAGGGAGGGACGACGTAGCCTCGTGTGGCATGAACGGGGAGAAGGCAGGAGACTACTTCTTTCCTGGAGGGTCATGCATGCGAACGGCGACGAGGGAAAATGCAAAGGGTGATTGGATGGGAGATAAGAGGGAAGGTGAAGGAGAGGTGCTTGCTGATTTGCTCCTGAGGCAAAACGGGACCTGGTCAGAGAATTAATTCATTCGATTAAACAACAACAACAACAACAATAAACAAGTAAAGGAAGAAGCACCAGCCAACCAGCCATAGCAACAGCAGCACCAGCAGTAACAGCAGCAGCAGCAATAGCACGTATTGGAAGGAGGAGGGAGGAGGAGCAGCAGCAGCATGAGCAGCCATGAACGGGAGCAGCAAGCAAACAATTTTGGACCGCGTAGGGATGGAGCGAGGAAGGGAGTGACAGAGAGGAGATGAGAAAGGAGAGAGACGCGCCACGCATTTAAACTATCTACATGCCATAAGACGGTAGCAAGGGACCAGCAGCAGTAGCAGCAGTAGCAGCAGCAGCAGCAGCAGCAGGAGGAGGAAATGTGTCGATGATGCCTGCCTGTGATCGTCCCCCGTACATACGTATGTGTTAATTTTCTATTGATAAGCTCATTTGAAGTTAGTGTTATGACAGTGCAGGTTTTTTTCCGCTCGTAGGAAAGACGGCGCTAGACGCAGAAGAAGCAGCAGAAGTGAGAAACGGAGAAGGAGAAAGACGTCCCCGGTAATAAGAACAAGAAGATTGAGAAGCTAAGAAGAGTAAGACCTCATACATGATGATATATGATGATGAAGAGAAGGGGACAAGGAGAACGGATGAATAAGAAAGGCGACTCGGCCGCAACGGGAGAGAAGGGCGTGAGTGTGAGAGTGGGAGAAGGCGACAAGGGAAGAGGGAAGAGGAAGGAAGAGGGAGTGTGCGTGCGTGTCTTTCTGTGTGTTTATGTATAAGAGAAGAGCCCCTCTTTTCCCTATATATTTAATTATATACGGCTTGGAGAGCGGAAGATGACGGAGAAGAAAGAGAAGAAAATCTAATAGACAGGGGCGAGAAAGAGCAGGAGGAGAGGAAGGGTTGCACATATATGTGGCTAGAGGAGGGGAGGATCCCCTTCAGGTATTACGCTAGAACAACAAGACCAAGGGACGAGACTGAGAAGAGAGAGAGAAAGAGACCTGAAATCGAAATGTGCATCGTACACCAACCGACAATCAAACATTAGCCTTTTGTCACCCCTTAGATCGATGATGATGATAATAGAAGAGGAAGAAGAAGAAGAGGAGGAGAAAGCAGTGCCCTCTCAAAAGAAACCACCAATAGTCAAACAAACCTTTGTGAGCCTGACAGCGAGAGAGAGAAAGAGTGTATGTGTGTGGGGGGGGTCAGAGTAATAAGGAAGCCCCTCTCGTCACCCTTAAACGGCGAATAAAATCAACATGAAAAGAACTTCCTCAACATTTGTTTTACTTACTTTCTATGTCTTTTCCTTGCTCTCTAATTATCTACATGGTCTTCCTCCTCTTTCTCCTCCTCTTCCTCCTTCTTGCTAAGCCCTAACCCCGAAGCATCATCCAGCACCTTGGCGCTCACATACTCCTTCAGTGTCTCCCGACTCACATTCCCCATCACCCCCCCCGCCAACCCCCCAAACATCTCCTTGTCCACCAAACTCATATTCACGCCCCCAGGCCCCAACATCTGGTGTACATATTCCCGTGTATCAAACTTCTCTGCCTCCTGATACTGAGTCTCCGTAGCCGCTTCCTCCGCCAAGACCCGCCGCCAGTCCATGTTATTTTCCAGGGCACCCTCCTTCTTCTCCAACAGCAGCTTCACAGCCCGCTCGGGCCCAAACCCCTCCAAACTCCAATACGTACCGTCCAAGGCAATCCGGCCCTTAAGCTTCCCACCCAACAAAAGCTCCGTGCTATTTACCAACCCCAGCTTCAGACTCGTGGCCGCCGCTTTAAACAAGACGTCCTCCTTGCGCGTCTCCGGCGGGACAGGCACCGTCACTTCCAGCTCCCAATCGTTCTCCGTCCACGAATACCGGTCCCCCACCCGTCCCACCCCACCGGGGCCACCCCCTCCTTGCATGCACTGCACCAGGCCCCGGGCGCGACGGGAGGGGGGAGGTCGGGAGGAGGAGGAGGGGCGAGGAAACCAGCCTTGGCAGAGGGTCAGGAGCGATGCAAGGAGGAGCAGGACGACAGGACGAGGTGCTGCTGCCCTTCTTCTTCTTGTTGTGGTCGTGGTCATGGCTGTGTAGTGTGGTTTTGGGTGGGTGGTGGAATGAAGGGCAACGTGGAGGAATGAAGGGCAACGGCAGGATGAGATGATGCTGCTGGTGTCTTGTGCGTTTGCCTTGGCTGCCAGTGTGTCCAGCAGGACCACAGCAAGCGGCTATACAGGCTGTCTACCACGTCGTCGTGCCGTGGTGATGCGTGATGGTGGCGGCGGTGTCTTGCTTGGAGCCTCGAAAATGCCTCCCTGCCCTGCCCTGCTTCCCCCTCTTCTCTATTGCATTATCATCTCGCTCACCACGCACTCCCTCATTCCCACACACCACACCACACAGGACACGCACTCTACCATCACCGCACCACCACCATGACGACAGCGGCCAAGTCGACATGGAATTCCAAGCAGGGCGAGGCCTCGGACCTGGGGAGCTGGAGCCTGGGCGGGCAGACGTCCCGTCAATTCTCTGTCCTCGACATGCCTGCGCACAAGACCCTCAAGTACCGCAAGCCGGGCCAAGACACGGTGGCGGAGCTGCGCAAGAAGGATTTGCGGAGTGTGTTGGACGAGAAGGAGCGGGCGGCACACATGGCCAACCTCCAGGAGCGTGGCAAGGAAGGGGATTTGGGGGCCCGCGAGGAGCTGCGGCGGTTGGAGGTTGGAGAGGCCGCGGCCACGCCCTTGTTGCTCAAGGATAAGGAAGAACTCCGCCAAGCCACCCAGCGCTTTGACGACCGCGATGACGAGGCGGATGATGATGATGACGATGCGGGCGGTGCGGGTGGCGCGGGGGATGAGAGTGATTTGGATAGCAGTGATGACAGCGACGATGACGATGACGACGACGACGAGGACCTGCTGCGGCTCGAGCTGGAGAAGATCAAGCAGGAGCGGGAGGAGGCACGCCGGAAGCAGGAGGACGAGAACAAGGCCGAGGCGGCCCGGCGGAAGGAGGATGAGATTAATGCGGCGGCACTAAAGGGGAATCCGCTTCTGGCGGGTGGGAGTGGGAGTGCACAGATCAAGCGGAAGTGGAATGACGATGTGGTGTTCAAGAATCAATCACGGGGGCAGCCGGCGAAGAAGAAGAAGTTTGTGAATGACACGATTCGCAACCCGTTCCACAAGGCGTTCTTGCAGCGGTACATGAAGTAACAAGTTGGAAAATGTTTGTGTGTGTGTTGGTGAGGTTGATGTGTGTGGTCCATCTCATCTTCCCTTTGTCTATAGAAAAAGCTGAGCGCCAACAATACAAGAAAAAACAAAATGATGAGACACATAACAACAAGCAGTTGCTTTCTGATTTTAATCGTCTATTTATCACATCAGTTTCGTCTCGCCTAAGGCAAACCTCTCTTTGCCATAAATTCACTAATTATCTACACATGCATTTACCTAGAGAGAGAGAAACAGAGAATCGGCCTCGTTCCTCATCTTCTCATCTTCTCATCTTAGCTTGCAATAGCCACGGGCGACCCCAGCCCATGCGACTTGCTCTTATGACTACTGATGCTGCTGCTGCTGCTAACCACCTCCTTGATCTGACAATAAGCCAAAAGCTCCTCACTGTCCGTCAGCACGAAAATCCGCACTTGCAAAACACCCTCAGCCGCAGGCAGCGTCTCTTCCACCACCAAATAAGGCTGCAAAGGATCTGCTGCCCCACTCTCCTCCCTTGCCAAGCGTCGGGCTAATTCTTCTTGGAAGAGGGTTTTTACTTTCTGGAGCATCGGCGTCTCACCTCCGTACCTCTCGACAATCTCAAGGAAGAAGGGGCTGCGTTGCACCGTTTGTGGGTGGCCCGTGTCGGCGTTTTCTTTGAAAAAGCAGAAACCGGTTCGGTCACCAGTTTCCCGCGTGATGGCGTCGAGCAGGGAGCGGTACTCGGCCGCGCCCACGGGTTCCTCCTGTGAAGATGAAGTAAAAGAGGAGGGTGTGGGTTGGAATGCTTTTCTTTTTAATCCCCTACTCCCTTTTGCAGCGAGCCAGGAGAAGCCCGACGAGCTTTGCTTTCTCTTCTTTCCCTTCCCCCACCTTGCAGCAATAGTTCAGAAAACTTACATCCGTGAGCATCAGGTCGTCGCTGCTGACACGTCGCTCCACTTTGAACTTGACTACTTGCTGCGCGACCACGCCAGAGCTACGCGCCTTGGCTTCATCCTTCTTCCGCCGTTTTTCTTCTTCTTGGTGCTGTGTTGTGGGGACAGAGGAAAGGAAAAGTTTCAGACATCCTATTACGTGCTAGTTCTTACCCTCACGAGGTGCGAGAAATAATGCTGCGGCTTGACAAACGCACATCCCTCCTCTCCCTTCCTCCCCTCATTTACTCACTACCTTCAACACACATACACGTACACACGTACCTCGAGTTCCTCCACTAGTTTACTGCTCAGATTTCCAATAAAGAAGGAAGTAACGCAGTTGAGGCCAATGACGACGACACTGATTTGATAAGCCATGAAATACATGTAGCTGGCAGCGCTGGTCAGCGTGATGAAGTTCCCGGCGATGAGGTTGATGTTGTTGACGATCAGGAGGCAGAATAGGGTGACTGTTTGTTTGCGTGTGTTGGGAGTGGGAGAAAGCAGGGAGGAGAGGAGAGGGGTTAGTGCTTTCTGATTCGCGGGAGAGTGTATGTCTATACAAATTACTCTCTCCCAACCCCTTTTTCCTCCCACCCCCCTTTCAAAAATACGTACCCATGCCCTCCTTGTAGCTATTAAAGTTTAGCAAATAGTACAAATTACCAGGAAAGTCCTTCTCTTCCCACATCGTGTCCGCCACGTCCACCTTCCCGCCAAACACATACATCCCCACATAACAAAACACGTGCATCATCGTAAAGACCACCGTCGCCTGGCCCACAAACGCAGGCAGCAGCTTCTTGAACACCACCAGCAAGGCAGCATATTCAGGCAGCCGAATAAAGATCCGACCGATGTCACAGCACGACGCCAAGAGAATAGCCAGACAGGCAAGTTTCTTACTGTGGGTGTAAGGCTCCAACTTCAGCACCCCTCCGTCCTTGGTAAGTGCCACGATGAAGGCAACGAGCGAGATGAACGAGAAAACGACGGCCAAAATGTTCATGACATTAAAGTTGTCCTTCAGGAAATACTTGAGCGCGCCCGTTCGACGGTACCGATAGACGACGTCGGCCGTAAATAGGACCCGGAAAAACCAGATCAACACCCAAAAGCCGGTGCTGTAAAAGAAATCCCAATAATTCATGATGGAGCCCAGGACGCTGAGCAAGTGAGCGACGGTAGCCGCGTCGAGCAGGCGTTGGGTGCAGGGGTGGTAGAAGGTGGTTTGGCGGACCTTGGAGACGCGGTCGTCGAGGGAGGCCATCAGGACTTCGAATTGTTCGAAGTTGTATTCGTGGGGTCGGCGCTGGTTTGGTTTAGAGAGATGAGAAGTAGGAGGAATGGAGGGAGAGAGTTAGTGTGTGTCTGTCTGCTCTATGTGTAAAGTTCTTTGACTGCGTGCGCATCGAGAATATTGGCGTCAGCAGGGTGATATTGAGGGGAGAAAGGGAAAGCAGAAGCTAGCACCACCACCCGCAAAACATACCTTATTGCTATGCCGCATCAACGTCTCAATCTTGCCCGTGCTATACTTAGGCCGCAATCGCTTCAAGACATATGCCAACAGCTCCTTCGGCAGGAACCCGTCCTTGGTCTCATCTAATGCCTCAAAAGCCAAAAAGAGAGCCTTGTGTCGATTCTCCTTCCGCTTGACCGCCGTCTCTTTCAGCTTATCAGAATAAATCTGAAAAATCCTCGCCAAAATAATATTATGGATCATGAAAAATGTGATGATCATAAAGGAGGCAAACACGAAGAAGTTCATAAAGGCATGTTTGTAGTAAGGCAGGTAGGTATCCGGGTCGTTGACGGTGAGGGAGAGGAGGTACAGGTTGAGGAAAGCAGAGGGGAAGCTTTGAAAGATTGATTGCCCCGATATGCCGTCCCGGTCTAGATGCGCATAGAGCACCACGCACACGCAGGAGTATAAGACGATCACAAACAGCTCCAGACCTGTGTGTGTGTTGGATGGGGAGAGATGAGAACATGTGTAGGGTGATGAGTAAGCAAAGGCGAGACAGGAGCCTGCACGACGGAGCTTTGACACGTCCCTCGTCTTCTCTCGCTTCACATCTCTGCGCGTACGTACCGATCCAGAGCATGACGGAGGGCAAGGTTTTGGAGTAGTTGATCATGGCGTTGCGGGCCCGCTTGCTGTAGTACACGATGGGGTAGGCCCGGACAATGCCCGTCACTTTCAGCACGCGGAGGCCTTGCCTAGAGAACATCAATGTGTGAGAACAGACAGAGGCTATAAGTAAAGCGTTGTCATCGCAATTTATCTTTTACTCGTACTCACAAACCGACCCGACCACCAGCCCCCTTTAAAACTCACCAGAGCACGCCGACGAAATGAAAAATCAAACACAAGCAAAACGCCTGCGTCCACCGATTGTTCCAGGTGGTACGATAACCCTTGGCACGCATCTGCATGTAGATGTCCACAGCAAAGACGCTGTCGCAGATGACCTCCAAAATAATCTCATACCAGTCCTTCCCCGCCTCGCGACGGGCGGAAACCTCAGGCTTTCTGAACGGCGAGAGCTCCGTCACGGACACAAGGATATAGAGCAAGCAGGCCGTGAACAAACAAAGCTTCCACAAGGTCTTTTTCCGGGCATAGTACCAGCGCATAGAATCGTAGTCATCCACGACGTTGGGCCGCTTCTTCTTCTCGGCGTCCATCAAGTAAAGCATGGCCTTGAAAATCTCTTGATTGCGCTCGGCCGAAAAGGGCCCTGCGCGAGGCGTGTAATTCTCCTCCTTGGCTATCTGCACCAGTTTCATCTTGTCCAGGTTCAGGATGTCCTCCTCCGTGTCGTGGAGGGCCAACTCCTCGTTGTCCGCCATGGCTTGGGCTTGACTGTCGTCCGCGGTGGAATTGCCACCGCTTGGACGCTGCGACCCTTCCATCTGCTCGGACACTATGTGTGTTGCTGTCGATTTTGGGGGGGGAGGTGAGAGATTGTACGTGCAGTGACTGCCATGCCCATGCAATGCACCAGTCACAAGTGAGAGTGCAATGGCCCATGCATCACCATCATTCATTCACCCGCAGGCCTCTCTCTTAGGGCTCCGGTCGTTTGTCCTGCCAAGCCACATGCCCTCTCAGGAGGGGTAAGGGTGTGTACACTTACGGTGTATGTCCATTGCAGTGACGCTTGTTGTAGCTTGCGCGCGTGTATTCTATCACCTAAGCGATGACGCGTGTTTCTTCCTTGTGAGACTGGGGGGGCGTGCTATGGTGCGTGGAGGGCTTGGTTTGGGGAACCTGTTGATGGTGTTGTGTTTGGGTAGAGAGAAAGAGGTGCACGAGTAAGTGCCTGTGTCTTTGCTGCGTGGTCCAGGCGTACACACGCATAGCGCGCCGCGCTGTGGACAAGCGCTCTGGCTGCGGTGAGCATGCAGAAGCTTGGAGTATTGTACGTGTAACGTCTACGAGCGCCGTTTTGCGGAATTCAAATCGAGGTCGCCTTCCATCACTGCTGTCTTGCACCCACACGTTAACTTACACTGATCGTGATCGCTGCTAGCAAGCGCCCGAGTAGCGTTCGGCGGTACCGTGGCCACGTGCTTAGGGGGTTGGCTGGTCTTTATGACCTGAGCACACCATCCCTTTGAGCGCAGAACTCCAAGCACCATCGTCGTCCAAATTTTGCACAATATGGGCTGCCCACATGTCTTCTCATTCTCTGCCCTGTGTGCTTGCATTCAAGCTGCTCTGACCCTCCTGCTCCTGCTCCTCCCCACACCACAATGCACAGGTGGGCGCGCGTCGCTGCCCGACCCAATGCCAAGAAGACGGACGGTGGCGCCACGCGCTGGTGGGATGCTGGTGGTGGTGCTGCTGCTGGGCGTGGTGGGACTGGTGGGGGCGGAGCCCGGCAAGTGGGGCAAATCGGCAGTCTTCATCAAGGGGAAGTGGACGCAATTCGACGAGAATGACGAGGCCGGCGTGCCACAACCCTACCCACCATGGACCGACTCCTGGATGCAGAATGACACGAGCATCATGGTCTCCATCTCCTCGTTTCGGGATTACCGGTGTCCCAAGACGCTCTACAACCTCTTTACGTACGTGTTCTGGGGAATAGAGAGGGGAGGGATATGTATGTCTTATACGACGTTAGAAATGTGCGCACGCTCGCACATCTCCGCGCGGTCCCACCCTAGGCAGAAGACCAGGGGCAGGGCTGCACTTGGACAATTTGAATGGGGGTGTTTGTGCGTGCGTGTCTGCTCGTGCGTCTCTGCGTGCATGTATGCCCTTCCCATGTGGTTTCACACCCATGCTACAGTGGAGGGCTTAGTTGTCTCACATTTCTTCCTCATTCCACTACTATTGTCTCACGCTCACCGCTCCACCCCTCATTCACAGCAAAGCCACCAACCCTGACCGGGTCTACGCGGGCGTCGTCCAGCAAAACAGCCAAGGAGACATCGACTGCCTCTATGGCTACTGCGAGATGATCAAAGGAGAACGTGGACTTGAGCCCAAAACGCCCGCAACGGGGCCCGCGGCCAAGGTGTTGGAAAATTGCCCCCACGCAGATCAAGTGAAGATGCTGCGAGTATCGAGTGAGGACGCGAAAGGCCCGACCTATGGACGGTATTTGGGGAGCAAGCTGCTGGGCGAGGAGGAGTTTTGCATGCAGATTGATGCGCACATGGATTTTGAGGATGATTGGGATAAGCAGCTGTTGGATATGTGGGGTGAGTAGGTCTTTGTGGTGTGTATGTAATAATGTGCGGCGGCATGCACGAGGACGCAATTAAGCACATGTGCTGCCTTCCTGCTGCTTGCACCACCGTAAGACCCTCATCCTCACTCATGCTTTTCCTCCTATTTCTCTCTCCCTTCCACACACACACCCCCCCTTACCAGGTCTAACCAACAACGAATACGGCGTGCTCACCACCTACGTCCCCAACTTCGACCAGCTCCATCTCAACCTCAACGGCCGATACGAGGTCCCACAAATCTGCAAAGTCCTCTACACGGAACCCGAAAAAATGGTCCGCAACGAACAAGCAACCAACTGCATCTGGCTGAGCAAGCCGAAGCTGACCTCGACGTGGGCGGCTGGGTTTAGTTTTAATAAGTGCCATGCGGACTTGAGGACGCTGTATGACCCGCATTTGCCCTCCTTGTTTGACGGGGAGGAGTATTCTAAGTATGCGCGGATGTGGACACGGTACGTCTATCCTTCCTTCCTGATTTCCTTCCTCCGTCATCATCCCTCTTCTCTTTCCTCTTTTCCTCCCTCCCTCTTTCCCTTCCTAACACTTTCAAGTGCTCCATTCAATTAGATAAACCTATATATGTCTCATCCCTTTCCACTCCCTCCCTTCCTCCCTCCCTCCCTCCTTCCTTCCACAGAGGCTACGACACCTACACCCCCCACCGTAGCATCGTCTATCACGACTACACCCATGGCCCTCAAACCAAAGACGCCAACGCCTGGGCTCGGAAACACCGAGAGCTGCAACGTTCCCACGATCGGCTCAGCACCTTGCTCGGTGCTCCTGACGCTCATGTGAAGAGAGATACGCCGGAAGCGAGAAAGATGTTGGGTAGGTGGGATTTGGGCGACAAGAGGAGCTTGAATCAGCTGATTGCGTTTACGGGGGTGGATACACGGAAGACGAAGATTGATTTTGATAATTGTGGGAAGTTGCAGTGGGTCCCTTTTGAGGAGGGGGAGGATGATGATTGGTATGTGGAAGATAGGAGGGAGGCCCAGGCGAAGGTAGAGAGAGAAGTGGGCAAGGTGAGGGCGCTCGCGAGTATGAGGGGAGAGAGGGTTTCAGAGGAGGGAGGGAAGGAGGGAGGGAGGGCGAAAGGCAGTAGTACCCGGCGGAAAGCGCGGGGTGGGAGGATGGATGAGCGGTTGGCGATTCCAGATGGGGGCGGAGCTGGGTTTGTGTCCG
>Ga0209491_10008969_pt1 | contig 12447 bp, 11 predicted proteins | sample BON02_FD_187213 | JGI IMG/M metagenome (GOLD analysis project Ga0209491, IMG submission 187213) | Freshwater microbial communities from Lake Bonney liftoff mats and glacier meltwater in Antarctica - BON-02 (SPAdes) (version 2) | ecosystem: Environmental > Aquatic > Freshwater > Ice > Glacier... | reverse complement strand
CCCCAAACAACTCATCACCTGCATCACCTGACAAAGCAACCGTGACCTCTTGCCTAGCCGACTGACAGACTAAATGAGTAGGTATTTGTGACGAATCAGCAAAGGGTTCATCGTACATATGCGGCAGTAAAGGAATTACTGCCTGAGCCATGTCAAAAGTGACACGCATTTCATGATGTTCGGTGCCTAAATAGTTGGCAACAGCACGAGCATAAGGTGCCTCATCAAACCCCGATTCATTAAACCCAATCGTAAAGGTTTTAATGGAACTTTGACCCGCTTCTTTAGCCTGTTGCTGCATAAGGGCAACGATGGTTGACGAATCAACCCCACCCGATAAAAATGCACCCAACGGTACATCAGCCAAAGACTGCAAACGAACAGCTTCACTTAAGGTTGATTCAAGCTGTTTTATGGCTTGAGCCTCATCATTTAATAAGTTAGCACTACCGCGTTCAACAACATTGGCTAAAGCCCACCAACGTTTAATGCTGACTGAACCATGATTTTGCCCAGGCCTTATCGGTTGTAAAGGTGCAACAGCAGGTGGCGACCCTTTAATAGTCAACATACACCCAGGCTCTAGTTTATAAATACCTTTATAAATACTTCTTGGTGCAGGCACCACCATAAAGCGCATATATTCAGACAGGGCTTCACGACAAACTTCATTATTAAAGCCTGAGTAAGCTTTTAAGGCTTTAAGCTCTGAGCCAAAGACAAATGCTAGACCTAGCTCAGTTTGATTGACCACATTTTGACTAAGTTCATCGAGTTGCGCCACACCTTTTCCGGCCTTACCTACTGGGCTACCCACCCAACCATAATAAAGTGGCTTTTCACCTAAACGATCACGCGCTAAAGTAAGTGAACAACTTATTTTATCCCAGACCGCAATGGCAAACATTCCAACTGCGCGTTGCAAAGTAGCTTCAATACCCCACTTTTCAAAACCTGCTAATAATGTTTCAGTGTCTGAATGACCTCGCCAGAAAACATTTACACCCTCAGAAGTAGCTAAAAGATCTAGTTCAGTACGTAAAGACAGGTGGTTATATATTTCACCATTGAAGGCTATGACATACCTATTACTAGCAGATTCCATTGGTTGATGACCAGCAGCAGACAAATCTATAATTGATAGCCGTTTGTGAGCTAATGCAACACCGTGACTAGCATCGGCCCAGGTGCCAGAATCGTCTGGACCTCGATGAACTAATTCATTCGATAGTTCTTTGACTATTGAAAGTAAATTTTCAGATGAAAAATTACTTTTTGATAAAACAAAACCTGTTAAACCGCACATCTTATATTTAAGCCTTTATGCTTACAACACACTATTATGGTGCCGACTCAGAAAACCTTACTTTGATTAAAACTTCTAGGCAGAAATCATGTACCAAAGAAGCTTCTATTTTTTGCCATAGCGTACGCGTAGCGAGTACAACGAGTAAGCAATCTTAAACCTTAGCAACTTCAAGAAGCAGACGCGACAATATCGGCCCAGTCTTTTGAATGCAATACTCTTTTTCAACTTTTTGCCTACCGGCTTGACCCATGCGCTTACGTAAATTTGAGTCAGAAACTAGCACCCTTAAAGCTTGTTCCCACTCGTCTAGAGTACTAGCTAGAAAACCAGTTACACCATGCTCTACTATTTCACAGTTAACACCTACTGGCGACGCCACAACAGGCAAACCGCAGGCCATATATTGAATAAGTTTGTAGCCACACTTACCACGCTCGAATGGACCATCTTCTAAAGGCATAATACCAACATCGAACCCAAATATAGACTTCACCTCTGTTTGCTCTGTCCACGTTATTGGTGACATTGGCAAACCTAGTGTATGGGAATCAATACCAATAGCTGAAAAATAGGCTAAATTTTCGGATATGAGTTGTTCAAAAACAGGCTTATAAGGCAGTAAATAATTTGCAGTTGAATTTTGTCCTATCCAGCCAATACACGGCAGCTTTTTATCAATATTAAATGGCAAAGTCTCTACGTATCTATCTAAATCAATTGCTGTAGGCACAATCTTTACATTTTTGGCACCCGATTTTCGAGCAAAATCAGCTATGTATTTGTTACCAGCTATCACTAACGATGCACCCACCATTAGTTGGGGGTGCTTCTTAGCTAATAAGCCCTTAACAAATGAGTTAGCGCTATGATCATAGTAGTGAAAAACCGCATCATCGTAATCTAAAACATAGGGTACATTACCCCTTATGAGTATTTTTTCCAACCAGTAAGGTAACCAAGGTAGCGCTTCTTTTTCAATCCAGATCAAATCAAATTTTTGATTAAATAACAATACTTTCACGCGACTAGAATAAGCACTTAACACTTCAAAAATATTTTTTGAGTTTTGTTGCAAGGCCTGCACATAACAATCAGAAAATAAATGCTTTACTTTGACATTAATGCCATCTGCCAACAACAGAGGTTCATATTGATTAAAACGCAACCTACTGCTTGCACCTCGTCGACTATAGCGAGTAAGAGCTAATATTTTTATCATTTATTTGCAACAAGCATACCAATATGCGAAAAAAATTTAAAAAAAAATTAAATATTAAATTACAAAACTAAAAAAATAATCAAAAATTTACATGATTTCTTCAACTCATTTTTAAGCCTATTTATTAATACACACGTCGTAATGAGTATTGAACTTCATAGCAAGGAACAATATAACAAAAGAACTCTTCATAAAGTTCTTTTGTATAAGAATTAAAGTTAAATATAATTTCAAAAAATTTCTTAATGCCATGCCTTAAATAGTACGGGGGAAATGACTTAAATACTAATTGAACGCTATCTATCATATAATTTTTTTTCTGTTGGTAATTAGGTATAGTTCTCTTAAAACCACCACCACTAGAGAAGTAATTCATAGTGTATAACCCAAAAAAATTTTTGTGAGTGATATCAGAATAATAATATGGATTAGAAAAGTGTGGGTCCACAATAAACAATAAGCCGTCGTCTTTCAAAACCCGAGCTAACTCTTGAAATAATTCAGGTAATTTTTCAATATGCTCTAAAAAGTGGTAAGTATAGATTTTATTAACGCTTTGATCTGGGAACTCCTTTAATACATCAAACACATCACCAACAATATTGACACCATCAAAATCCAACATATCAATACCTATTGCTTCAATATGTTTTTTTCTTGAACCGCACCCTAACTCTAAAGACACTCCATTTACTGGTAAATTTTGTAATAAATTATCTTTATCAAAATACGCCATATTTTTACCTTTAAAGCCCTTTATTTTTAGATAAATTTTTTAAACGATTGATTATTTTATTAATGGTCAAAGTACTAAATAATATGGTGGGTGATATAAAAATAGATTGAGCTAAAAACTTAAAACTTTCCAGATAATTTCCTGATTGAATTGACAAAGAGCTGCAGGTTAATAGTATTTTTGCTGTTGCAATTTTTTTTAAATTTTTAATATTATTGGGAAGATCTTTTCGAGCAAAAAATATTTCATACATGCTTTGCAACTCATCAACCCACTTTATTGCTTGTGAAGTAGATTTAGAGTTTGGGTGCTGACGAAAGAAACCAAGTGTTTTATGTAAATAATAAATATTACATTTTAATGCTGTTCTAATAAATATATCTCTGTCTAAAACAACATGCCATTTAGTACACACTTGTCCAATTTTTTCTAGAGATGATCTCCGCCATAAACTACCTTGCTGGGGAATTGGTACCTGCCCTGAAATTAACATGTTTTCAATAGTTGTTTGCTTTCCTTGAAGTTTTTTGCTATCAGTTAAACAAACACCTTGGTTTACATCACCATATATAAAGTCTACATTTGTTTTTTTTAAAAAAATATCAACTACAGTTTTTGTTGCATCAGGTAACAAGCAGTCATCTGAATTTAACCACCCTACATATTCTCCAGTTGCAATATGTAAGCCTTTATTTATAGCATCTGCTTGACCACAATCTTTTTCACTAATCCAATATGAAATTTGGGAATTATATTTTTTTAATATTTCGACGCTATCGTCTGAACTTCCGCCATCAATAACTATATATTCAATGTTTTGATAAGTTTGATTTAAAACTGAAAGAATCGTTTCTTCTAAAAAACTACCTTGATTATATGATGGTGTAATAATACTTATTTTGGGGATATTAGAAAACATTTAAAATCCAAACATTGTTGAGTTCAAAACTTAAGTGCAACACTAACCTTGAGGTAATGTGTTGCGATAAATACTAAATATAAACATCTTAACTGCGAAGAGCGAACTTTGATTCAACTGAGCCTTCACGTTTGAAACCGCCGATCAATTTTACGGTTTTTTACATTCAAAATACCACCCATAAGCACTCCCCAACCCCTCAACCAACCCAAACTTCGGCTCCCACCCCAACCCTTTAAGCAAGTCACTGTTCATCAATTTCCTAGGTGCGCCGTCAGGCTTAGTCCCATCAAACACGATCTCACCTTTAAACCCCACAACCTTAGCAACCGTTTCAGCGAGTTCTTTAATCGAGCAATCAATACCGCTACCCACATTAATGTGTGACAACATCGGTTGGGTATTAGCTGCATACACATTATCAGCTAAGTTCATCACAAACACGCTGGCGGCGGCCATGTCGTCTACGTGCAAAAACTCTCTTTTGGGGTTACCACTGCCCCATACGGTAACCGTTGCATCGCCCCGTTCTTTGGCTTCATGAAAGCGTCTGATTAGCCCAGGTATGACATGGCTGTTTTCTGGGTGGTAGTTGTCACCAGGTCCGTATAAGTTGGTGGGCATGACACTGCGGTAATTTCTGCCGTATTGTCGGTTATAGCTTTCACACAGTTTAATGCCTGCAATTTTAGCCACGGCGTAGGGCTCATTGGTGGGCTCTAGTAAGCCTGTTAATAATACCCCTTCATGCATAGGTTGTTCAGCTTGCCTTGGGTAGATGCAAGATGACCCTAAGAACAGTAGCTTTTGTACATTGGTCGTGTGTGCAACGTGAATAACGTTTGCCTGCACCATTAGGTTTTCATAGATGAACTCAGCTGGGTATGTGTTGTTAGCATGTATACCGCCTACCTTGGCTGCAGCTAAATAGACCAGATCAATCTTGTTTTCATTAAAAAACACTTGTACCTCTGCTTGATCAAGCAAATTCAACTCTTTACGAGTACGGCACAGTATGTTGCGATACCCCAAGGCTTTAAGCTGCCTAACAATCGCGGAACCCACCATGCCGTTGTGCCCAGCCACAAACACTGTTGAATCTAAATCATGCTTTTGTGTTTGGGCCTCACTCTGCTCTTGAGCACCTTCTTGGGTTTCATCAACTAGTCCCGTTTGTAAACGATTCATACCCTACCCTTCTACAGATACTGACACATCATGGCCATGTGCTTTGAGTAAAGCATGGCGACGTGCAATTTTTAAGTCTTCGGCTACCATTTCAGAGCACATCTCTTGTACGGTAATCTCTGGCACCCAGCCTAGCGTATTTTTTGCTTTGGAAGGGTCACCCAACAGAGTTTCAACCTCTGCAGGTCTAAAGTAACGTGAGTCAATACGCACCACCACATCACCTACCTTAATAGACGGGGTATCATCGCCGACAATTTCGGCCACAACACCCACCTCATCAACCCCTACACCTTCGAAGCGCAGCGTGACACCCAGATGCTCTGCAGACCAAATAATGAATTGGCGCACGGTGTACTGTAAGCCTGTGGCAATCACAAAATCTTCGGGGGTCTCTTGTTGAAGCATCATCCATTGCATGCGCACATAATCTTTAGCATGGCCCCAATCACGTAAGGCATCAATGTTACCCATGAACAAACAAGACTCTAAACCCTGAGCAATATTGGCTAAACCACGGGTAATTTTACGAGTAACAAACGTTTCACCCCGACGAGGAGACTCATGGTTAAACAAAATGCCATTACAAGCATACATGCCATACGCTTCACGGTAATTAACTGTGATCCAGTACGCATAGAGTTTGGCCACAGCATAGGGCGAACGCGGGTAAAACGGAGTGGTTTCACGTTGTGGGGTTTCTTGCACTAAGCCATACAATTCAGAAGTTGAAGCTTGGTAAAAACGAGTCTTTTTTTCTAACCCTAAAAACCGAATCGCCTCGAGTAAACGCAAGGTACCCATGGCATCAACATCAGCCGTGTACTCAGGTGCCTCAAAGCTTACCGCCACATGAGACTGAGCCCCAAGGTTATACACCTCATCAGGCTGCACTTCTTGCAAAATACGAGTCAAGTTTGAAGAGTCAGTTAAATCACCATAATGTAACTTGAACCGAGCATGACTCACATGCGGGCCTTGATACAAATGATCAACCCGTTGAGTATTAAAAGACGACGCACGACGTTTAATACCATGCACTTCATAGCCTTTAGAGAGCAACAGCTCTGCTAGGTAGGAACCATCTTGGCCTGTGATGCCGGTTATTAGGGCTTTTTTCATTTTAATTTCTGATGAAGATGGCGTCTATTTGCAAAGATCTACCTGAGACTGGGTCAGTAAAGCCTTTTTGAATGGCCCAGAGTGTGAAGCCATAAGTTTCCATTCTATCGATCATTTCACGCAAAAGTTTTTGACCACCGTAAAGAGGCGTCAATGAAAGCTCTAACAAAACCCCTTGAGCAAATTTAAGTGTTTCAACTGCCCCGTCTAATACCTGCCACTCGAAGCCTTGGGTGTCAATTTTAATAAAAGGGCGAGACTCGGGTGTTAAATACTGCTTAGAAACCGAATCAAGTCGAACAATTGGCGCTTTCTCGGCAGACACATAGGCAGACCCTAAGGCTGCGGTTGAATGTGATTCAAGCATGGGCAAAACAGAGGACGACACTGAATTTCCGGCAATATTAATTTCAATCTCACCATCCTCATCACCCACTGCAGTACGAGGGTGAACCATCCATGATGGGTTATCTTTAGCCGCTTTAACCAGCAAAGAATGAGCAGAAGTTAAAGGTTCAAAACTTATTATCTTCCCTTTAAAACCTACTGACTGCAGTTCTTGTGCGAATTGACCAATGTTTGCACCAATATCGAAGACAGTGTCTGCATTCACATGGTTTAGTGCTGCGAAAAGTTGAGCGCTGGCGTTGGTTGATGGGCTTAGCCGCTGAAGATCTAAACCACAATGATTTATTATTTTTTTTATAATTTTTTTCATAGTTAAAATTTATTATTAATTTAATTTATTAAATCATGGTAAAAAAAAACTAAACCTGATTAAGTAAAACAAGACAAACATTTAATCATCGCAAACTCTATCGTTATCTTGAACCACTTCACTAGTTAAGAACCCATCTTTCACATTATGAAAATACTTAAAGTTTTCCTTCAACCATTTCAAATTTTGATCCCACCATTTAGAATTTTCAATTTTTAGTATGGTCTTTTCATCGAACCTAAATCTAATAATTTTTGCAGGAACACCACCGACGATAGCAAACGGCGGAACGTCTCGATTAACTACAGAACCTGCAGCAACAATCGCACCATTACCAATCTTAACACCATCTAAAATAATTGAACGTGCGCCAATCCAAACGTCATTACCTATTTCTATATCTTGATATTCACAAAAATACGGCCTATCTGCAAATGTAATTCCGCATTGTTTCTGTATTGAATAAAATATTGGGTGAATTGAAACAAAATTTGTTGGATGCTTTCCTAACCCTATTAGCAAGTCAGGACCTAAAGTGCAAAACTTACCAATCTGAGCATTAAATATACGATTTTTTTCCCCTACATAACTAAAATCACCCAATATGACATTTGATAATATAGATTTTGAATAAAGAACATTGTAAATACCGAAACTGCAATCATTACTTGCTTGCGCGAGATACATAACAGTTAGATTTTTACCCTTATTTTTATACATAAGATACATTCGATTAATTATCCACTTAAAGTATATTTTCATTGGATTTTTTAAATAAAAAATTTTAATTAGGGTTGGTCTGAATAACTCAGTTTATAGCACAGTTTTAACGCCTCTGAGTTTTTGTTTTAAAAATACTGGCGTTTTTTACGAATTTCGATCAAATTTCAGGCATTTCTACCCGTTTAACACCCCGATTAGGGGTGTTGCGCCCGTTTAGGGCGCACCTATCCTGTCGGTCTCAATTCATATCTCATCATCCACAAGTTACTCAAGGCAAAGAGCGTAAATATCTGTGCTGTATTTTTAGCCAGGCCTTTGTACCTTACTTTTCTAAACCCAAACTGGCATTTGATGATGCGAAACTGGTGCTCAACTTTTGCTCTAACAGATGCCTTGAGCTTTTCAATCTTTTCAACTGTTTTACTCATGCCTTTATTCTTAATCGCACGTCGCTGGCTGGGTTTCATGGCCACATACCAAGCAGCTTTTATGTGCTCGGTGTCTTCACGCTTGTCAACACCAATGTACCCTGAGTCACCAAAGACGGCTTCTTCTTCGCCATGTACTAAAGCATGTGCTTGGGTAATATCGTGATCATTTGCTGGAGTAGTTGTCACGGTATGAACCAAGCCCGATTCAGCATCAACACCAATATGAGCCTTCATACCAAATTGCCAGTTATTACCCTTCTGGGTTTGATGCATGTCTGGGTCACGTTTACCGCTTTTGTTTTTAGTCGAACTTGGTGCAGCAATAATGGTCGCATCAACGATGGTGCCTTGCTTGAGCAACAAACCACGTTCGCTCAACATCATATTGATTTCGGTCAGCATGCGAGTTGCCAACTGATGGCGCTCAAACAAGTGGCGAAAGTTCAAGATTGTTGTTTCGTCTGGCAAGCTGCCTTTAGCCAAAGACAGCCCGGCAAATTGGCGCATCGATTGGATGTCATAAAACGACTCTTCCATTGCCGGGTCACTCAAACTAAACCACTGCTGCATGAAGTGAATTCGAAGCATCGTCTGCAAAGCGTAGGGTGGGCGACCCCCTTTGCCTTTAGGGTAGACCGGCTCAATCAACGCCTTCAGTCGAGCCCAAGAAATCACTTGATTCATCTCAGAGAGAAACTTCTCACGCCTGGTTTGTTTACGCTTGGCAACGAATTCAACATCAGAAAAACTATGTTGGCTCATGATTGTGACAGTTGGGTTTGTAATACTAATAAGACAATTAAAATACAGGAAGGTTCTTTAAAATGAAGGACTTTTTCAGAGTTTCCTTAGGTTGACTTCTCATTGCCCGCACTGCGAGTCACTAGAGCCTTAGATAACATTATTCAATGGCGAGGTAAGCCTAGTTTTATTCGCGCCGACAACGGGCCAAAGTTTATTAGTCAGCATTTAACGAATTGGGCACTTGAGCATCAAATTCAAATACTTTGCATATTCAACCTGGTAAGCCTCAACAAAATGCTTACATTGAACGTTATAACAGAACAGTCCGATACGAATGGTTATCTCAGCACCTATGGGAATCAATCGAAGAAGTGCAAGACTTTGCAACGCAATGGATGAACCAATATAATCAAGAACGCACACATATGGCACTGGGCGGCATCACCCCGAAGCAGCGACTCGCCATGGTTGCTTAACTAAAGCTACTTTTAAGCTCGCTTAAAAATGGGGGGCTTACCCCTCGGTCAGCGACCGCAATAACACGTTGAATAGGGAAGCGTGCCATAACTTTCTGAAGTGAATCTTTTAAAGTTCCCACCTCAGAGGTATTGCCGTTAAACACTTCGTGGTAATGCGGTATGCCCTCTGCTGTTTGTACTAAACCGAGCATAAATTGACGTGCTATGCCTCCTTCTTTGGACATGCCGTATTTGCGTACATCATCATCTTGCTCAGACAAGCCTGCAGTTCGAATGGTGGTCATGTCGTAGAACACGACTGAAAGTTTAGCATTAACCATCGGTCGAACCGCAGCAGCGACAGCATCTTCAATAACGCTTTGGTGCTCAATGAGTGCATCCAATGTACGAAGTAGATGTTGGTGACTAACCGCCTTTAAGTCTGACTCTGGCAGACTCACGGTTTGCAACCAACGCAATAACCCAAGTTTGGTATCTGCATCACACAGGCGGTTGAGCATCATGAGACGGAGCAAGACTTCAATATCGATTTTATGGCGGGTAAGTTGCCGTAAAGTCTGACGCAGTTCGTATAAACCGAGTTGTTTCCAAATAGAATTCAATGCCCATAAGTCACACAAGGCGCGAGACGATTCAAACTTAGGCGTGCCATTACATGGGCCTACATTTATATCTGTACTTTCTTGGTCACCCAGCAGTCGAGTGAGGCCATCGCGCATCGACTGCAGTGAGTCGCCTAGCAGGTCTAACCGGCCAAGCGTGGCGACAGTGCGCTGTTTGGGGGGGCTGAGTCGTCGCGAAAGACCTCAACCAGTTGAAGATATTGGCGTAAACCAGATTTGGTAAGTTTGATAAACATGCCATTACTTTACTGCTAATACAGATACATGTCAATACTATTGGCTCAAAACGTGCCATTACAAAATATTACTCAAAACCGCTACTAAACCGAAACAAATCAGATGGTTACAGGGAATTCAGTGGGGCAAACTGTCGAACCCGGGTGGGCAAAGTTATGTGCCAAAGAAGAATCAATTTCTTGCCATGGCATACGTGAAACTAATACTGCAAGGGGTAATATTAAATCGATCATTTGATCAATTCGGCTTCAGAAAAAATCGTTGACTTGGGTCATGGGTGCATTTCCAGAAAACTCCCAGAAAATAGTGCTGAGAAGGTCATTATCTGAAGGTTATTATAACCCAAAATCAATATACTTACCAATTAAATCATATAGTTATGAATAAATCAGGGGCGACTAATTACGATCAAATGCGTCAATATATGTTTTCTTACTTGCATTTATTATTTTCACCTCCCTTTTTTTTGCGTAATCCGATAAGGCCCAGTAACCAGCAAACTTCTTAGCGAGGACTTGTAGTAACTCATGCATTCGAAAAACCGAATTAGCACTTTTAAACCAAGGCTTCATGGAAACTGGCTTGTCGTCATAAAAATGAGAGTCTTTAATGCAGACAACGTTTTCCTGATTAACCTCAATGTTTTCTATCCAAGAGTGATCTGCTCCGTGTATAACTATTTTTTTGTACCCCATATTAATGGATATAAATATGGCGGCAACTAATACGTTTTGTACATGAACCATAGCCAAATTATATTTATAAAGTATATGTTTTAATAACGAAGAAGCATTTGTTGGTGAGGTATTACAGTAAACAACAGTAATATTTTTATTAAGGTTTAAGTTGATTAATATTTTACTACCTTTTGCGGTTTTCGGGATATATAGAAATAGTGACCAAGTTGTTTTATTTATTATTGCTTCGTATGTATCTTTAACAGATTCTCTAACATCGTTGCTAGATAAATCATCCCAATAAGCCGGATCAAAAAGAAAATAATGAGTTGGTTTTATTTTTTCATAAAAACAAGTTGATGAAAATGAATTTACGCAACCATAATCCACGTTCAGGATTAGCCCTTGTATATTTATTGTTGAAAGTGACTCAGTTAAAGAAGGCCCATTTCCAAGAAGATGTATTTCAAAATTTTTGCTCGACGAAACAATTGAACTTATATGCCTTAGATTTGTGAAGGACTTTAAAATCGCGAATATATTTTTAGGAATATTCTTATATATATTAAATAATTTCATAAAATATTTGGTAATTTTAGGTTGGTCTGAATAACTCAGTTTAAAGCACAGTTTTAACGCCTCTGAGTTTTGGTTTTAAAAAAACTGAAACTTTATACGAATTTCGATCAAATTTCAGGCATTTCTACCCGCTTAACACCCCGATTAGGGATGTTGCGCCCGTTTAGGGCGCAATTATCCTGCCGGTCTCAATTCATATCTTATCATCCACAAGTTACTCAAGACAAAGAGCGTAAATATCTGTGCCGTATTTTTAAGAAGATTAGGAGTTAGAAAATCGAGATCATTTCGATGACTAAAATAACCACTGTACGGGTCTTCATAACCGAGGTAATTGGTAACAGGTTTTAATTCATCAATAATAGATTCAATACACAGAACTTTATAGCCTGAATTTACAGCCAATTTACAATAATTTCATTTTGATCTGACATAAATATGACCAATAAAACCTAACCAATACCACTTAAATACTCAGCTAACTTCCAGTCCCACTCAGTATCTATATCCAGCGATTCTTTACCATCATCTATTACCAGTGGTTGAGTACCATCCCCGATAAAGCTCCTGTGCTGCCTTAGGTATTTTGAATTGGCAATGTAAAGGGCCCCGTTCACCCGAGTTCGACAGTTTGCCCCACTGAATTCCCTGTAACCATCTGATTTGTTTCGGTTTAGTAGCGCTTTTGAGTAATATTTTGTAATGGCACGTTTTAGACGAATAGTGTTGACATGCATCAGTAT
>Ga0209491_10008968_pt1 | contig 12451 bp, 7 predicted proteins | sample BON02_FD_187213 | JGI IMG/M metagenome (GOLD analysis project Ga0209491, IMG submission 187213) | Freshwater microbial communities from Lake Bonney liftoff mats and glacier meltwater in Antarctica - BON-02 (SPAdes) (version 2) | ecosystem: Environmental > Aquatic > Freshwater > Ice > Glacier... | reverse complement strand
TGGCCTTGGTGTTGGCGGCGCTGGCGGATCTTAGCGCAAGTTCTTGAGCTGGCGCTGTGCCAGGTGCACCGCCCGGTCAGCGAACCGCTGCTGGAGCTCCGCGCGCCGCTGGTCCGCCACCTGCTGCAGGTGGCTGAGCCGGCGCCGTCGTCCCTTTGACCCTGCTGCTCGAGCTCCGCGTGCAGCTCGTCCTCCTTGACCGCACGCCGCTCTGAAGCTGGTTGCTGGCCTTTTGTCTCGAGCAGAAAAAATATTTCGGTCTCGGATAATAATTCCGACGAGACCAAACCCCGACGGTATTTTGTCAAGTCGGTGGGGTGGCCTTCCTCCACAATATGGCATCTGAGGGCTGGGTACCCAGCTTCTAATCTTAAAAGATTTTTGAAGCAGGGTGCCACCAGGATAAATATACATATAATTATAATACAACATAATAAATATTTTATATTATATTATTATATGGGGCACACTCCGCTTGTACCGTGGTGCGCGTGCCCCATCATCGCCCACGACAAGCCTCGATAACAGCAGTAGTGTTACTGGAGCTACATCATGCCTATGTGGCCGTCGTCACAGCAGCACTCAGAACACAGCCGCGCACACACACACACAAATAATCATCACTCATCAGCCGCGCGGCCTGCAGGGCGCCGTGTGCAGCGGCAGCGGCACGAAACCGCCACAGCGCTGTACAAACAGCCCGCAAGCGCCCTGGCCGTTCAGCCGACCCTGCTTCGGAAGCCACAGCTCAGAAACCGCACATTCCCCATATTTGCACGTACGGCTGTGAGGCACGCCTCGCGCAGAGAAAGATCGCCGAGCACGCTCGTTCGAAGCTGCCAAGTGGGTTGAGCCGGCCGGACGCGTCGTCCCACCAGCGTCCCTCCTTGGCCAGGTCTGGAGCGACCAATCCGCGCCCATCGACGCACCCTACAGCACCCCATCAATTGGCCACAAAGAAACAACCGGTGACGAGGCCGTGCAGCAACACTCAGCCGAAGAAGACGCCACATCTCACCAGCCGGAAAGGCGCGCCGCGCCATCGCGCGCGGTGCGAGTGGACGCGGCCCGGGTGATGCTCCTGCAGGCTGGCCAGTAGAGGCGTCCCAAGGCGTGCGTGCACTGCTGCCGCACGGCGAGCGAACCGTCGTATGCGGCGCTTCCTGCTCCTCGGAGGCGGTGGGGCTGCCGCCACTAACCACGAAGAGCATGCCAACTGCGCCTGAAGCCTGTCGCTCGACCGCGGCCGATGGCTGTTGCTGACATCACCGCTTCTGGCGGCGTCGGCAGCGCGCCGCGCCATTTGGCCGAAACAGCGACGCGCGCGCGCGCCCCACCATCGGGGTGCTGAGGAGGCCGGGGGTGTGGCGCGGCTCTGCGCCGCCGGGCGAGGCCACCCGCGGGCCCCACCGGCCGCAGGACGCCGCCGAACGAAGGCCGGTCGGCGCGAAGAGCGCGGCAGACCTTAAATGGCTATTTAAGGGGGGGTGTCTGACTGTGTGGTGGGGGGTCGCCTCTGGGCCCCCTTCCTGTGTTGTCTGTGTGACCGTTGGGCGTTCTCGTTTCGCGTTATTGCTTCTAGACTCTGCTAGACATGTCGGCCGACTCTGCGGCCTGCGCTCACGCACACGTTCACTCTCGTTCACTCGCTCACGCACACGCACACGTCGGCACTCACGGCCTTCCAGATAGGGGGACCGACTCGGGTGGGAGCCCTCCCCTGACGAGTATTTTTGGGATGTCCCTTCAACCTATATTCCGCCTTTTGTATCTCACCGTATCCTTGGTATCCCGCTGTATCCCTGTATCTATCTACATCTAGTACTAGTACTAGTACTAGTAACTACTAGTAATTTTGCACAGCAGATCCACACTGTATCTCACTGTACACAGTATCCAGCTGTATCCAGTACGTATATAGCTTCTAGCTGTATCTGTATGCTGTATGTATCCAGCTATATCCCGCTGTATCGATCGCATCGCCGTATCCCACCACCTCGAAAACGGGATATGGCCAAAAATACACTCACCACTCACCACACTCCAGGGGGCAGGGGGGAGGGCTCGGGCTCGTGTGTCGTGTGTCGTGTGTGGCTGTGTGGGGCGGGGATACAGCTTACTAATCTTTTTAAAGCCGCGCCACAGGAAGAGATACACATGCCAGAAGAGACACACCCACACGTACACACGTGCCCACAAACCACCCCCTCTCACTACAGACATGTACAAGTGCAATGAACCTCAACATTGCAACGCGCCCGCTCGAGAGAAGCGCGTGCGGATTGATCCTAAGCACGTGATCAAACGCCGGCCGCGCGCTGCACAACGCCTAGGAAGCGATCGGCATGGTTGGACGACATGCCGGCCCGCGCGACGAGTTTGGCGAGCTTGGGCCCGTCCATCTCTAGAATCTCCGTCCAGTCGTCGTACCCGTGCGCCTCCAATGCGTCGAGATAGTTGGCGAGCTTGCACGCCTCTAAGTGCGCCCGGACCTCGGACATATCTAGCCGGTCGGACCGAGAGGCGGCACTCCCTCTGCGAGCAACGCCGGCATCCCCGCGCAGTGGTTTCCTGGCGGCCGCCTCGTCGTCGTCGTGCTGCGAGAGCTTCTCCCCCTTGTCGCGCAGCTCGCGCGCCTCTTCCCACGAGACGCCCCACCGGCAAAGCAGGACGACTATGACAAACATAAGGAGGAAGCAGCTAAACTGCCAGGCGAACGGCCCGAGGCTAGTCATCCCTGCCGCCCGCGCTGCCGAGGCTGGGTCGCTCATGTTGTACACGCCGCGCGGGTGGTCCTTGAAGTACTTTTTTGGGTGGCCAGGAGGCATCCGCCGGCCGTGGATCGCAAGCGTCTCCGCCAGCCGCCTGACGACCTCCATTGACTTGACGCGTTCGTGGGCGCACAGCAGACGGCCGATCGGCAAACCGTTTCAAGCGCGCCAGATCTATTTGCGTGGCGACATTCGCCTCTGTGGCTATTTTCGTCGCGGAAACGGGCAATGCGCCGAAGTGAAACGCCAGCCTGCCTGCGCCACGATTAGGAAGGCTGAAGAAACGAGAACAATGTCAGCAGAAGTGAAACCTGTCGAGGTGCCGGTCGAGGAGGTGGAGGGCTCGCCGCAGCACTACGACGACGACGCGCCGCAGGTGGACGAGTACGTGCCATACCCATTCGAGGACGAGCCGGACCGGCAGCGGCGAACGATCGATGCGCTCCGAGCACGCATGGGCAACGTCAATGAGGACGCGGAGAACGAGGGGATCCAGGGCATGCAGGAGGACCTGGACGCGCTCAAGAGGCGCGTGGCCACGGCAGCGGTCAACGCGGCGTCTCTGGCCACGGTGTCTGCCGAGCTCGCTGCGGCGGTGGACGATTTGAAGCAGCCCGGTGCCGGTGAGGCGGCCGATGAACAGCCGGGTGCGGATGCGCCGGCCGAGGTGGCACTGGAAGCAGAGCCCGAGGAGGATGCCGAGACGAGGGCGGCGCGGGCGGCCAAGGCGGCGCAGCGCGCTGCGGCCAGGCGAGCCAAGGCCGTGGCGGACGCCGCCGCCAAGGCCGAGGCGGCGCAGGCCGCCGCCGCGTTGGCCGCTGCTGAGTCCGCCGCCCCCACGGCGGACTTCGACGTGGCGCGCAAGGCTGCGGCAGAGCGGCTGCGGCTGAAGAGGGAAGCGGAGCGGCGGCAGGCGGAGGAGGTGGCGACGGAGGGGGCGGCGCGGGCCGAGGCGCTTAGGGGGAGGGAGGATGAGGGGCTGCGCGCGGCGGCCGAGCGGCTCAAGGCTGAGAAGGAGAAGAAGGAGGAGGCTGTGGTTGTCAGCCGCGTGGGCGGTATGACCGTGTCACAGGTGCAGGCGGAGGCGGAGGAGGTGGTCCACTCGCTGATGGCGCGGCACCAGGCGGAAGCGGCCGAGATCGCCGAGGCGGAGGAGAAGCAGGAGGAGGAGGCGGAGCGGCTCTACGCCGAGGCCGACTCGCGAGCGGAGCGGCAGGCGGGGGCGCAGCTGGCGAGTATGCTGAGCGAGGTGGCTGGGTTGGAGGTGATGAAGCTGACCGCCATCAACGACGACGAGGAGCAGAGCGCGGGCATCGACTCGGACGCGACGGGGGAGCTGCTGCTCACCAAGCAGAAGAGCCTCCTCCGGCGGGGCGGCGCGGGTGCGGCGGGCTTGTCCGATTCTGCGGCGGGAGAGGTGGAAGGGAGAAGCCGGGGCGATAGCCGGGGCGACCGCGGCGGAGGTGGGCCGGCGGAAGAGGCCTCGTCCGTCCGCCGGCTGGGGGGCGAGGGCGACGAGGCGTCGTCGGGCGAGCCCTTGGACGAGGCGGAGGCGGAGGCGGAGGCGCAGATGGCGCCCATCCTCGAGCGCCTCCGACAGCTCGAGGCCACCTGGGACGAGTGGGGCGGCAGCGGCAGGCCGCCGTCGCCTCCGCCGCCGTCGGATGGCGGGTCGGCGCCGGCGCCAGCGCCGGCGGAGGGCAGCGACGCGCCCTCCGTTTCTGCGCTCCTCCCCCGCACCCTGGACGAGCTTCAGGACTGGCGCGGCTGGCGCGAGACGAGTGGCCTGGGCGCGACGCTTCGCTCGCTGCACTCGTCCTCCGCGCCCGCCGGCACCTCGCTGCGCAACTCAGTCTCGCTGCTCGACCGCGCGCTCTCGCTGCCCTACGAGCCGTGGGAGAAGCTAGCCAAACGCGCGCAGCCCTGGCGGCCGACGCTGGGCACCTCGGCCGAAGTCAACCTGCAGGCGCTCCGCTCCTACCGCCAGGACCAGATCGAGCTCATCGCCGCGCGGCTCAACATGGCCGGCCGGCCCAAGCTGCCAAGCCTCGCCGCCGCCGCCGCCAAGCGCACGCGCGAGGACCTGACGCGCGTCGCCAGGCGAAGGGGGGGTGCGGCCAAGCATCTGCAGCGCGCCGAGCCGGCGGGCAAGGCGCGCGCCCCACAGGAGGATACCGGCAGGGCGCCGCCGCCGCGGGTTAACCCGAATCTATCGGCGGGCGCGTGCGCGCTCGTGGGCTCCGGCGCCTGGGACACGACGCGCCTCGCCCCAAACGCGAGCGCGTGGAAGTCGGACACGGTCCCAGGGCTAGCCCCGGCGGTCGCCCGACGGGCGGGGAGCGGCGCCAGGGCGCGCGGCGCCTCGCAGCCAAAGCTGCAGGCCGCCCCAAAGGCGGGCGAGGCGAGGACCAAGTCGCAGGCGTTCGAGGACAACCAGGCGGCGCGGGCGCGCGTAGTCGCGACCGCGATCCGTTGGGGAGGGGGCGATGGGAACGGATAGGAGGGGGGGTTGCTGTTGCAGATGCGCACCGTGCCAATCTGCTGGCCTCTCGCCCTCTAGCTAGGACCGCAGATATAGCATAATTATACCTATTTAATATCATGTACATCAAGGGGCGGCAAATACCGCTTGGCCCCACACCTATACCCAGTTAGTCACCCCTCCTGGGCGCCGCAGGTGAAGAAAATTTCGTCCGATTTTCTACCGCTAGAACAGGTAAATGGCCGCGTTACAAACACGAATGAGATTTCGGATCTCTGAGTATGACGTTAATAACGTCCGTATTGGCTGACGAATACGAAGAAAAAAACAAGACGGTCAAGACGCAATCAATGAGTGTGTGTGTGTGCGCGCGCGTGTGGGTGGCCTGAGTTGGAGAGGCAGTTGTACTCGGCCTTTATTTACTTACTAAGTGGTTCTATTACATAGCGACCGACCCACACAGAGGTTTACTTATATCTAAGGATAGTCAGTTAGCAGTTAGTCGATTTTGGCAGCTGACCGTAAATAGGGATAGGAGAAGCTGGAAGTTTTTGTTGCCGCCCCCTTGTTTACATACATATATACTTATATATAATATTATGTACTGTGCCTGCTTGCTGTACGTTTGGTTGCGTTTATTGGTATATATTGTTATTGGTTATTGATATTGGGTTTTTGCTCCCCTGTGTCTTCTCGCGAGCCAGCGAGCCTGTCCTCTGTCCTGAGCATTTGATTTTGATTGTGAAGCCCTCGGGTTACAGTATCACAGTATCAGTATCACTACTCGTACGCCCCCCGCTATCGGCTGTATCAGCATACTTTTCCGATTATCTGACATATATATACAAGTAGAAAATGAGATATTGCCGGCCATAGAGATTGATGTTGAAGGGTAAGGGGATGTCTTTGGAGGAAAAGGGTGATAATGGGGCGGCTTTTTACCCCCCCTGCTCCTCCCCCCCCCAACGGTATATCAGCTCGCGCCTTTTTTTTCGCGCCAGCAGCATGTTGCGGAAACAAGTAGCTGCGTCGGAGGCGGAGAACGAACCGGCGCGGTCTCCGAAGTCGACCAAGCCAGCGGCCGAAGCTTCCGCCTCCTCGGTCGGACCTGCTCGGGCTTCCACTTCCTCTGGAGTCGCGTATGTGCCGGTGGTGGGCGACCTCGTCGAGGCGGTGTTTGCAGAGGGCTGCTGGGTCACAGCGACGGTGCTGGGCTTGCGAGCTCGTCAAGTACAAGTCGAGTTTGATATGCTGGAGCCCGAGCCGGCTCGCGCTCTCGTCGCCGGGCCGCACTACTTCTGCGACGAGAACGATATGCCGAAAGACGTGGCGCGCAGCTTCGGCCTTTCCCCAGCATTGGTGCTAGCGCTCAACGCGCCGCACTACCCCGGCCTGACGACCAGCTCGCGCCTGCGTCAGCGCACGCTGCTCGCCCTGCCGCATGCGATCGCTTGCAGCGAGAACGAAACGCCGCGGACAGTCGCTTCGGCGTTTAGCCTCGATCTCGAGGCGTTGCTGGCGTACAACAAGGAATTCGTCCCCGCGATCACCGCCTCCTCCAAACTGCACGAGAGCACGCTGCTGCTGCTGCCTCCGGGCTCCAAGCCGCCATCACCGCCCAAGGGCGCTCCCGGCCCGATGCCGTACCTCGCCGCCACCGTCGAAGTGCCCGCCGCCGGGTCGGGCGGCAGTTGGCGCAAGGCGGAGGTTTGTCGGCTACTCAGCGGACTGCGCTTCAGCCTCGCGCCAGAAGGAACTGACGGCTTGGCCGATGTGCGGCTGCGGGACGAGGGCAAGACGTGGCGCTGGCCCGGCGGCGTGCGCCCCGCGCTCTTTGGTGTCGCGGACGGTGCCAATGGCGCGGCGCGACGGCCGATTGCGGTTGGGGATATTGTGGACGTTGAGGTGGAGGAGGAGGAAAAGACGCGCTGGCGTGCCGCGGAGGTGCGCAGGGTTTTTGAGGACGGCAGGTTCTGCGTGTGCGTCGACGGGGACGAGGAGTTCGTCGAGGTCTACTCGCCCGACGATGAGGGCACTGAGTGGCGCTGGCCGCCGGCGGGGCGACGGAAGGCGCGCGAGTGGGTCGCGACCAGCTTTACGCGGCCGCGGCCACCGTCGGTGCCCGAGTTGTTTCTCGAGGCGGCGGCGGGCGGAGGCACGGTCCAGGTCTTCCAGGACGGCGGGTGGTGGCAGGCGGGCCTGGCGGACGACGATCTGCTGCTCAAGCCGCTCGAGGCTCCGACGCCCTGCTCACCTGGGGGCACCGCCGCGAGCTCCGAGGCGGGTCCCTCGACCGCCCCCCCCGCTCCTGCCGACGGCGCCACTACCACTGCAGCTGCCGACGCCGCCGCTGCTCCCGCCGATGCGCCGCCGCCGCCCAGGCCGTCCGTCTACGTCTTCACGCTGACGCGCAACACTCACGCGCCGCTGCGGATCGGGACGGAACGGGTGCGTCCCGACTGGGAGTTCAAGGAGGCCGCCTGGCGCGTGGTGCCGCCGCCGCCGCGCGCGCCGCGAATGATCCAGACGCTCGTGCCGGACGAGCGTCCTGTCCCGTCCGTCCGACGAGAGGTCAAGGAGCAAAAGCCCGCTAGCCCCGTGGCACCGGCACCGGTAGTTGCATCCCTGGGCGGCGGGCCCTCCTCCCTGGGCTCCCCGGTGGCACCGCCCAACGCTGTGGTCGAGCTGCCTAACCCGGTGGTCAAGCTGGTTGAGCCGTTGAGCAGTTGGGCCTGGGCGCGCGCCGGGACCCAGGCGGAAGCTTGCTTGGCGGCGCCGGCGGCGCGCGGCGCCTGGTGGGCGGTCCGGCTGCTCGAGCTCCAGCCGCAGTCGGCGCTGGTGAGCTACGAGGCCTTCGCCGAGCGGGACGGCGTCGCCGCGCGGCTGCAGGAGTGGGTGCCCTGGGCGCGCGTGCGGCCTAGACCGCCCTCCGCGCCGGCCGACTTTCTCGACGCCACCTTGGCGGGGGAGGCGGTGCAGGTCTGGTGGGAGGACGGCTGGTGGGACGCCACGCTGCTCGAGCAGCCCGTCCGGCGAGAGGCGACGCTGGCCGCCGCAGCGGAGGCCGCAGAGGCGAGCGTGCTGCTCGTGCGTGCGGCGGGCCTACCTTCGGAGCCGCAGGCGGTGGCCTGCCACCGCCTGCGTCCTGGCTGGCAGTGGCGCAGGCTGAGCGGGAGCGAAGGGGAGGGTGAGTGGCTCGCGCCGTGCATCGCGCCGGTGGGTTTGCTCTCGCCTCGGGTTCACCCAGGGGACATTGCGCACGCGGACGAAGCTCGCCGCGACGCCGCTTGACGATTGGACTCCTTCGCGCGACAATATATATATATATATATGTATATATATGTATATATATATATATATATATATATATATATATATATATATATATATATATATATATATATATATATATATATATATGTATATATATATATATACATATATATGACGCGGGGTCGCGCAACTGGCGAGTTGTCCCCCGCAGAGGAGGACACAGTGCGCGGTTGGGACTAGCCGGCCCCGCGCCACGAAGGGGCTCGCGCAGTTGAACCTGTAGTGAGCGGCTCGGGTCAGGCGCGCCGCCCCTCGCGCGATGGCGCATGCGGCGTCGTCTCTCCCTCGGTCCTCGCCCACCCCTCGCCGATTGTGGCGGGGGGATATATAGTGTATAGACCCGCTCTCGTAGTCGTATTACCGTATTGAGAAATTGTATTATTGCACTTTCGAAATGTATTTGTGGCGTGACTGTGCACTCGTCATCGTCAATCTGTCGTCATCGTCGTCAATGTGCTATATGTTGTTATAGCCACACAAGAGTGCAATGATAATGCGTACCGTGTACATGTGTATTGTGGCTGTGGAGCACACCGATTATGATCATAATAATTATAATAAAATGAAATCCACGCGCACACACATGACACGACACACACGCGCGACGAACGCAACCACGACTACGATACAAGAATAACATGTGTGACCTGGGTGTATGTGTATATATGTGTGTGTGACACGTGACACTGTGTGTGCCCAAAAAAAACGCGACCCTCGTGTGGTCTTATTGGTCTTGTGGAAGGGAGGCCGGGGTCGGTCGTCGTATGTCGTGTACGCGGCGCTGGTATCGCGTGTCGCGTTTTTTTCGTAGGTGGTGGGACTTTTGTTTTAACTATTTACAAAGCTGTGCTAAAATACCGCTACTAGAATATGCACGTGGCGCAATTTATTTATTACATATAATAAATATAAGATGAGCATACTCATTGCTCGTTGCTCGTTGCTCGCGTATTATTCGCTATGACGACCATCCATGTGCAAGGGCAAGGATATTCTGATTTGGGGTTCAAATAAATATCATTAAATATTCAAAAACACACACATATAATAATATATCACACATATCACCAAAAAATATTCTAAATGCCTTGCCCTTGCGCTGCCGTGGTCATGATCCATCGTAGGGCACTGCATTTCATTTGTGGGTTTGTTGGCTTCTTATATATATATAATCCGTAACTCCAAACTCAGATATAGATATAGATATCAAATTCTTCTCTTTCGCTTCCAGCTCGGGTTAGCCTTAGTTAGGGAAATTCGAGTCCTATTGACGATTGAATACCAATAACCAGTAATCAGTAAATAATTCGTATACCCCCTCGTCATACAAAGAGCAACCATCCATATCTCCGCAGCAAATGTCAAAAAACAGGAGATACAGATACTCGATTAATATAATAAAGCAAAAGCAGATAATTATTATGATTAACACGTCGTTGCCAGTCACGAATTAACCCGATCAATGGCAAGAGTCACCAAAAAGGGGGAGGAGGCACACCAGGGGGCAGGGGTCAGAGAACCCATATAACTAACTAACAACATTAAAATTAAAACTAGCAGATTTACACACAGGGAGACAGGGATATGAAATCTAAAGGATTGGTTGGGGGAGAAGTAAAAAAAGCACTTCCTAAGCAAATACGAGACACGAGAGATGCCCACCGCCGCCACCGCCTGGACACGAACGACGAACGGGAAGGAAGCAAAAGCCCCAAGGGCAACTCAGATGCCCAGGACAGCACATCAAAAAAATTGCCACAGCACAAGTACCAGAACAACAAACAATCAGAAAGATAGAGAAATAATGGAAGAATCTTCGGGTTAACCCTTAACCCGAGCTAAGCCTACACCTGCATGCCATCGCTTGGCCTTTGCACGATATAATATTGCAATTGCCAATATTGTGGGATGTATATTGCAATCCCGGGGGGTCGGAGGGAACCATTAGATTGCGCAATAGTGTGGGCGATGATGGGGTGGGGTGGGATGCCTAAACAAAGGGTGCGTACGCAAAGAATAGCATCGATTGATTCGTGCACAAAGGCCCAGACACAAAACAATGTCTTGTCTAGGCCTAGGCCAGGCCATCGCTGGCTACGTGCGTGCTGCGTGGCTACGGCGGCTAGCCGGTAAATGGCGGCGGCCACGCCCCCACGGACGGAGCACACAAGTCCCGCCGTGCGCATGCATCGCCTCGGAAACTCGGACACTCGAACTAAATGCCTACAGCAAGCGGCACATAGCTCTCGACTCACTTCTATTATACACATATTTGTATTTTTATACCTACACATATATCTCTATGGCTATAGCTATAGGTATTCAAAATTTCCTTCCTCCTCCGCAGTGCGCAGTGCCTCGACAAGGTGGTCACCGCCAACTTATTGGACCACAAGCACGTGATCATTTGGCCTTTACAAGATATTCGTTTGTTGTTACTTGGGGCTGTGTTGCTGTTGTGCACGAACCAACCATCCTTTCATTCCCCCCGCCCACTTCCACTTGTATTGTGCAATACAGTCGCACGATTATTGGACAGTATACGACTCCCCTTCCGAACTCTCGTTTGTATACTATACACCATGCAATATTGGTAATAACAATATCGTGTAAAGGGCAAGTGATCACAGCCTACAGCCTCCGCAATCACTGCGACCAGCGCGGAAGTGACGCCTGCGTTGCCTACAGCAAGAGACATCTCTCTCGACTCGCTTAAGAGATACGTAAAAAGTGAAACAGGTCACACACACAACAACACGACAAGAACAACACCACACACGATCATGACCTCCTCAATGTGTCACGCTGCACTGCGGCCAGCGCGGAAATGACGTCTGCGTTGCGTCCCTCTCGAGCGCAATCGCCTTGGCTGCGAGGGCCGCGATCGGCACACCTCTCGACTCGCTTAAGAGAGACGTGATCATAGCCACCGGTTGACCCGTGTCACGCTCTACTGCGACTAGCGCTGAAGTGACATCTGCGTTGCCTATACCTATAGCAAGAGGCGCATCTCTCGACTCGCTTCACCTCTCGACTCGCTTAAGAGAGACGTGATCATAGCCTCCGGTTGACCCGTGTCACGCTCTACTGCGACTAGCGCTGAAGTGACATCTGCGTTGCCTATACCTATAGCAAGAGGCACATCTCTCGACTCGCTTCATTGAGACGTAACAAGAGAAACAAGTCACACACACAACAACACGACAAGAACAACACCACACACGATCATAGCCTCCGCAATGTGTCCCGCTGCGCGCGGAAGTGACGAATGCGTTGCGTCCCTCGAGCGCGGTCAGCTTGGCTGCAAGCGCCGCGATCGGCACATCTCTTGACTCGCTTAAAACATACGTGATCATAGCCTCCGGTTGACCCGTGTCACGCTCTACTGCGACTAGCGCTGAAGTGACGTCTGCGTTGCCTATACCTATAGCAAGAGGCATGTCTCTCGACTTGCTTCATTGAGACGTAACAAGAGAAACAAGTCACACACACAACAACACGACAAGAACAACACCACACACGATCATAGCCTCCGCAATGTGTCCCGCTGTACTGCAACCAGCGCGAACGTGATGTCTGCGTTGCGTCCCTTGAGCGCAATCGCCTTGCCCGCAAGCGCAGCAATCGAGCGCCAGAGGTGTGGCTCCACCCCCTCGCCCACCATGGAGGCCTCGTCGCCCGCGGCCAGCTGCGCCAGCTCAGCGCGCCAGAGCCGCAGCTCGAGCAGTGTGAGGTTGGCCCGCTCCCACCTAATAGACAGTGGGAATAAGCCTTGGTTAGGTGCTTTAACCAGGGTCAACCGAAGGGGTATTTAACCACAAAAAGTGTCTGAATTAACCACAAAACGAAGAATCCGCCCCCCCCC
>Ga0209491_10008965_pt1 | contig 12456 bp, 13 predicted proteins | sample BON02_FD_187213 | JGI IMG/M metagenome (GOLD analysis project Ga0209491, IMG submission 187213) | Freshwater microbial communities from Lake Bonney liftoff mats and glacier meltwater in Antarctica - BON-02 (SPAdes) (version 2) | ecosystem: Environmental > Aquatic > Freshwater > Ice > Glacier... | reverse complement strand
CGCTGCCGCCCGAAACTTCGACGATCTCGAAACCGCCATCGCAAACATCTGCAATCTCTACGACCCAAAGGAATGCTGGAACTATTTCAAGGAAGCCGGATATGTGTCAGATTAATCGCACGGTGCTCTAGGGCGGCGTGCCGAAAAGTGGGCACCGGTTTTCGGGAACACGCCGTGACCAATAAGAACTTAGAGCATCCTGCGCGCAGGATGCTCTAAGCCTCGGCTGCCTTCGCCGCGCCATCGCGTTCCATCAGGAAGCGCGGGCCCGGCCCGAGCCGCGCGGCTCGGTCATCCGGATTATAGAGCGCGCAGTTCGACAGCGACAGGCACCCGCACCCGATACACACGTCCAGTCGGTCCCGCATCAGTTCCAGTGTCTCGATCTGTGCGTCCAGCCGTTCGCGGAAGAGGGCGCTGATCTCCGACCAATCGCTCTTGGTCGGCGTTCGCTCCTGCGGCAGGTCTGACAGCAGGTCGCCAATCTCGGTGATCGAGAAGCCAAGCTGTTGCGCAATCATCACGAAAGAGAGGCGCCGCACGTCCGAGCGCAGGAAGCGGCGCTGGCCACCGGCATTGCGCATCGCCCGGATCAGGCCCTTGTCCTCGTAGAACCGGATTGCCGACACCGACACGCCCGTGCGCGATGCCAGCTGGCCGATGGGAATGAGATCAGTTGTTTTCATGAGCTGCCGCATAGCAAAGAAAATGCTTGACCTCAAGTAAGGTTTAGGAATTATCAAAGGGGTCCATCACTAAGAGGGCGGGCAATTTCCGCTCCTGAAAAAGGACCAGACCCATGACCATCGCGACCCTTGAACACGTCAATATCACCGTCAGCGATGTCGATCGCACATCCCGCATGCTGGAGCGCATCTTTGGCTGGCATGTCCGCTGGAAGGGACCGTCGATCAACAATGGCCGGACCGCCCATGTCGGCACCGACACGGCCTATATCGCCCTCTACTCGCCCGGCGAAACGGATGAACTGGACCAGGTGTCCTACAATGTGCAGGGCGGCCTCAACCATGTCGGCGTGATTGTCGACGACCTTGCCGCCGCCGAGCGCCGCGTCTTCGACGCCGGCTTCGTCACCCATTCCCACCAGACCTATGATCCGGGCAGCCGCTTCTATTTCCACGACTATGACAATGTCGAATACGAAGTCCTGTCCTATGCCTGAACGCGAAAGGCCCGGCCTCTTGATGGGGCCGGGCGCTCCGACGTCCGGGCGTGATAATATCTTTGCGTATGTTCAGCCTCTTGAGCGTGTGGAATTAATCATACGCAGCGGGGCCAGGCTTGTTCGCCAATCAGTTGAACGGCGGGTTCAAGGCCGCGCAGCGCTGTCTAGCATCTCGCCGGCATAGCGCGCCCGCGGCCGGATCAGTGAGCCGGTCTCGATCTGCTCCATGGCATGGCCCAGCCAACCGATGGATCGTCCGATGGCAAACACGCTGAAGGCAGCATCAGTCGGTAGGGCAAAGCGCTGTGCCATGGCACCGATGGCGAAATCCACGTTCGGGTACTCACCGCTTTCATTTGCAACTGCCGACAGGATATCGGCGAGTTTTTCCGGCACCTCGAAGTGCGCGAGGAGTTCGGTCGCGCGCGGGTCGCCGCCCGGATACAGCGGATGGCCGAAACCGGGCAGGGCGCGTCCCTCGTCGAGGCGGGCACTGACGGCGACGCCGGCCCCCAATAGCCGGGCCTCACTGAGGAATGCCAGTACGCCGTTGACGGCCGCACCGTGCAGCGGCCCGGACAAGGTCGACAGGCCCGCCAGTGCGCAGGCTGACAGTGACGCGCCCGTCGAAGCGGCCACCCGCGCCGAAAAGGTCGAGGCATTGAGCTCATGGTCGAGCATCAGGATCAGCGCCCGGCGCACAAGGTCGGCGCCGTCTGGGTCAAGCGCCCAGGCGGCCCCCAGGCGCTTATGGATCGGCCCATCGCCAGTGCCGCCCGTCGCGGCATCGACCAGCGTTTCCAGCACCGTCGCCGCATCCGTCGCCAGCATGGCCCGTGATCGTCCGCGTGCGTGCGGGTCAGTCCCGGCTCGCGTTGCCAGCGCTGTGAACAGGCGGGCCTTTAACGGGCCGTTGGTCACAGGCGGCATGCCAGGGCGCGGCGCATAATCGGCTGCCCAGAAATGCGCAGCCGCCGCTTCCAGCGTGGCTGTCTGCGAAAGGTCGATCGCATCCACCCCGCGATAGCAGAGTCGCCCTTCTGCGATCACCGTCAGCTTCGAGGTCAGCACCGGCTCGCCCCAGGCGATCGAGGCGCGGGCAATCTCGGCGGCGCGTTTCGGCCCGGACCGGCGTGATGCCAGCCGCTCGATATCGTCGGCGCTGTAAAGCGAGCGGCGAGGGTCTTCCGGATCTGGTCGTGCTTCCAGCCGGCCCCGGCTGACATAGGCATACAGCGTCTGTGGCCGCACACCGAGCTGGCGAATGGCCTCTGCCGAACTGATCCACGCCATCTCACGTCCTTACATTGATTATATTGATCAAGATTGACGATATACCGTCCGGCGCCGATCTCCAGACCAGAAATTCAAGGAGGAATGAGAATGAGTCAGGGTCTGGATGATATAATCGCCGCCGAAACGCGCCTGTCCTCGGTCGACGGAGCGCACGGCATACTGGTCGTGAAAGGCTTCTCGCTGGACCAGATCGCTGGGCAGAAGTCGTTTGAGGACGTCGCTTGGCTGCTGTTTGGCGGCCTGTTCGACGACCTGCCCGACGCGCGCACGTTCGCGGCCCAGCTTGGCCATGCCCGCAGCGAGGTGTTCGACCTCGTGCGATATATCGATGACGGTATCCTGGCTTTGCCGCCGATGGATGGCGTGCGCGCGATCATGGCCCGGATCGCGGATGGGGAAGACCTTGCCACGGCGACGCGGCTGCTGGCCGCGCCGGCAGTGCTGCTCCCGGCTTTCCTGCGCTTGCGTGAAGGACAGCCCCCCCTCGCACCGGACCCGCGCCGCGGACATGCCGCGGACATGCTGCACATGCTGAACGGACAGGTGGCAGGCCCCGAAACCGTCGGCGCGCTCGACACATACCTCGTGACGGTCGCCGACCATGGCCTCAATGCCTCGACCTTCGCCGCCCGCGTCGTCGCCTCGACCTGGTCAGGCCTGACATCGTCCGTGCTCGCAGGCTTCGCAGCGCTGAAAGGCCCGCTTCACGGCGGCGCCCCCGGGCCGATCATCGCTATGCTGGACGGAATTGCGACGCCGGATAATGCCGAGGCATGGATCGAAGCGGCCCTTGCGCGCGGCGACCGGCTGATGGGTTTCGGCCACCGTATCTACAAGGTTCGAGATCCGCGTGCCGACGCACTGAAAGCCGCCGTCCGGCGCATGGCCAAAGGCTCGAACCTGCTGCCCGGCCGCTTGAAACTGGCTGAAGCGGTCGAGCAGGCAGCGCTCGAAATCCTGCACCGGCACAAGCCCCACCGGCCGCTCGATGTGAATGTGGAATTCTACACCGCGCTGCTGCTTGAAGCGCTCGGCTTCCCGCCGGATGCGTTCACGGCGGTGTTCGCCACCGGCCGCACCGCAGGCTGGCTCGCCCATGCCCGCGAGCAGCGCCTCACCGGGCGTCTCATCCGCCCGCAATCATCCTATGTCGGACCAGAGCCCGCCGCAGCAGCCTGAGAGATCAGGCCCGCTGCGGTGTCAGGGCGCCGTGGCAATGCTTGTATTTCTTGCCGGAGCCGCACGGACAGGCCGAATTGCGCGGCGTGTTCGACCAGTCATCCTCGGCCTGGAACAGCGCCGGGCAGGGGCCGGTATTGCCGACTGGGTCACCCGGCGACATTTCGTTGGAGCCGGTATCCGGATCCAGGTGCAGTTCGCGCATCGGCGCCAACGGCGGCGGTGAGGCCGGACGCTGGGCTTCGGGGGCCTGCACACGGATATGCATCAGCGAGCGCGTGACCGTCGCGCGCAGCTCGTTCAGCAGGCTGTAGAACAGGTTGAAGGCCTCTTCCTTGAACTCGTTCAGCGGGTCGCGCTGGCCATACGAGCGCAGGTGGATCACCGAGCGCAGCTGGTCGATCTGCTGCAGGTGTTCGCGCCAGCGTAGGTCCAGGACCTGCAGCAGGACCTGTTTCTCGATCCGGTGCATCTGCGCTTCGCCAACCTGGGTCGCCAGGTTTTCATAGGCCTTGGTGACGTGTTCGCGAATGCGTTCGGCGATTTCCTGGTTGGCGACGCCTTCCTCGGCGGCCCATTCGGCAATCGGCAGGTCAAGCGCGAGATCGGTTTGCAGGGTCTCCGTCAGCCCGGCAATGTCCCACTGTTCGGCATAGGCCTTTTCCGGCATCGTACGCAGCACGAGCGCTTCGATCACATGATCGCGCATCTCGCTGATTGTCTCGGAAACATCATCGGCGCGCATGAATTCCATGCGCTGCTCGAAGATCGCCTTGCGCTGGTCATTGATGACATCGTCATATTTCAGGACGTTCTTGCGGATCTCGAAATTGCGTTCCTCGATCTTGCGCTGCGAGGTTTCCATGGCCTTGTTCATCCAGGGATGGGTGATGCCCTCGTCTTCCTTGATGCCGAGGCGGCGCATCACGGCGTCCATACGCTCGGCGGCAAAGATCCGCATCAGGTCGTCTTCGATGGAAATATAGAACTTGGACCGGCCCGGGTCGCCCTGACGGCCGGTACGCCCGCGCAGCTGGTTGTCGATGCGGCGGCTTTCGTGGCGCTCGGTGCCGAGTACGTAGAGCCCGCCAGCATCCAGCGCACGCTTCTTCTTCACTTCGATATCAGCCTTGATCTGCGAGGTGAGCATCGACAGCTCGCTCTCGGTCAGGTCTCGGCCAAGCTCTTTTTCCTTGGCGGCCTTTTCATGTTCGACACGCATGTCGAAATTGCCGCCGAGCTGGATGTCGGTACCGCGTCCGGCCATGTTGGTGGCAACCGTGATCGCGCCCGGCACACCGGCATTGGCGACGATGAAGGCTTCCTGCTCGTGATGGCGAGCGTTCAGAACCTTGTGCGGGATCTTGGCTGCCGTCAGCAGGCTGGACAGGATTTCCGATTTCTCGATCGAGGCGGTGCCCAGAAGGATTGGCTGGCCCTTGGCCTGGCACTCCTTCACCTCCTTCACGATCTCCTTGTATTTCGCTGCGGCGGTCCGGTAGACGACGTCGTCGTCGTCGATCCGCTTGATTTCCTTGTTGGTCGGCAGATCGACTACTTCCAACTTGTAAATATCGTGGAATTCGGACGCCTCGGTCAGCGCCGTACCGGTCATGCCGGCCAGCTTCTTGTAGAGGCGGAAATAGTTCTGGAACGTGATCGAGGCCAGCGTCTGGTTCTCGGGCTTGATATCGACCCGTTCCTTGGCTTCGATGGCCTGGTGCAGGCCTTCGGACAGGCGGCGGCCTTCCATCATGCGGCCGGTGAACTCATCGACCAGCATGACCTGGTCATCCTTGACCAGATAGTCCTTGTCCTTGTTGTACAGCTTGTGCGCGCGCAGGGCCTGGTTGGCGTGGTGCACGAACGAGATATTGGTCGGCTCCCACATCGAGCCTTCGAGCAGGCCGGCTTCCACCAGCCAGTTCTCGATCTTCTCGGTGCCGGTTTCGGTATAGGTGACCGAACGCTGCTTCTCGTCGAGTTCGAAATCCTCGGGTTCGAGGCGCGGCATCAAATTGTCGAGTGCAATGTAAAGCTCGGAGCGGTCGTCTGTCGGGCCGGAAATGATCAGCGGCGTGCGGGCTTCGTCGATCAGGATCGAGTCGACTTCATCGACGATGGCGTAATGGTGTCCGCGCTGGGCCATCTGCTCCAGCGAATATTTCATGTTGTCGCGCAGGTAGTCGAACCCGAACTCGTTATTCGTGCCGTAGGTTATGTCAGCCGCGTATGCGGCCTTGCGTTCGTCGTCGGTCACGCCGTGCACGATGATGCCGGTCGTCATGCCGAGGAAGCCGTAAATGCCGCTCATCCATTCGGCGTCGCGCCGGGCCAGGTAGTCGAACCCGAACTCGTTATTCGTGCCGTAGGTTATGTCAGCCGCGTAGGCGGCCTTGCGTTCGTCGTCGGTCACGCCGTGCACGATGATGCCGGTCGTCATGCCGAGGAAGCCGTAAATGCCGCTCATCCATTCGGCGTCGCGCCGGGCCAGGTAGTCGTTGACCGTGATGACGTGCACGCCCTTGCCTTCGAGCGCGTTGAGGTAGACCGCGAGCGTTGCCACCAGCGTCTTGCCCTCACCGGTGCGCATCTCGGCAATCGCGCCGGAATGCAGGATCATGGCGCCCATCATCTGGACGTCGAAATGGCGCATGCCGAGGGACCGGCGCGAGGCTTCGCGCACGACCGCAAAGGCTTCTTCCAGCAGGCTGTCGAGGGTGGCGCCATCGGCCAGCCGCTTGCGGAATTCCACGGTCTTGGCTTTCAGCGCCTGGTCGGACAGCGCTTCCATCATCGGCTCGAGGGCGTTGATCCGGTTGACGCGGGCGCGGAGGGGCTTCAGCTTGCGGTCGTTGGCAGAACCAAAAATCTTGCGGGCTACGGAAAGCATATCAGGCGGCACCAATCGATCTGGGCGAACAAAACACTTAATCCTGTCAGCGACGTATGGCAGGACATTTGCGGGGTCTTCCGCAGCGCTTACACTGGTCAGAAGGTCTCGACCAGTGTGAGGGTCAGACTTAAGAACGCGGCCAAGGGGTGTCAATGCGACGCTCTCAGCGATTACGGGAGATAACGGTGCTGTTTTTCAAGGCAAATACGGTCGCCCTCGCGCGACTGGCCTGCGGCGCGGCGCTACTTGTACTGTGCGCCTGCGGCAATGGCGACGAAGCGGAGGTTCCGGTCCAGGTCGACGGTGCGGCTGCGGCGTCCGTCAATGGCGAGAAAATCTATGTCAGCGACGTGGAACTCGAGGCCGTCGCGCGGGGCCTGATCCCTGCCGGCCAGGTGCTTGACCACAAGAGCCAGGAATACAAGACCGTGCTCGACCAGCTGGTCGACCAGAAACTGATGGCGCAGGAGGCCGTGCGGCGCGGAATCGACCAGGATTCAGCCGCCAAACGCCGCCTCCACATGGCGCGCGAACGCATTCTCGGCAATCTCCTCGTCGAGGACCTGGTCGCCCGTGAAGTCACCGACGCCCGGATCGACAGGATGTATGCCGAACAGGTCACCCTGCAACAATCGAACGACGAGGTGTCGATCGCGCACATCCTGTTCGCCTCGGAGGAAGAAGCCCGGGCGGTCTATGACGAGATCCAGGACGGCGCGAGCTTCGAAAGCATGGCGCGGGCGCATTCCAAGGATTCCGCCACGCGCATGGAAAATGGCAGCCTCGGCTATGTCTCGCCAAACGACCAGATGGACCCGTTCCCGGTGATGATTGCCAACACGCCGGAAGGCGGGATATCGGACCCCTTCCTCAGCGCCGACGGCTGGCACATTCTCAAGGTGAAGAACCGCCGCACCCGTGCACCCAAGACGCGCGACGAGATGCGGCCTGAAATCGTCACCTTCCTGACATTGAACCAGATCAGCAAGATCCTGCGCGAACTGCGCACGCAGGCCGTCATCCAGGAAGGTGGCCCCGGCACGGCCAGTCCGCCCGCCACGCCACTTTCGCTGGGTGAGGATGTCGCCCCGCCCGAAGACACGGCCTCCGATGCCCCTGAAGGAAATGAATTGTGAACCTGAAGCCGTCCCCGTTTGCCCCCGCAAGCTTTCCGGTCCTGCCAGTGGTCAAGGGCGTGCGCGCCGCCACCGGATCGCGCGGCTTCTATGCCCGGCGCGGTATCACCCGCGATGATGTGTTCCTGTTCGCCTTTGACGAAGGCACCACCTGCGCTGGCGTCTATACGATGTCGCGGACGTCGTCGGCCGATGTGCTCTGGTGCCGCGAGGCATTGGGTGAAGGTGGCGGCGCTGCCCGGGCCTTGATCGCCAATTCCGGCAACTCCAATGCGTTCACTGGACCAAAGGGCGTGGAGAAGAACGAGGCAACCCTGAAGGCACTGACCGGTGCCCTCGGTATAGCCCGCAATACGTGTTTCATCGCTGCGACCGGTGTGATCGGTGAGCCGCTGCCAGACCCGAACTATGTCGGGTCCTTCGTGCCAGACCTGGCAAACCGTCTGGCGGCACCTGATTGGCAAGCCTGCGCCCGTGCCTTCATGACCACAGACACCTATCCCAAGGCGTCCGGCCGCACGGTGGATGTCGCCGGCGTGCCCACAGCCTTTGCGGGCATTGCCAAGGGCTCGGGCATGATCGCGCCGAACATGGCGACCATGTTGTCCTACGTCTTCACCGACGCCGCAATCGATGCCGACCTGCTGCAGGACCTGCTCGAAGACATCGCGGACGAGACCTTCAATTCCATTACGGTGGACGGCGATACGTCGACGTCCGACACGCTGATGGTCTTCGCCACCGGCGCCACCGGCGAACCCGTCATCGCAGCGCGTGAGGATGAACGCTTCCCGGCCTTCGCAGCCGCCCTCCACGCCACCTGCCTCGACCTCGCCCTGCAGGTCGTCAAGGACGGGGAAGGGGCCAGCAAGTTCGCCACGGTCCGTGTCGAAGGCGCTGAATCGCAACTCTCCGCCAAGATCGTGGCTTGCGAGATTGCCAATTCGCCGCTGATCAAGACGGCGATGGCGGCGGGAGACGCCAATTGGGGCCGCGTCGTGATGGCCGTCGGCAAGTCGCTCGAACCGATCGTGATGGAAAAGCTCGCGATCTGGTTCGATGATGTCCAGGTCGCAAAAGGCGGCGCCCGCGCGCCGGACTATGACGAAGCGGCGGCCAGCGCTGTCTTTGCCCGGCCGGAATTCACCATCCGTGTCGACCTCGGCGTTGACGCATTCTCGGCGACCGTCTGGACCTGCGACCTGACGCATGGCTATGTCGACATCAATGGCGCCTACCGGACATGACGCGTCCGCTCGTGCTGGTCGTCGCCGCGGCGCTCTACAATGACAAGGGCGAAATCCTGCTCGCCCAGCGCCCGGAAGGCAAATCCATGGCGGGCCTCTGGGAATTTCCGGGCGGCAAGGTCGAAACCGGCGAAACGCCGGAACGGGCACTCGTGCGCGAACTGCATGAGGAACTGTCGATCATGGTTGAAGAGTCCCATCTCGAACCGCTCACATTTGCCAGTCACGATTATCCGAATTTTCACCTACTTATGCCATTGTTCAGCTGTCTTGTTTGGACAGGCGACGTGAATCCCAGGGAAGGGCAATCCTTCAAATGGGTCGCGCCATCTGCCCTGCACGACTATCCGGCGCCAGCGGCAGATATTCCTCTGTTCGATGTGCTTTCGGGAGCGAGACCTGGGAGGGTCTGAGATGGGACTGAGGACTCTGCTTGTTCGTTTCGCTGCTGATCAGCGCGGGGCCACGGCGCTGGAATACGGATTGATTCTCGGTGTGATGGCCTTGGCCATTGTCGGTGGGATTGGGGCTGTCGGGGCCGTCACGTCGGGTTCGTTCGAGGATTCGTCTGCGGCTCTGGAAACGGCCAAGGGCTCCTGATCCAGCCCGCTTCCTTTTAGTTTTCCCCGCTCTGCCTTCGCAAAGCGTCTGCGAGGCTGACCGTCGCGCTGCCCGGTTTCAGCGGTTTCGGCTGGCTTGGCGCCGGTGCCCAACCTGATAGGAAGACGATCTCGAACGTCGCCCGTATGCGTCCGTCCGGATCGCTGAACCGTTCGGCATAGAGCTCCGCCATCCGCATCAGCACGCGCCGCGGCAGGGGTTGGCCAATGCCCCGTGTAAACGCGGCCCGCTCCCCCATGCCCTTGAGGTCTGCCAGCAAGCCGAACACGCTGTCATAGCGAACCGTCAAACTGTCCCGATCGACCACAGGAAGGGCAAAGCCCGCCCGTTGCATCAGTGCGGCCATGTCCGACAGAGCCGGCAGCGGTGACAGGCGCGGCGCCAGTCCGCCCACAAGATCGCTTTCGGCTTCGGTCAGGCATGTGCGCAGCTCGGCCAGCGTCCCGGCGCCAAACAATGCTCCCAGGAACAGGCCGTCCGGCTGCAGCACGCGGCGCACCTGCACAAGCGCACCCGGCAGGTCGTTGACCCAGTGAAGCGACAGTGCAGACACGACCAGGTCGAAACTGGCGGGGTCATAGGGCAGGGCCTCCTCGTCGGCGACCTCGGCGTCCAGACCGCGTGCCCGTGCCTGCGCCACCATCCCCGGCGACGGATCTGTCGCCCGCATCACCGCCACCTTGCCGCCCCCTTGCAGCAGGCCGGCCACCCCCCCGTCATGCCCGCCAAGTTCCACTCCCGACCGGAAAGTGTGCGATGTGTCGTCCAGCCGGTCGACCAGGTCTCTCGACACGCGCGCTTTCAGGAAGGAATAATCCCCAAAGCGCGGCGCTGCGGTGTCACGGCGGCGCACCAGGAGGTCGCGGTCGAACAGGCGCGGCGGGGCTTTTGGAGTGGCAGGAGGGCTCATGCAAGGCGATATGGACCGGCGTCAGGTCCGCGCAAAGGGCTTTCTGCGGGCGATTGCAGACTTTCTTTGGCCACCGCGATCACTGGTTTCCTGCCAGATCCACTTCCTCACGGGTCCCGTCTGCGACACGTGCGGCAGTCCGCTCGGCTTCGACCTGGGCCCCGGTGCCACCTGCGCGCCCTGCATCGCCCGCCCGCCGCGCTGGCCCGTGCCCGCGCCGGCATGGTCTATTATGCCGCCTCCCGGCGCCCTGTGCTCGATCTCAAGCGGTCCGGCCGCCGCGACGGGCTCGAAACACTGGCGGGATGGATGCTGCAATCGGGCCGCACGCTCGTTGATGAGGCCGATCTCATCGTGCCCGTTCCGCTTCACTATGCCCGGCTCGTTCGCAGGGGTTTTAACCAGTCGGCCTGGCTTGCCGGGGCGATTTCGGGCCAGTCTGGCACACCCATGCCGGTGGATGCGATAACGCGTACGCGGCGTACACCCAGCCAGGCCGGCCTCTCGGCCCGCGCCCGGCGGCGCAATGTCGCCGGCGCGTTTACCGTATCAATACCCGCCGCCACGCGGATTTCGGGCCCCCGGATCCTGCTTGTCGACGATGTGTTAACGACTGGCGCAGACACTGTCTGCCTGCACACTCGCGCTGAAACAGGCAGGTGCAGCGAATGTGGATGTACTTGTGTTAGCGCGCGTTGTCCGGGAAACAGATGTTACCATATAAGCGACAGAACTCATTGCTTTAAGGATCCTGCCTCTATGCCCAAGGTCACCATCTACACCCGCGCGTTCTGCCCGTACTGCACCCGCGCCCTTACCCTGCTGAAGGGCAAGAAGGTCGACCTGACCGAAATCGACGCCGGCATGGATACCGCCAAGAAGGCCGAAATGGTCGAACGCTCGGGCGGCGGGCGCACATTCCCCCAGATTTTCATCGGCGACACGCATGTCGGCGGTTGCGACGAGATGATGGCGCTCGAGCGCGCGGGCAAACTCGACGCCCTGCTGGCGGCATGAGACGCGCATGATCCGATACGCGCTCATCTGTGGTGATTGCGAACACGATTTCGAGGCCTGGTTTGCCTCGTCTGCAGCGTTCGACACGCAGTCCGAGAAGCGGTTGGTGACTTGCCCGGACTGCGGCGGCGGACGCGTCGCCAAGCAGATCATGGCCCCGTCGGTGAAGTCGCCGAAAAAGGCCGCTGCCCGGTCCGATACCGAGCGGATGGTCGCGGAATTCGCCGAAAAGGCCCGCGATCATGTCGCGAAGAACTTCGACTATGTCGGCGATGCGTTCGCCGACGAAGCGCGCGCCATGTATTATGGCGAGACCGAAGATCGCCCGATCTGGGGCGCGACGACACCAGAAGAATCGGCGGCTTTGGCCGAAGAGGGCGTGCCCGCTGCCCCGTTGCCGCGCGCCTTTACGCCGAAGCCACCGAAACAGGCCCGACCAAAGCGCGACGTCAACTGAACAGGCGCGCGCTTTGACGCGCTTGACCCTTGCGGTGCCTTCGCTAATACGGGCTACAGATACGAGTCACGGAGAGGCCTCATGGCGACCAGCGAATACCATCACGGCGAAATGGACATCCACGATCAGGAAGCCACTTGGCACGCTTTCACCACTGGTAGCACCTGGGGCGGCCTGTTGATCATCCTCTCCGTTGGCCATGCAGTGCTCGCGGTCGCCATCGGCATGAACTGGATGATCTCGCTCGGCTTGATGACGGTGCTCGGCTTTGCAGCTGGCGTCTTCCTCAACATGGGTGGCCGCTGGATGGCCACGATGGTCCTGCTGATCATCCTCGCACTCATTGTGCAGGCGTTTATCTGGCTTTTCGGAGTCGTGCTCTAGAGCACCGTGCGATTAATCTGACACATATCCGGCTTCCTTGAAATAGTTCCAGCATTCCTTTGGGTCGTAGAGATTGCAGATGTTTGCGATGGCGGTTTCGAGATCGTCGAAGTTTCGGGCGGCAGCG
>Ga0209491_10008960_pt1 | contig 12462 bp, 13 predicted proteins | sample BON02_FD_187213 | JGI IMG/M metagenome (GOLD analysis project Ga0209491, IMG submission 187213) | Freshwater microbial communities from Lake Bonney liftoff mats and glacier meltwater in Antarctica - BON-02 (SPAdes) (version 2) | ecosystem: Environmental > Aquatic > Freshwater > Ice > Glacier... | reverse complement strand
GCCCCTCAGTGAGGCGGTGATAGGCTCGCATTCGTGTTCCTTTACTTTCGACGGTGAGAAGCACTTGGGCATCGCTGCCTCACGCTTCATATCGTGGGTAAAGTTGCACTGGCGAGTTGAATCCGCGGTCAATAAAACAGGGGGTGGCACGCGTTTATGCACGTTGCCACCCCCTGTTTGCACGCCAATGCGCGCGAAAGCCCGCGAATACAGCGATTTGCACGGGAATGAACGCGAGAGCGCATTCCACCAATTTGCTGCAGCGCAGCGATGCCGAGAACCAACGGGTCTGAAAGTGTCGAAAAGTCAATAAAACAAGGGGTGGCACGGGGGTAGCGGATTCCGTGCCACCCCGTGCCTCCCTGCCACCCCCAGCGGTATGCGTGAATGGCCAGCAGCATTTGCCCGCATTCGGGCACTTACACTGGAGAAAACATATGCAGGAACTCACGAACCCCAAAGGAAGCAGGGATACGTCCCGCGCGCTGCTGAACGGTTGGATCAGCCGATCCGATCTTGCCCAGGAACTCGAGGTGACCGAAGGCACCCTGCGGCGCTGGACAGCCGAGCGCTGGGGGCCGCCCTGCATTCGCGCAGGGCGTAAAATCTACTATCGCCGCAGCGTCGTTGTGGAATGGTTGGAAGATCAGGAAGAAGCGGACCATCGCCGCGTACGCCGGGGGATGCGTCGATGAGCATCCCCCTGCCCTTCTACAAGCGCAACACCCGTGACGAGATCCGCCAGGAGTGGATTGAAGAGCGGTTGCATGAAGCCCGGATTGTTGTGGCCGATGTTGTCCACCACTCGGATCATCTGCTGCGCATGGCCTGCAATGTTCTCGTGCGCCATAGCCAAACCCCAACGGAGCGCGAGGATGCAAGGATCCTGCTGGTCGTCCTTGATGCCAAATCGCCCGGGCGCATCGATCACCACCGATCAGACCCGGAGGTGCGGCGATGAAGCGGCACGGGACACCAGAGGCCGATCTGCAGCGTGCGGTTGTCATCGCGCTGCGCTTTGCCCTGCCTCGCACGGCAATCCTCCATCACTGCGCCAATGAGGTGACGGAGCCGGGCTCGCGCGGTGCCAAACGTCAGGCCATCCTGGTTGGCATGGGAGTGCAGCCCGGCTTTGCCGATGTGATGGTCATGTGCGGCGGGCGCGTGCTGTTTCTGGAGCTGAAATCTCTCAAGGGGCGGCTCAGCCCCGCACAGGAAGCGTTTCGCGATGCCGTTTTGGCGCAGGGGTTTGGGTGGGCGCTGGTGCGCAGCCTTGACGACGCACTTGGCGCACTGGCCGACCACGGCTTTACCAGTCGTGTGGTGCTAAAAGATACAGGCCAGCGCCAAGCAAACGGCACAACGCGGAGGCCTCAGCCATGAGCCATGCCGCTACCAATTGGGCCATCCAGCAGCGCGGGCTGAAGCCCACCACCAAGATATTGCTCTGGCATCTGTGTGATCGGTTCAATCCGGATTACGGCTGCTTTCCTTCACAAGAGCGGCTTGCGCATGATTGCGAAATCGGGCGCGCTACCCTGAACCGCCATCTCGATGATCTGGAGACGCGCGGTCTTATCCGGCGGATCCGGAATGTCGATCTGCGGACAGGCCGGCATCGACCGACACGGTACCTTCTCAGCTTCGAGCCAAGTTTTACTTCTCCGGGACCGAGCGGCGAGAACCCGCCAGAACCAGGCGGCAACGCACCTTTCGACCCTCATATCCCGTGTCCTAATTTGAGACACGGCACGAACACGGAAAAAATGCGCGCTGACAATGGGTTGGCGCAAGAAACATTGCAGACACCGTGTCTCGATCTGGAACACGGGCCCGTGTCTCATTTTGACGCAATCCCGTGTCTCAAAAACAGCGATTCCCGTGTCTCAAATTGGGACACTAACCTTGTAAGAGAACCTTTAAGAAAACCAGTAAAGGAGGAGGACGCGCAAGCGCGCGATTTCGAATTTGATCAGTTTTTCGCAGAGTTGATTTTGGCGCTGGGCCTGGACCCCGCCGCCCTGCCGGGCTGGTGGCAGGGTTCGCCGCCCCAACTGCACGTCCAGCGTTGGCGCACCGAGCTGGGGCTGACCGAGGCTGAGATCATCACGGCGGCGAAGGACACACGCCACGATCATCCCGAACCACCCGATGGGCCAAAGGCGCTGGACCGCGCCATGCAACGCGCCGCCCAGCGCAAAACTGAGGGCGCTGGCAGGAAGCGTCGCAAGCGCAAAACCGATCCAGCACCGACGGCGAAGCCCTTCGTGGATCTGCCCGTGTTTTACGCCGAGATCATCAATTCTGATCGCTACCTGCCCGTCAGCGCGATCAACAACACCGTCCGCGATGCAATGTTAGGCCGAGGCCTGGTCACAGCCGAACGCCTCCGGATGCGGGGGGTGCGGTGAATGGCATGGTGTTACGTCCCCGGTACGGATTGTCCCTCTGCGCAGGCGGCGGAGGCCTTGATCTGGGCCTCATGCTCGCCGAGCCCGGTTATCACAACTGTGATTACCCACTGTCAGCAGGACATGCTTGGCGCACTCTCGCGGCTGCCCATGGCCTCAGGTCCCTGGATCTGGAGGCCAACAGATGGGACGGAAGCCCCAACGCAAATGGCATTCTTAAAAGGATTGCAGCCATGAGTATGCAAGGACGAATTGGCCGCAACGCTGGCGCAAAAGTGAAACGCGCGCTGGGCGTACAGATGGCGCTGGAATGGGCATTTCGGGTTGAGCAAGCGCAGCTGGAATTACCACCGCCAAAGGACGTGGCCAAGGAAGGTTTCGGCTTAGAATACGTTTTGCTGCAACGCGCAGCGCTGGGCTGCAAAGTTGACGGCGGACAGCACAAGATGGGCAGCTACACCCATCCCGACGCAGAGGTGATCGCCGCCACCGTCGCGGGAATGCCTGACAGCCTCGGCGGCATCCGGATGGCGATCAGCGTGGCCGAAATGGCGCGCGCGGGGATTACGCCCAACTGGATGCCCGGAGCAGTGCCGCGCTGCGTGCCAGTTGATATGAAGCGCAACCGCCATGGCGATCGTGCCGTCAGCGTCGTTGTCGGCGCCGAAAAAGTACTGGTCAGCGGCAAATGGCGGACAATCGAAGTGCGGGCCTGTCCGGTGACCTGGCGGCCGCATCCGGAGCAGATTGCGTCAGCGCGGCGCGGCTATGAGGACTGGTGGCAGGCACTGGATTGGGTCCGGGATGGGCTGGTGGCGGCTAGGATGCTGCGTGACGTCGAGGTGTCCGGGGTGATGCCAAAGCTGACACCATGGGTCTAAGAGCCTCGCATACAGAGCCCACAAAGGGGCTAAGTGAACGACGACTTGAACTAAAGGTCTTTTACCGCGATCAGTTTGGGCGGAATGTATGCATTCGATGCAAACCTTTCGTCGGATATTGTCCAAAGCGTACCTTCGCACGTTCCAAAATGCGATCTAACTCTGCATTGGCCGTCCACCCCGAGCATTCATCGGAAAATCTATGGGGCTACTGGCTCACAGGTTTTTTGTTCCAGCCCCAGTTTTCCCTGAATCTAAGTAGCAGTTCGAACTACGCCTCCGATCTGTCAAGGGCAGATATCAGCCGGCGCAGTTCGGGGCGCGTACTTTCGCGTTGCCGATCACGGAATGCGGCGCGAAACGCGCGCGGCGTCTGACCGAATTGTTCTTTGAAGGCGCGTGAAAAGACGGCCTGGTAGGAGAAACCGCAGGCATTGGCGACCTCCTTGATCGAATATTCCTCATAAAACAGGAAGTTCCGCGCCGCTTGCAGGCGGGTATGCAGATAAAGCCGCATGGGCGATTCCCCAAAGCTGCGTCGACATAGCCGGATCAACGATCGCTCTGGAATTCCGATGGCTTCGGTCAACTGAGCTAGGGTAAGCGGGAAGTCAAGATTGGCCTCCATAACCCCAATCAACCGGTCGGCAAGCCGGGTCTGTTCCGAGGCCTCGCGGGCATCACCGCGCTGGCCGGTGATGTCGGACCGGCGGGTATGGATAAGGGCATTGGCGACTTCATTGGCCAGTGCCTCATTGTATAGGCGGGTGATGAGGTCCAGCATCATATCAAGTGTCGCCACCCCGCCCGCGCAATGAGCCCGGTTTCCGCCGATACGGTAGATACGGTCCTCGCAGGTGGCAGTAGGGAATTCTTCGCGGAATGAGGCTTCTGCTTCCCAGTGAACGACGGTTGCACGGTCGGCCTCGGTGCTGGTCAACCCCGCGCGGGTAAGCGCGAAGGCGCCAGTGTCGACGCCGCCCACAATCGCGCCGAAACGGGCTGCCTCGCGCAGTCGCGACAGCAGACGGCGAGAAATATTTTGGGTGGGAAGATTTCCCCCGAACAGCAAGTAGACGTCGGCGCGCGGCATCTCGTCAAGTGCATGATCGACGCCAAACCACATCTGGTTCGACGCCCGCATCTGCGCTCCGGTCTCCGACACAAAGCACCATTGAAACAGTTGGGCCCCGGAATTCTGATTTGCGATTCGAAGGGCATCGGCCGCAAGAATCAGGGCGTTCAGCGGGAATTCCGGCTGCAAAAGGAAATTGAAGCGCGGTGCGGAAAGAGGACGGGAAAAGTCTGTCATGAGCTCTCACAGGCAAGGTTTGGCCGAAATTATCAAATTTCCGGCTGAAAACATCAAGCTGTTCCTTTTATTGGGCGTAAGACTTGGTTTCACGGTCGACCGCATCCGCGTCAGACCAACGATCTGCCAAAACCAAACGCCGAGCCTTCTGGCTCAGGGACTAGCATGCGCAGGCTCCATACGAAGAGTTTTGGCCTATAGATGGGGAAGTGAATTGACACCAGACGAGTTGAAGAAAGCGCTGGAAGGCTGCTACGTGACCATCCCGACCCCATTTGTGGACACGCCCCAAATGGAGGTCGATGAAGCGGCCCTGCGCGCATATGTGCGATTTCTGGTCGATGCTGGACTGACCGCGAAATACGCAACGTTTCTGGCCGGGGGCGCGGCTGGTGATTTCTCGACCATGAGTTTTGAAGAACGAATCCGCGTGGCGGCGATCGTCGTTGATGAGGTCGGTGGTGCAGCCCCGGTCGCCATGGGTGCTCAGACCACAAGTACTCTGGAACTTGTGCGCTTGGCTCACGCCGCAAGAGACGTTGGCGCGCAGTTCATTCAGGTCTCATGCCCCTATTACTTTTCACATACCGAGGCGGATTTCGAAGAATATGTCCGCACCGCCGCTGAGGCCGCACCCGAGATAGGTCTGATCATTTATAACACCTTCTGGACCAGCCAGAACCTTTCCTTTGGCATGATCGAACGTTTGGCCGACATTCCCAACATCGTAGGGTTGAAATGGGCGACGCCACGCACTGACGCGATGGAGTTTGAGGATGTGACTTCAAAGTTCTCGAACCGTTTCACCATCATCGACAACAATCTTCTATTCCCGGTCAGCGCTATGCCCGCCCTTGGTGCGCGCGCCTTTGAGGTGCATCACTGCAATTTCTGGCCCGAATGGGGGATCAAACTCGTCGATGAGGTGAATGCCGGAAACTATCCCGAAATCGCCAGGATGTTGGTCGAGGAAGGCATGCCTTTCTACAAGCTGTGGGTCGATATTGAAAAGAACTACACCTCTGGCGACGGCTATCTCGACAAGCTTTGCATGGAGTTGATCGGCCTTCCGTCAAGCCGTTGCCGACCACCTACTCGCGATATCCGCGGGCTTTACCGAGACCGTTGCCACGCAATGATGAAGGCTATCGGCGTACCGCGGCTGATCGCCAAATAACAAGAAGACAGGCTGAAATCTGAAGAACTGACAATGAAGCAACAGGAGGAACAGAAATGAATAAGCTAAAGACATTGCTGACGGTGACCTTAACCACCGCGACACTCGCCGGAGCCGCATGGGCCGAAGATGATGTCCGGCTGCGTCTGAACTGGATGTATTACGGATCGCACGCAGGCTTCGCCTTGGGGAAAGATGCCGGTTACTTCAAAGAGCAAGGCATCAATCTTGATATCCGCTCGGGCAACGGCTCCAGCTCTGCCCATCGTCTGGTGGCCAATGGCGACAGCGACTTCGCGTATGGTTCTTGCGGCGCATTCGTCAACCTTGCCTCGCAAGGTGCCGAACTGATTTCGGTTGCTGTCATCGACGCAATGGGATCAGAAGCCATTCTGGTGCGCCCCGACTCTGGCGTAAAAACCATCGCCGATCTGAAAGGCAAAAAGCTTTTGACGACGGCAAATGCGGGCGTGAACACGTTCTTCCCGATCGTGCTGGCAAATGCCGGGCTGACCACCGATGATATTAACATCACCAATGTTCCTGATGGCGCGCTAGTCTCCAGCTATCTGCAAGGCGCTGGCGACGCAGTCGGCATGCTGGGTGGGATCGACGACAAACCCGCAGAGATCAAAGCTAACGGTGGCGACGCTCCTGTGGTCTTCCCCTATTCCGATTTCGGTGTGAACCAGGTCGGATACTGTATCACCGCGCGCAAGGAAATGGTCGCCAACAACCCCGATCTGGTAAAGCGTTTCGTCGCAGCGACCATCAAATCCTACAAAGCGGCCGAGGCTGATCCGGATGCTGCCGTCAACGCCATGGGGGATATTGTCGGTGGTACAATGAACGAAGACGAGGGCAAGGCGCAGTCTAGCGCTGTTCTCGATGTGACGCTTGGTCTGCTCTACTCTGGCGCCAACACCGACCGCAAACTTGGTTACAACGTCCCAGCGGATTGGGCGGATATGGTTGCGTTGATGAAAGAGTATAATGACCTCGATCCGAATGCGGATCCTGCGTCATTCTACACCAACGATTTCATCGAGTAATCTGCGGCGCCGGAGGCAACGCTCCCATGTCTCCGGCGCCATTTTTTTGGAAGTGACCTCATGACCACTCTGATCGAACTTTCGGATGTGACCAAAGTCTTCGGAACTGGTGATGCCGCAGTACACGCCTTTGGTCCCGTGAATATGAAGATCGGCGAGGGCGAATTCATTTCGTTTCTAGGGCCGTCAGGCTGCGGCAAGTCCACACTCATGTTGATGATTGCGGGACTTCTTGATGTCACCGATGGCACGATCTCACTCGCCGGCCAGACAGTGGCGGGGCCACAAACTGATATCGGAATCATGTTTCAGGATAATACGCTGGTTCCTTGGCGCACCGTTCGCGGCAACATTGAACTACAGTTGGAAATGCGCGGGCTTGACCCGAATGAACACACAGAGGTTGTAGAGGACTTGCTGCGTTCGGTCCATCTGGACGATTTCCAGACCCGGCTCCCACACGAGCTTTCGGGTGGCATGCAGCAGCGCGCCGCGTTTTGTCAGGCGATGGTCCACCGACCCAAGACCATGCTGCTTGATGAACCGTTGGGCAAGCTTGACGCAATGACTCGCGAGAATATCCGCAGAGATCTCCAAGAACTTTGGATGCAGAAACGCCCAACCGTGGTTTTTGTCACCCATTCGATAGAAGAGGCAATTCAGCTTTCTACCCGCGTTGCCGTTATTACCCCCCGACCTGGAAAAATTGACCGGATCATTGATATCGATCTGCCTTTTCCACGCGACTTCGAAGTCAAAGGCAGTGCGAAGTTCACGGGCTACGTTCGCGAAACCCAGGAGATTTTTAGGAATTATGGTGTCATCTGAAAAACCCGGCTTGTTGGCGCGCATGGTAGCCGGGATCATGCGGTCGTGGATGTTTGTCGCCTTCTTTGTCGGATTCTTCCTGTTCTGGGAATATTCCGTCATATGGTTCGATATCCCGCGCTACATTCTGACACCGCCTTCGCTGGTGGTCAGTAAGGGCTGGGCCGATATCGACCGCCTTCTTTACTACACCTATGTCACTGGGCTTGAGGTCGTGCTGGGCTATGCCGTGGCAATAGTGCTGGCAATGCCAATCGGGCTGGCCATTGCCTTTTCGTCTATCTTGCGACGCACGATCTACCCGTTTCTGGTTTGCATTGAGATGGTTCCAAAGATTGCGTTTGCGCCCTTGTTCATCTCATGGCTGGGTTTTGGGCTTCTGCCGAAAGTGATCATCGTCTTTCTGGTCTGCTTTTTCCCGATCGTGCTGAATGCCATTTTGGCTTTCAATTCGCTAAGCGAAGAACTGACTCGCTTTAGCCGCTCCACTGGGGCTGGGGTCTGGCGGACCTTCGTGAAAATCCGCCTTCCTGCGGCCCTGCCACAGTGTTTCGTTGGCTTCAAATACGCTGCGATCAACGCGACTGTTGGTGCCGCTATTGCTGAATTCATCGGCTCTGACGAAGGGCTGGGGTTCTACATCCAGATCGTCACCGGCAACATGCGCCCCGATCTGGCGTTCGCCGGGATATTCTTTCTGACGCTGATTGGCCTCGCACTCTTTGGGATCGTGACGCTAACCGAACGTCTGCTTATCCCATGGCATATTTCAGTGCGACGCGACGCAATTTGACTTAAACGTGAGGCCCCAATGACCCTGACCAAGACCAAAGCCCAATCTATCGCATCGCGCCTGACCCCCGAAACGCGGGCCTTTATCGGGGGCAAGTTCTCCAATGCCTCCGACAATGCTACATTCGATACGATCAACCCCGCGACAGGGGCTGTGATCGCGCGTGTGGCCCATTGCACCGGAAGCGATGTGGATCGTGCTGTCGGCGCGGCGCGAAAAGTCTTCAACGAAGGCATATGGTCACGTGCCGCCCCTGAGGACCGTAAGGCGGTGCTTTTGCGTCTCGCATCGCTGGTGCGCGAGCATAAGGATGAACTAGCGGTTCTCGAAAGCGTCGATTCCGGCAAGACCATCACCGATTGCCTGCATGAGATTGGCAATGAAGTGGCTAACTTCTTCCAGTGGTACGGCGAACTAACCGACAAAAGCTTTGGCAAAGTCGCGCCCACCGGCGAACATGCGATGGCGCTGATCGTCAAGGAACCGGCCGGCGTCGTCGGCCTAGTGCTGCCGTGGAATTTTCCGTTGCTGATGGCAGCTTGGAAGCTCGCGCCGGCCCTTGCGGCAGGTTGTTCCGCTTTGGTCAAACCGGCGGAGCAGACACCGCTTTCGATCTTGCGTCTTGCCCAACTCGCGCGGGAGGCTGGATTGCCGGACGGTGTGTTGAATGTGTTGCCGGGGATGGGCGAAACCACCGGTCAGGCGATTGGTCGGCACCCCGATATCGACATCGTCTCCTTTACCGGCTCAACCGAAGTCGGCGGCTATTTTCTGCGTTACGCTGGTGAAAGCAATTTGAAGGTTATTGGGTTGGAGATGGGCGGCAAAAGCCCGTTCATTGTTCTGGACGATGCGGACATCAATGACGATTTGATCGAGCATGCTGCCATGTCGGCATTTTGGAATGGCGGGCAGAATTGTTCTGCCAATATGCGCCAACTGGTTGATGCCAAACTGGTAGACGAATTCGCCGAACGTGTCATTGCGCGAGCGCGCAAATTCGTGGTGGGCGACCCGCTTGACCCCGAAACAAGCATCGGTGCGATGGTGACGGCGGAGCATCAGACCCGGGTTATGTCCTATATCGGCGTGGGCAAGGCCGAGGGCGCAAGACTGCTGGAGGGCGGAGAAAGCATCGGGCCGGGTTGTTTCATCAAACCAACGGTCTTTGCAGGTCTTACCCCCGACATGACCATAGCGCGCGAAGAAATCTTTGGTCCCGTCTTGGGCATCCTTCCTGTCAAGGGGATGGATGAGGCACTGCGAATTGCCCGCGATACCGAATACGGTCTTCATGCGTCGATCTTTACACGAGATATCGACCGGGCCCTGTACATGGCGCGGAGCCTGCCTTGTGGCACTGTGTCGGTCAACGGTTTTTCTGAAGGGGATGTCAAAACACCCTTCGGTGGTTACAAGCAATCCGGTTCCTTGGCTCGTGACAATGGCACCGAGGCGATGGAACAATATTTGCAGACCAAGACGATCTGGATTTGCACTTCGGATCCAAGAGGCAGAAATTGACCGCGATTTCAGTTTACCTCCCGCTTTCGGCGACACAACAAGACCGTCTACGGCGCGAGGCGACGGGCTACAAGATCCAGTTCTGTGATGTGACCGCAGCCTGTGACAGCCCCGTGGTCTTCGGTAACCCCGATGTGCGGATTGTCATGGCGAACCAGAACCTGCGTTGGTTGCAACTCGAATCCGTAGGATTTGGGGAGTATGCGGCGCTGGATTGGTCACGACCAAGCGGCACCGCTTTGGTATCAAACCTTGCCGGCTTTTTTGCCGATCCAGTGGCTGAAACGGCACTGGCCGGGGTTCTGGCGCTCTATCGCGGCATTGACCAATTGGGTGATCTGCGGCGCCGTGCGGAATGGATCGGCGATCCGGTCCGGGCCGGGCTGCGCCTGCTGACCGGCGCCAAGGTGACTTTGTTCGGCAGGGGAGCCATCAATGCGCGATTGAAACAGTTGCTGACACCATTCGGATGCACAGTTGTGACTTTTGGCAGCGATTGGATAGAAGCGGATCTTGAGGCCGCACTTGCGAACTCAGATATCATCGTGGCCACTGTGCCCGATACGCCGTCTACGCGTGGCCTTTTCGATGCAAGGCGTTTCAGTCAGATGAAACCGGGTTCAGTTTTTTGCAATCTTGGGCGTGGTTCGTTGGTCAAGGAGACTGCATTGGCAACGGCGCTGAACTCTGGCCAATTGAGTGGGGCGGTGATTGATGTCACGCACGACGAACCCTTGCCCGCCGGACACCCGTTCTGGATAACGCCAAACACCATCCTCACCCAGCACTCCGGTGGCGGCACGAGTGATGAGATTGATCGCAAAATCAACACGTTCCTCACCAACCTCTCCCTGTTCCGTTCTGGAAAACCGCCCCTTGGCCTAGTCGATTTCACTAAAGGTTACTGATGCCAAAAATCACCAACATCCGCTGTGTCCTGCTGTCGTCGCCCTATGCCGATGCAGATGACCCTGAAATCAAGGAATGCTTTCCCAATGGCCCCAAACGGACCATCGGCATGGTGGAGTTGACGCTCGACAATGGCGTGACGGGGTTAGGCGAAGGTTATCTGGCCGTTTTTGCACCGCTGGTGTTCAAATCTATCGTCGAACTTTGCACCCCGCAGGTCATTGGCAAGGACGGCTTTGACATTGAACGCCGGGTGAAAGACCTGCGTTCGCTTTGCGACTACTGGTCGCTGCAAGGTGCCGCCCGGCACGTGATTGCCGCCTTCGAGATCGCGTTGCAGGATGCCAAGGGGAAGTCTTTAGACGTCCCGGTCTATGAGCTTTTGGGCGGTGCCAAGACCGATAGCATTCGCATTTACGGATCCGGCGGCTGCTGTGACGCCAAAGAGCAGTTCTTGCGCGAATTCGATCAACTCGCAGGCCTCGGCATCACCCTATACAAAATCAGGTCGGTAAAGCGTGACATCTTGCGCACCGCTTGGGTACTGAACCAGGCCGGAAGCCGGGGGATCGAGGTAGGGGTGGATATGTGCCAAAACCTCGCCGACCCACCGCAGGCGGTAGAGGATGTCGTTGGTTTTGTCGAAAGTGTCCACGCACTTACGGATCAACGGATGATCTTCGTCGAAGAGGCGATTGGGCCTGACTGCCCCGAAGGGTTCCGCGAGTTGCGCAACAGGATTGACGTCAATGTATGTGGCGGCGAGGTGATCACCACGCCTAAAGAGATGATCGAACGCATCAACGACGATGTCTATGATTTCGTTCAGCCCGATGCGTCGGTCATGGGCGGGATTTCGGCGGTAATGGATGTGTTTGATGCTGCCAATGCGAAGGGCATCGATGTCGTCGTGCATGCCTGGGGCGGGGCCGCCGCGATAATGGCCAGCTACCATGCTGCTTTCGCAGCAGGAGGCAAATTGGTAGAATATCCGATGCTGGCCTTCCCACTTGGCGCCGAAATGATCGGCGATCAAGGCCTGATTGAAAAGGGCCGTTTGTTGCGCCCTACCGCCTCTGGCCTTGGGTTGACTCTCACGCCCGAGATGGAGGCGCGCTATCCATTCGACGAAACCGCTGTCTATTCTTGCGCGCTCATCGACTTTGGGCCACCACCCGATAGCTATTGGGCAGACGAATGAGATTCCGTCGCAAAATTCTCTAGAGGGTGTAAAGCGACGGCGACAAGTATCCAAAATGAACGGTTTTTGACTCGGATTGGGTATCAGACCGGGCACTCGCGTTGCTCAAAAAGGTCTTTTCATAAAGATTTTCTCATCCAGCGAACGGCTGCTTTGGTGCGCCGCAGCGCGGCAAGGAAGAGCCTGGCTCAGTGTCGGCTGTGGGCCGAACACGCCCCCCCGGCCATGGTTCCTCCCGGGCCCTGTTCGTATACGGGGGGGCGCAGCGCGCCATTTCGCTAGCGACAGGCACTTTCACCGGGGAATCCAGGCGGAATCCACCTGCCGCTCGATTTTGGAAAAAGCGACTCATTATCAAAGACTTGCGGAATCAC
>Ga0209491_10008958_pt1 | contig 12464 bp, 10 predicted proteins | sample BON02_FD_187213 | JGI IMG/M metagenome (GOLD analysis project Ga0209491, IMG submission 187213) | Freshwater microbial communities from Lake Bonney liftoff mats and glacier meltwater in Antarctica - BON-02 (SPAdes) (version 2) | ecosystem: Environmental > Aquatic > Freshwater > Ice > Glacier... | reverse complement strand
ACTTGGTCTACAGTTCTACCAATCTTTGCGGTGATGCCTTTTACACCTGCGGCAAAATTCTGAACCTGATTTTCTTCATTGGATTCTTGATAGTGATTTTCATCATCGCAGTTAGGTTTCTGAACTACTGGGTGGCTCTTGCCTTTACAGTTGCGGCTGGACTGTCACCGATTTCGGTCTATACCTCCATGTTCCTTCCTGAGTCGATGTATTTCTTCATGATTAGCCTGGTTTTATTGGCTGTTTTGAAAGCGGCTGAATCCTACGCTTGGAAGGATTGGGGTCTTGTTGGAATCCTGATTGGGGTCGCTTCGCTTGTGAAGCCTCACGCTTGGCTTTCTGCAATCGGTATTGGCATTTTCTTAGTGGTGTTAGGTCTGACTCAGGCCCGGCATCGATACAAACCCTTGTTCAAGGCGGTCGGTGCAATTTCACTCGGCGCAATTCTTGGGCGTGTCATAATCGGTTTTGCAGTTGCAGGACCAAGGGCTCTGGACTTTTTCGGTATCTACTTAAATACTGACATCCTCGGGCAGGTTGCTGACGGTGTCCCGGCTCAAACCCCAGATTCAGCGTCACCGGTTGGCACATCCCCCATGAATGGTCTCGTCGAACTCTTCGGGACTCAGTTGAATGTGCATGTCCTCACACTCGTCGCTCTTATGGGGATCGCAATCATTGGTCTGCTGGTCGGGATTGTTGAGCTAATTAGGACTAGAACTCTCACCCCTGTTACCAGCATTTCGCTCTTGATGTTTATTTGGCTCGTGAGCCTGGTCATTGAAATCATTATGTTTACCGGCTGGATAACCGGCGGCGGAGACGACCACACTGGTCGAGTCTTGTCTCGCTACTATGACTTCCTCTTCGTCTTTGTTCCCCTAGCCGGCCTCGCCGCACTTAGCTCCAACTTCGCCGCAGAGATAAAGCTGCTGATCCGACTACCTATAGCCGGCTCACTTCTGGCGCTATTGACACCAGCGTTTACCGGGTTCTTTGCAGCCCTTGAGATACAGATAGCTGACGCACCAAACTTGGCTGGGCTGGTTGTCAACATGGACGTGTTTAACGCCGTTGCCATGATCGGATTCTTGTCCCTACTCGTATTTGCGTTCCAGCCAAGGTTTACAGCATGGGCATTCGTTCTACTTTTGCCGGTAACAATGATTGCAACTGGCTACACAATTCAGGGCGAGTATCAACGGATCCGTGGAGAGCTAAACGCTCAAGATATTGCAGGCCAGTACTTGAACCACAACCTAAGCGAGGCCGAGGTAGATGCAACTTGGATTATCGCTACCTCGAGATTCGAGGCAACCAACGTCGCGATTTGGGCCGACTCGGCCACTGTTAAATTCGATCTTTTCGCGCCGGGTGGAGTCCTGGCCCCCAGCTTGATCCCTGAGGGCAGTGAGTATGTTCTCGCGACCGGAGGGCTATCAGTTGCTGGGGACTTCGAAGAAACCATCACCGGCGATGGCTACATCCTGTACAAGTTGAAATAGGCGCTTCTCTTGAGAATCCTGTTTCTGCATGAGGTCAACTACCTCACAAAGCCAATCTTTGAGATGCATGAGTTTCCAGAGCATCTGGCTCAGTTAGGACACGAAGTTGGTTTCGTGCAGTTTCCAGAGGGTTTATCGAAAGCTGAATTGGCAGGCATTCCCTCCAAACAGAGGATTGCAGGACGAGTTCTGAAAGACGTGAGCCTAACCCTTTACACGCCTAAAACTATTTCAGGCGATCTGCTTGGTCGGTTGCTCACGGTTCTAGCTTTTAGAACTCAATTCAAAAACATTCTGCAGGACTTCAAGCCAGACCTTGTATGGAGTTTTGCTGTCCCCACCTCAGGATGGCAGTCGCTGGGTGTCGCCAAAAAATCTGGGGTCCCATTTGCTTTTAGAGCTCTAGACGTTAGCCACAAAATCAGAAAGTCGATTTTCTCACTGCTTACTGCTTGGGCCGAACGATTTATCTATCGAAATGCCGACTGGATCTCCACCAATAACCCAGCGATGTCAAAATATTGCGTGAGCATGGGAGCGCTTGCTGAGCGCACTTCAGTTGAACTTCCACCGCTTGACCTGAGTCATTTCGAGACTGGTATATCGCAATCCGATGACCTTAGAAAGCATTACGAATTACCAGCGAACGCTCGAGTGACTCTCTACATGGGTAGTTTCTTCTATTTTTCCGGACTACCCGAGCTGATTCAATCTTTCGCAGACGCAAGGAAAGATAACGAATATCTTGTTTTGGTCGGGGGCGGCGAACAGGAAAAGAAACTCAGAAACCAGGTCGCAGAACTGGGCATGGAAAATTTTGTGAAGTTCACAGGGTTTGTTTCCTTTGTTGAGCTGCCTAGCCATTTGCGCATGGCGGATGTTGCAGTTAACCCAATGCATGTCTCAACAGTTTCCAATGCCGCCTTTCCCAACAAGGTCATTCAGTACATGGCCGCGGGATTGCCGGTGGTTTCGACCAGGCTGGACGGGTTAGTTCAGACCTTTGGGGAGACTTCACAACTTCAATATGTCGACAAAAGCTCCGATGTGTACCCAGCAGTGCAGGAGTTATTTGGCTCCAAATCGTTGGTGTCCATCGGTAAAATGAACCGTACTGCAGTTCAGGACAAGTTTTCGGCCGAACAGGCGGTACGCAATATGGAGTCTCGCTTGCAGGCCATGATAGGAGCTAGCTCATGACAAAGATATTGGTTCTGGGCAGCACCGGAATGCTTGGATCTGCTGTCACCATCGCGCTTCAGGCAAACGGGCATGAGGTCATTACTGCGTCGCGATCAACCGGCATTCAATTCGATGCCGTGAACTTGCACGCTGAAAATCTCCTGCGGGGGGCTGGTCTTCAGAAAGACGATTACGTGGTCAACTGCGTGGGCTTGACAAAAACTAGAATCGACGAAACCTCAGTGACGAGTCGATCTCTGGCTGTCAAGCTAAACATCGACTTTCCCGACGACCTAGCAAAGGCAGCGGAAACCACTGGCGTCAAGGTTATTCAGGTTGCTACTGACTGCGTCTTCAGTGGTCTATCGGGGGGCTATAGCGAAAGTTCGGCCCATGACCCACTGGACGTTTACGGAAAGACTAAAAGCCTCGGTGAGACCCCATCGCCAGCTGTGATGCACCTGCGATGCTCGCTAATCGGTCCGGAAATTGGAAGAAGTTCATTATTCTTTGAATGGGTTCGTCAGCAGCCAATCAATGCCCAAATCAATGGTTACACGAACCATCTCTGGAACGGCCTGAGTTCATTCGCATTTGGCCAAGTTGTCTCGGGAGTCATAAGCGAAACCCTCTTCAAATCGGGCGTTCAGCACTTAGTACCATCAAGTCAGGTCACCAAGGACGAGCTAGTGCGGCTGGAACTTGCTGCCCTTAAAAGAGAGGACGTTCTGGTAACTTCAAAGGCTGATGAACATCCAATTGACCGGACTCTGCGAACGGATAATTCCGATTTCAACGAGCAACTATTCTTGGCAGCGGGATACAAGAGAATCCCCACGATTGAGGAAATGGTTTTGGAAGCATGCTTGAAACTGCCAAACTAATGGTGTCTAAGGGGATATATGGTTCGCAAGATTAGAGATTCCACGGTAGTTATTACCGGTGGTACAGGCTCGTTCGGCTCGACGATGGCAAAGCATCTACTGTCGCAGTCTGTTGGCGAAGTGAGAATTTTCAGTCGCGACGAGGCTAAGCAAGATGCCATGCGTCACTCCATCGCTGACCCACGGGTCAGGTTCTTCTTAGGAGATACTCGCGACCCGGAGACAGTCGAGAGGGTCGTGCGAGGCTCAGATTTGATTTTCCACGCGGCCGCTCTAAAGCAAGTGCCGTCGGCAGAGTTTTTCCCTCTCGAAGCGGTCAAAACCAACATTAATGGCTCCGCCAACGTGCTGCGCTCTGCAATAGAGAATGGCGTGAAGGGGGTTGTTTGCCTAAGCACCGACAAAGCCGTCTACCCGATAAACGCGATGGGCATGTCCAAGGCCCTTATGGAGAAAACTGCTCAGGCTTTCGCTAGAGATTACAGCGACTCCGACACCACGATTGCCATCACTCGCTACGGAAATGTCATGTATTCGCGCGGTTCGGTTATCCCACTCTTTATTTCACAAATTCGTTCCGGGAAGCCGATCACAATCACGGACCCCACTATGACCAGGTTCCTCATGTCGCTGGCAGAGTCGGTGGACTTAGTGGAATATGCATTTGAGCATGCCGAGACCGGCGACCTTTATGTGCGCAAGGCCCCGGCTTCCACGATCGAAGTTTTAGCAAAGGCGCTCGTTCAACTTTTTGGTGGGGCAGAGAATGAAATCCAAACAATCGGGTTCCGTCACGGAGAGAAGCTTTACGAGTCGTTACTCGGTACGGAGGAACGGGCTAAGGCCGAGGATTTAGGGGACTATTTCCGGGTTCCGTTGGACTCAAGAGACTTAAACTACTCCGAATACTTTGAAGAAGGCGAGCCCAGGCAGGCAGACCTTGAAGCCTACACATCTCACAACACGAAGCGGTTGGACATTGAGGGAGTAAAAACTCTTCTTCTAACAATTCCAGAAGTACGGCAGGAGCTAGGGCTTTGAAGAAACTAAAAGTTGTCACAATCGTTGGGACCAGACCTGAAATCATCCGCCTTTCAAGGCTGATTCCCAAGCTCGATGAATACACCGACCACATCTTTGTCCACACTGGCCAGAACAGCGACCCCAAGCTCAACGAAGTCTTTTTTGAAGACCTTGAGCTGCGACAGCCTGACTACTTTCTAAATGTCGACACTTCATCAATGGGTTCAGTTATGGGAGACACTCTAAAGAAGTCAGAAGAGGTTTTTCTAAAAGAAAAGCCGGACGCTGTAATGATCCTTGGTGACACCAACTCCGCCATTGCAGCTGTTGTTGCCGAACGAATGCATATTCCCGTCTATCACATGGAGGCAGGCAACCGTTCCTTTGATAACAACGTGCCAGAGGAACTCAACCGCAAGATGGTTGACCACGTTGCTAGCTTCAACCTCCCCTACAACGACTATTCGATGCGGAATCTTTTGGCCGAGGGTATTCACCCGCGCTTTATCCAAAAGACCGGCTCTCCGATCCGTGAAATATACGAACATTACAAGGACAAAATTGCCGCATCAACTGCAGTTGCAGATCTGGGACTAACACCCGGAGGCTACTTTCTAGTCTCGGTTCATAGACAGGAAAATGTAGATCTGCCCGAAAGGCTTGAAAAGGTTCTGGACTGCTTGGTCGCAGTTCGCGAGAAGTGGGGCATGCCAGTAATGGTTTCCACGCACCCAAGAACCCGAGTGCGTCTTGAGGCTCTTGCCAGGAAAGACCTTGCGGGCATTACATTTCACGAGCCATTCGGATACCTCGACTACAACAAGCTCCAGCTGGACTCGAAGTGCGTCATTTCCGACTCTGGCACGATTAGCGAAGAGTCAGCGATTTCGAACTTTAGGGCAGTGAGCCTAAGGGACTCCATCGAAAGACCCGAGGCCCTCGAGTCAGGGTCAATGATTCTTACCGGTGTTGACCCAGACACATTGATTCGAAGCATTGAAATTGAAACAGCTCTTGAGCCCACGCAAGTCATCCCTGAAGGATACGAAACTTTTGAGTTCTCAAATCGAGTACTTAAATTCCTGATATCCACTGCGGGGAAGTATGGGGACTGGAAAGGGATTAGGTCCTGAACCTAAGCCCTCAACTCCTTGAGAAAAGTTTTTAGAGCGGTTTCCAGCAGGTCAAATTCTTCCACCATTTTGTAGTGATGGTTTCCTATGAACAGCCCGTTCTCGTGCACCTGATCCGCGTTGGGCAAGTCTGGAACCGGTACGTGCTTTAGGTGCTGCATGACCGGGTTTCTAGTGAAGTTTCCAGCAACAATTGGCCTTGAAGCAATGCCGTAGTGAGTAAGGGTTTCGACCAATTTCGATCTGTGACCGGAGACACTGTCAGTCAAAATCAGTGAAAAGCCGAACCAAGAGCTCTCACCAATTTCGGACTGTGTCTTAATCATTGGAAATTGCTCCATCAGTCGAGCAAACTTTGGGTAATTTTCTCGCCGACCTTGAACTATGCCTGCTACCTTTTTCAACTGCTCGGAGCCAATAGCCCCTTCTAGCTCCAAAGGCCTCAGATTATACCCGGGTAGCACGAAACGAAATAGGTCATTGAACTGATTGCCGGACTTGTTTAATACATGGTTCTCATCCGGCAGCTCTCTGGTCCAACCATGAGCTCTGAGGCTGGTCATTACCTGAGAAAGCTCAAGGTTGCTTGTTACTGACACCCCGCCCTCCATCGTGGAAATATGGTGACTAAAGAAAGAGCTAAAAGTGCCAATATCTCCAAATGTTCCCGCCATTTTGCCGTTTAGCTTTGCGCCCAGGGATTCACAGTTGTCTTCAATCAGAAATATTTTGTGAGCATCTGCCAATTCTCTCAGTCGGTCCAACTCAGAGGGGTTGCCGAGCAGGTTGACTGCCACAATTCCCGCAGTTTTCTTGGTGATTGCTGCTTCGATACTTAATGCAGAGGCGTTGAGGGTATTCAGGTCAATGTCCACAAATTTCAGGGTGTAACCCAGCTGAGTGATCGGGTAGTAGGTCGTGCTCCACGAAACAGCAGGTACTATGACTTCGTCCCTTGACCCGTCTTCCCCGAATGATGAATACCTCATCGCACCGAGAGCTAAAAGGTTCGCAGAGCTTCCTGAGTTTGACATCACAGCGTGAGACGATCCAAACATGTCTGCGAACTCAGACTCGTAGCTGCGAACCCGCGCGCCCATGGTGAAGTTGCGGGACTTGATGACCTCTTGCATAGCATTAATCTCGGCGTCGTCCCACGTGGTCGTAGCCAGTGGGTATTTAAAGTCTTGCATCCTTCTCCTGCCTATCAAGAAACCATTGATACGTCATTTTTAGCCCAGTGACCAGGTCCGTCTTAGGGTTCCAACCATAATTCGCTCTCGCTTTAGAGGAGTCCATTAGCTTCGCTCTCATGCCCTCTGGTTTCGAGAGGTCGTGAACAAGTGGAACCTGATATTCCAAGGCAGACATGGCGGCCGCATAAAACTCATCAATGGAATAGTCCTCGCCGATGCCGAGATTGAGAGTGCTAGGGAGTTCGTCAATTTTAGGCAGAGAGGCCACCACCCAAGAGGCCAGGTCTCCCACATATGTGAACTCCCGCCTGGCTGAGCCAGACCCCCATACCTCAATTTCCGTCGCACCGGAGAGTTTGGCTTCGTGCACCTTGCGTATCACCGATGCAATCAAGTGACTAGAGTCGGGGTTGAAGTTATCTCCCGGGCCATAGAGGTTCGATGGAATTATCGTCCGGTAATTAAGACCAAATGAATAGGAAGCATACTCACACAATTTGCTGCCCGCTATTTTGGCAATCGCGTAGCCCTCATTAGTTGGCTCAAGAGGTGCGCCCAGAATGTCACTTTCGACAAGAGGTTGGCGATAATCTTTCGGATACATGCAACTGCTGCCCAAATACAACACATTTTCAAGCCCTGCGGAGATGCAAGACTGGATCACGTTGGTATCCATGCTCAAGTTACTGGCCAAAAAGTCAAAAGGACTCTCGATGTTCGCCTGAATACCGCCGACCTTGGCGGCGGCATGAATCAAAAGATCCGGTTTCTCTCGAGTCAGGATATGAGACAGGGCTTTCCGGTCCCTTAGGTCCAGGTCGGCCCTGGTGAGGCCAATCCCTATGTGTTCTTGTGAGGAATTAATTTTCCTTAGGAGATTACTGCCCAGCATTCCGGCCGCACCAGTGACTAGCACCTTCAAGAAATGACCTCCAAATCAAAAACGAATTTCTACTGTAAGTTTAGAGGCGAAGTTAAGGAGAAGATTTTGAAAAAAGCATTGATTACTGGAATAACTGGGCAAGACGGATCGTACCTTGCCGAATTTTTACTCCACAAGGGCTACGAAGTCCACGGCCTAATCAGGCGCGCGTCTACTTTTAATACTCAGCGTATCGATCACCTTTTTCAGGACCCTCACACTAAAGACATTAAGCTAATTTTGCACTATGGAGACATGTCAGATGCTTCACGCCTGACCACTCTGCTGGCAACGATTCAGCCAGATGAGATCTACCATCTGGCCGCCCAATCTCACGTTAGAGTGTCGTTCGATGAGCCCGAGCACACTGGAGACGTTACAGGTCTCGCTACAACCCGGCTCCTTGAGGCAATCAGACTCGTAAGCTCGCATTCCAAGTTTTACCAAGCATCCAGCTCCGAAATGTTCGGAGCAACTCCCCCTCCCCAGCATGAAAAGACTCCTTTTTACCCCAGAAGTCCTTATGGGGCTGCCAAGGTTTACTCCTACTGGATGACGAGAAATTATCGCGAAGCTTATGGCATGTTTGCGACGAATGGAATTCTCTTCAATCACGAATCTCCACGAAGAGGCGAAACCTTCGTAACTAGAAAAATCACCCGTGCCGCTGCAAGTATCAAGCTTGGTCTGCAGGACAAGTTATTTCTTGGCAACCTCGATTCAATTAGAGACTGGGGCTATGCGCCCGAGTATGTCGAAGCGATGTGGCTGATGCTGCAGGCAGATGAGCCTGATGACTTTGTAGTAGCAACTGGCGTCCCCGCGACAGTGAGGGACTTCCTCGAGTCTTCGTTTGGATATTTGGATCTAGATTGGACAAAGTTCGTTGAGATTGACCCAATTTACTTGCGACCAACCGAAGTGGACGCTCTAGTGGGGGATTCTTCGAAAATTGCTCGAGTGACAAATTGGACTGCAGAGACCACAGCAATAACGCTTGCAGGAAAAATGACTGTGGCAGACATGAATATCTGTGGCGATCCCAGCTATTTGGACACGTATAATTGGAGATTTTAGAGCAATTTCTACAGAGGACTATCGGGCTGCAGTGAACCCCAATCGAGTCCTTGTGCTTAACTTGGAGACTGTTGTCTACCTCGTGCGTAGGTTTTTTGTAGTCAACTCAACTGTTCGACTGGTTTTATGTAATCATCGAGATCCTTGATTATCCTAATGTCGCAGTTTTTCGCTTCCCAAGTGGCCCTTGAAGAGGCGCTAAACACCCAATCACTAGCAGCAGCGCGCCAAGCTCCCCAGTTTGACTCTTCTGCCTTTATTAGGGCTTTATTTATGGACTCCAAATTGGGCTCCGCGCTGAAGATTAGATGCTGAGGAATGCCAAAGGGGTGCGTCGGGGGACCGACGTAAATAGGGATTGTTCCTGCCAAGAGGCAGTCGATTAACTTTTCGCTCATAAATTCCAAGCTGTTTTCAATTACGACCGAGTACTTGTATTTGGACAAGGTTTCAAGCTTGTCTCTACTCTCGCCTGAATAATTTAGAGGTCGAGCCCAAAAATTTGCAAGGCATGCAAACGTAATTCGACTTCTACCCCTCAAAGCTATCAAGCACTCCTTGGACATCTTCATTGTGTTGCGGATAGCTGAACGCTCCCATCCCCTTCCGAAAAGATCTAATGTTGGGACTGAAGAATAAGCCTTTGAGCGGAGGGAATATAACTCCCCCTTGACTAAAGAGTACTGATTGGAATTTATTGAGACGGCTCTCTGGAATCTATTCAAGTTGTTGAAGTAACTGGTGTCCCAGTTTTGCCCCCACGGCCGTATGGGACTTGAAAATGGTCTCCCCACCTCGAATACCGCAGTGAATAGAGATTCCGTTTGAGAATTTGAGTACTCCGGGATGACGACAGAAGGCTCTAACTTGATTAGTATGCGGGGTAGGCTCAGCTCCCTAGCACGGTTGATTACAGCGCGAAAGGACTGATGCCAATCGATTGCCACCAAGATGTCGGGGCCTTCAGATAGATCATTTGCCGATGAATGACCAAGATCGGCAGCGGCGGATTGAAGAGAGCCCGCTTCCCCTGGAGTGCCAAGGGCATGTTTATCTAAAAATAAGATTTTCATTTTGGCTGCCAATCGAAATTCCATTGAGGAAGGCGCTTTCGAAAATAAGGCAGTTTTAGGAAAAGACGGTAAATTGCGCGAGCAAACCGTGGAGGAAAGATTCCCATAAATCTGGCAATTAGAATCCGCTGAGATTTCTGACTCGATCCACTATTTAACGGTTTAATTTGCGACCCGCTCTCCTCAGCAGGACTGATTGCCTCTTGAAAGTGATTTACATCAAAATTTGCATTGCTAACCAAGTTCGCGATTGCCTGAGAGTCCCCCACCTCTAAAAAAGAGGGAAGGAGAAGCCTGGCACTCGTTCGGCTCAGTCCAGAAAACTCAATAATTGCCTCCTGGGCTACAACCTGAACCAGGCGTTGGAGAAGTGGGTCACGAATTCTAACCAGCAAAGCCTCATGGACAGCAACAGCAAATAGTTCAGCATCGGCTGAGTCAAGTTGCGTTGATAGACGTTGAAAACCGTCAGACCTAAATACCCTCACGAGCGCCAAAAATCCACCAAAGTCTCTGTGCTCCGTCGATAGGACGTGAGACTCGCTATCTAAATTCTCTAGATATTTGACCGTCGCAGAGTGCAGATACTTAAAGCTCCAGGACGGAAGGGCCCTCAGGACTATTTCAGTATCAGGAAATGCCGTGCTGTGCCACGGAATGCTTATTTCTCTAAGCATAGATGTCCTAAAGCTGGCTCCAGAAAATGGGTAAGAGTGATTCTTCAGATGGGCAATAAAAATATCTGCCGCCGTGGGATCGGGGCCGAGAAACCAGGCTCCGCGAGGATATCCAAGCCTCTTCCCTTCGGAGTTTACGCTGGTGGCCTCAGAGCAAATCATTCCCAAAGAGTTCGATGCTCCGTTCGAGTTTTCGATGTGAGACTCCAAATGCTGCGGGTCATATTCGTCATCTTGGTGCAAAGTCATAACCCATTTTGATTCTTTGAACAAATCCAGATTGGTTACTAGCGAGCCATAGCCCCCAAGGTTAATTGGGTTACGCACGAACACTACTTTTGTTGTTGGCAACAAGAGTCTGAGGACTTCTTTGGCCCAAACCCACGTGTCATCTGACGAGAAGTTGTCGACAACAAGAAGAGGAACCCCCTCGATCATTAGGCTTGGCAACCACTTTTCAATCTTGCCTTGAAATTTGGCCGAGTTGTAGAGGCCAAGAAAAACAACATGGTCGCTCTCAATTGAATCCAACTCGCCAATTATTTCTCTACATGCTCTGATTTCATCTGTAAGCATCTTTGGACCACCTCCTTGATCTTTGCGTTTCTAAAATAAGTCTCCCACCTATGGGCTATCTGCGATTGAGCAAGTCAAAACCTACCTCAACTTCAAATCAAGACTCAGGTCGCTTTTAGGAAGTTGCCGATCTCTAGATATAGTCTTTCCCGCCATTTTTGATCTAACGAGAAGAGGCTTAGCGATACAGCTTGCTCGAAGCTAAACTGGCACTGCCAATCCAAATTTTTGTGAGCGAGATCGGGATTCAGAGTTAAAAGCCCAGTTTCCTTAAGTTTCCCTGTTTCCACGGTTTCAAACTGCAGTTCCGGAGACACTACAGATGCAACTGCAAGTACATCTAAAACGCTCTTCATCCCATCAGGGGCAGGCCCAAAGTTAAGCGCTAAGGGAGGTTTGTGCCCATCCGCAATGGCGTCAACGAACTTCAGGTACCCGTTTAGACAGTCCAGAACATGCTGCCAAGGCCGAACGGCCTCAGGGTGCCTAATTAGCAGTGGTGTTTTTTTCTCTAGCGACCTCACGAGATCAGGAATGAGTCGATCACGCGCTACATCGAAGGCGCCTATTACGTTTCCGGCACGAGCTATGTGCAGGAGAAGTGAAGGGTGTGTCTCGGCCCAGCTTTGAGTCAAGATGTCAGCCATCGCCTTGGAGGCACTATACGGATCGTGCCCGCCGAGTGCATCTAACTCAGAATAAGAACCTTTGCCGGTATCTCGATACACCTTGTCCGTGGTTATCACCAGAGTTATGGGGGGCGATGATAGATGAGTAACCGCTTGCAGTAAATTTAGCGTGCCGTTGACATTGGTTATGTACGTCTCGACTGGGTCTTCGTAAGACCTCAAGACCAGCGGCTGCGCCGCCAAATGCAATACGACGTCCGGTTTAGCTTCGGCAAGAGCAAGGCTAAGGCTCTCCAAGTCTCGAATGTCTGCGATTGTGTGGTGCTTGAGGTCTCGGTCCAGTTTGGCCAGATCGAAAAGACCACCCTCTACTGCCGCCAATGAGTACCCGGAAACCTCATGGCCCTTCGATTTTAGAAGCGCAATCAGCCATGAGCCCTTAAATCCAGTGTGCCCAGTGACGAAGAAGTGCATTAGGAACTCTTCTCCACAAAGTCATGAACTACTGAGACTACATAGTCAAGCATTTCCTTAGTCAGGCCTGGATAGACACCAAGCCAGAAAGTATTAGTCATGATTAGGTTGGT
>Ga0209491_10008957_pt1 | contig 12466 bp, 9 predicted proteins | sample BON02_FD_187213 | JGI IMG/M metagenome (GOLD analysis project Ga0209491, IMG submission 187213) | Freshwater microbial communities from Lake Bonney liftoff mats and glacier meltwater in Antarctica - BON-02 (SPAdes) (version 2) | ecosystem: Environmental > Aquatic > Freshwater > Ice > Glacier... | reverse complement strand
AAACCGGCGGTCGTCGTCGTCATGGAAAATCGTCTCCCGCCGGTTGCCGCGCGCCATCACGTGGTAATAGGCACCGGGGAATTCAATACGGAGACTCCTTGGCATGAACGGAGCGTAGGGGAGCGGGGATTTCTGTCAAGTTTTGCACCCTGACCCCATTTTCCCGTAAATTCGTTCGGAAAGCCTGATTATTCGCTCCAAGATCGTCCTCCCATCGACTACTCTCCCGCTGTGAGAAAATTATTCGACATCCAACTCGCCCTCGGAGCCGTCCCCATCGAAAAGGTTGAAATCCCCACCAAAACTCGCGACGAACTCCCGCCCATCCTCGCCGGGCTGCAATGGATCTTCACCACCCCCGAGGTAAACAGCGAAGTCTTCGCCGTCCTCGAAAGCATCCAGTCCGCAGGCAAAAACGCCCAAAAAAACACCGGCCGCCCTGGCATGGACCTCTGGCAGATCCTCGTCCTCGGCGCCGTCCGGCTCGGCCTCGACTGCAACTACGACCGCCTCCACCACGTCGCCAACTTCGACTCCCTCGTGCGCCAGCTCCTCGGCCAACCCGCCTTCGACATGACCCTCGTCTTCTCCCTCACCGCCCTCAAAGAAAACCTCCCCCTCCTCACCGAAAAACACCTCGCCGAAATCAACGCAATCATCGCGCGCCACGGACGCCAGACCATTCAAAAAAAAACGACCAAGCGCACCGCATCAAAGTCGATAGTTATGTTTTTGAAACAAATGTCCACTTCCCCACCGACCTAAACCTCGCCTGGGACGCCGCCCGCAAAACCATCGACCTCACCAGCCAACTCGCCGCCGACCTACGGCTCCCCGGTTGGCGTAAAACAGCCTACTGGAAAAGAAGCATTAAAAACGCCATGCGAGCTTGCTCTCGCGCCTGCAAAGGCGGCGGAGCCAACAAACAAGAACGCATCATCGAGACCGCCACCGCCTACCTCGCCAAGCTTTACCAGCTCGAAGAAAAGCTCTGCGCCACCCTTGCAGAAATCCGCCTCCAGCCCCTCACCCCGAAGCAAGTCGTCGACGTACGAAACATCTCCGACTTCCACCACCTCCTCATCCAACACATCTTCTTAATCAGCGACCGCCTCCTCGACGGGCGCAAAATCCCCGCCGAAGAAAAACTCTTTTCCCTCTTCGAACAACACACCGAATGGGTTGCCAAAGGAAAGAGTCGGCCCAACGTCGAACTCGGACGCCGCCTCCTCATTGCCACCGACCAATACCACCTCATCCACGACTACAAAGTCATGACCGGCGGCAACGAAAGCGCCGAAATCCTCCCCCTCGCCGACCGCCTCCTCGGCACCCTGCCCGCCGGAGAACTCATCAGCCTCAGCACCGACCGAGGCTTTAGCAGCATCGAAAACCGCGAACTCTTAGAGCTCGAAATCCCCGAAGTCATCATGCCCAAAAAAGGCAAACTCAGCCAAGCCGACCGCGAGCGGCAGAGCGATAAAAAGTGGCGCAAACAAGCCAACGCGCACAGCGCGGTGGAAAGCAACATCAACGCCCTCGAACACCACGGACTCGACCGCTGCCCCGACCGAGGAGAAGCAAACTTCAAACGCTACGTCGGCCTCGGAGTGCTTGCCTACAACCTCCACCGGATCGGAGCGCACCTGCAGGAAAAAGAGCGGGCAAAACAACGGCGCCAAAAAACGGCCGCCTGACCGCCGCCCCCCACCGAAAACCAAAAACTCAAGCCCTTCCACCCCGCATCGGCCAGCAACCGCCCGCCCGCAAGTCGCCCCGAAGGTAAAAAAAGCGGTAAAAATCAGTCCAACCACCCCAAAACAGAGCCCCGCCCGACCAGCCACCCGGAAAAATCCCCACAAAATCCCCCGAGGAAAAAATCCGCGCCAAGAAAAATCTCCCAAACAGCCCTTTCCGACCAGACACTAGGTAAGTTATTCGCTGGCTTGGTCGACGTCTTTACAGACTTTTTCGAAGGCGCTGTTGAGGTTTTCACCGGGGCCGCTGTGGCTGTCCCAATTGGTGTGGTAGAGTGGTAAGAAGCGGGAGCCACGTTCGATAAGGCGGCGGGCAAGGAGGCAGTTTGAGTAGACCAAAAGGGTGGTTTCTGCCTCGAATATACTCGACTCGGATCATCATGAAACAATTGTTTGTACAGGGATTGAGGGGAGTTGTTCTAGAATATGCATAAAATATGCCTTGCTTATTTTTTGCTGGGAATTTGCTTTTGAAGCCGCCTTTGGACCGCAGCGGAGAGGGTATGAACTCCTCGCCTTCATGCGGAATTCCCTGGAAAGTAATGTCACTCTTAAGTTCCGAACGAGCATTCCAAAAAAATTCCCCGCGACTGCGCTCATTGACACGCAGCCCATTACTGGGAGCGGCGGGCTTCTCGGAACAACTGAAAAACCACCCCTCCGAAAATGAACCCAAATACCGTCAACCCCGAGACCCCAAGCCAGTCACCCCAGCGCTGGTAAAGGGTCCGGTGCGGGTAAAGGTAAACTTGGGCAACGCTGAAGCCTTCGATCCCCGCCACTTTTCTGAGATCTTGAATCTCTTGGATCCGCCGATTGACCTCCTTTCGTTTTTCTGGATCAGTCCCGAGTTCCCCTTCATGAGTTCTTCGGTAGTTCATCAGTTCGTCGATCAGCGGCAGCTCGGGAGCACCCAATCCGCTGCGGGCTTCTCCGCGATGATTCGTGACTAAATCGTAAATTTTACCCGTCGGTGAGACGAATCCTGACATCCCGGTATTGCTGCTCCGGGCAATTCCGACCCGCGCTTCGATGGCGCGAAACGGAAGATAGGCGAACTGGTGGACCTGCGCCTCGTTTCGTAAAAACGGTCCTTCGTTAGCGATATTGACTAAAAACTCAAAAGGCTTTTTCCCATCACGGGCAGGATGAAATACCCCCGTGCTTTTCGGAACCAGAATCTCGCTGCAAATCGAAATGGCATACCGAGTTTCCTTGAGTTCGAAGATCTTCCGCTCCCTACCCGGTTCGAATTTATTTGGAACTCCGAAAACACTCGGAAGAACTTTCCGCTCTCCCAGTTTCCGGTCCAACCAACTCCCTGCCCAGGGAAAATATTCCCCGCCCGGGTAAAGGCGCATTTTGAATTGCCCTTCCTCCCTTCCTTCAATCTCAGGATCGTAAATCCGAGCGGAATTATAGCGAAGAAAAGGAACTGCTTCTCCGGCCGCTGCCGGAAGATAGCTGTCCATCCCCACGATCAAGGGGGCTTCGATTTCGCGGACCCAGTTCGTGAATCCTTTTTCAAAAGACCGCCGCTCGCGCTTGGCCTGATTCCATTCCTCCGCACTGATTCCTGTCCGTAAATCATGCGGTGCTTCGATAAACTCACGGTTAAAGAGCGGAAATGATGAGATTCCCTCCGGCCAGACAAAAAGATCGGGAGCATCTCCCGATCCCGCGGCTTGCTCGGTGAGGTCCTTTAACTTTTTCAAGATCAGGTCCGGATCGTAGCCATGAGGAGAATGCAGCACGTGAACCACATCCGGTTGGATCACGGCCACCCTGGGACCTGGCACCATCTCCGACTCGATGTGCGCAGACCGGAAGTGCCCATAAAGCGCAACCGCGACCCAAGCACAAGCAACAGAAACCAACGACGACCACCGAAATGATCGCGTCAAAAAAACCTCCGCGATCCATCCCTGCACCATCGCAATCGGAACACTCAAGGTATAAATCCCGCCGAGATCGCACACCTGCAACATCCAATTCTGTTCCCGGCAAGCCCCCGCGAGCGAGCCGAAGGGAACGCCCAGAAGACCGATCATGCGCAGGTATTCCCCGGACACCACCGCAAGCGGCCACAGTAGGACAAGAGACAGCTGCCAACGCTGCCAGATCGCTCTCACTCCCACCGCCATCACCACAAGCGACAGTGATTGATAGGCCGCTAAAATCGCAATCCCGGCCTCATTGTAAGTCCACAGGGGATATTGAATAAAATACCACATTAAGGTGCCGCTAACGGCAGCCCAGAGGCCCGCCGTCCACCAGCGCGAAGCCCGGCAGAAGCACACCGCCAATGGCGTGAGCGAAACAAAGACCAAGGGCCACCACCAGTGAATGCTCAGAAAGAAAAGGACGCCGCTGAGAGAGCAGAGTCCCAGCGACGTGAAGAAGTGTTTCATCGATTCCGGTAGGAGGACTTCCACGCACCAACTCTACTCGGCACCTGCCCGATAGAATCGACTGGAGAATTCTGAAACGGATTGATCGATCACCTTGATCTTCCCATCGACCGCCCGGACCCGTCCGAGACCGAACCAATGAACCAAATCCAGGGAAGTCTCGACAATGTGGCCGCGCCCGCTTTCACCGGTTCCAGCGAGAATGATTTCCGATCCTGAATTCATTTCCGTCACTCTTAACTGAGGAGGAGTACTCTGAAAATCACTCGTCTGCACGCTTGCGGAAGCCGTCGCTCCCATCACTTCGACTTGAAGCCCAGGGATCTCTTGTTTACCAAGGGCACGCGTGGACTCTGCGCTCACGTGGAGCTTCCAGATGCCTCCTGAAATGGCGGGGAGGACTGCGACCCCACTCGCATCGACCTGCCCAAAGGAGTCGTAGGTAGATCCCCCAATTTCAGCCCATCCGTGAACCAGGACTCCGGGCAAGGGGTTGGAATTTTCATCGGTAATCGTCAACGAGATCGTGGCGGTCGGAGTCATGACCGTCACGTCAACTTCGAAGTCATTCTCCTCCCCGTCCACCGCACGCACGGTGGGCAGATTCTTGTAAATCAAGCCCCGTTCCGCAGAGACATCCGGAGTAGGGAAGAGCACCCATTCCCCTTCGGAAAGAAAGATGCAATATTCGCCATCAGTCTCGAAGGTGGATTGCGTCACTCTCTCGTCCACATCGAGGTTGGTATTCAGCGCTCTAATATCGAGCCGACCTACCGGACTGCCGTCTTCGTTCTTAAATACCCCGTAGAGTTCCCCGATCTTAGGTCTTGCCGTCATGTCATACTCCACCGATTGAAAGGCTTCCGTGACTGCAATTTCTCTTCGAATCATGCCACTGTAGTCGGCATCCTCCAGAGAGATCGATTGGGGAAAAGTGACCCAGAGTCCCTCGGAAACCGCCAGACGATAGTCGCCATGTTCATCGGTCACGCCGTAGGAGCCTTGTTTCCCCTCGACGTTAAATGCGATGACTTCGACTCCACCGACAGGATCACCTTCCGTGTCGGTCAAACTACCCCAGATCAGTGACTTTCCTCTCTTCAAAGGCACACTCAACCCGGTGACGTTCCCTCCGGTGGTGTCGGCACGAGCCAAGGGAATCTCAGAAGTGAGGTAGCCGATTTTTGCAACCGTTTCGACGCGAACGACCGCCCCCCATTGATCTTCCGTCACTTTTACGGTGAAATTACCTGCTTCATCGGTCCAACCGATGGTAAATTTACGGTTGTCGAAGATTCCTCCCGCGTCGGTGGTAAAGAAAAACAACTCCACACCAGCGAGCGGATTTCCCGTCTCGTCATCCACCAAAGTTCCGGAAATGTCCCGGGTTCCAGGCTCAAGGATCAGATCATGCTCCAGATATTCATCCTCCTCCAAATTGACACTGGTGCCGCTGCCAAAGCGACTGACAAAGCCTTCCTTGATCGCAAGGAAATCGAACTCGTTTCGCTCAAACGAGGGGAGAACATAGCTGCCATCATCGTCTGAGGTCGTTCCGGAAAGAAAGCCCGCATCACCATCCAAGGCCCAGGTTTTTGCGATGATGGCGTCCTCGATCAAGACACCAGTCGGAGTCTTCACAACACCGAACAAGCCTTGCGGCGCATCTTCCTCAGCGGAGACAACCTCTAGATCAATATCGTCCAATGGCGCGAAAAGATCTCCGGGGCTGGAAACACGATAAGCATAATCGCCGACGACGCTGCCAGGTCCAGGCTCGTAGAAATCAAAGTGGACCACGATTTGTCCATCCCGGGGTGTGATATCATTGACCAGATTAAAGTTTACCACTTCACCTGCAACCACCTCGAACCCATCAGTCACTCGATAGCTCTCTTGAAGCGTCAAGGCACCATCGAAGCCTTCACGAAACTTTTCGACCAACACCGTTTGTCCAAGCGTGAGACCTTCGATTGTGAGTATCCCGTAACCATAGAAAAAATCATTGATCACTCCACCCGTGATGAGTTCTTCGTCCTCCACATCGAAGAAAGCCATCGCCGCCGAGGTCGGGCGATTGGCAGCATCCATCTCGGTGAGGTTCCCCGTCAGGGGACCGATCGGGGTATTCCAACTGTCGATCCGCAATTCTTCCGGGCGGTGAACCGGGGCCCAAACTGGACAGCCCATTTGGAGATTATTTGCAGTAGCATTGACAGGGACGGTGAAGGATAGGGTCAGGCCTCCCAAGAGGCTCCATAATTTGTTGATCGTGACAGAATAAATTTTCATCGGCGAAGTTGAGAGAGGGGTAGATTTAAATAGGTAAGAGTTGGCTTCAAGGTAGAAAACCGATCCCGATTTTTGGAAACGAGATCGGTGAGAAACGTGGAACAAGGCCACAAACTACCTCCGTCGCTGACCCAAGAAGCCAAGGAGGCCGAGCAGCGAGATGAGAGCCGTCGAGGGCTCGGGCACGGCCGCAGAGAAATTGTCAAAAGTCGCATCGGTGGCATTCGTGGTCCCCGCAAACGCTGCCGCCAGTAATCCGGGATTTCCCGATTGGTATGTCGCGTCAGTGGCCGTCACCGTTGCCAAAGCGGTATTCAGATCGGTGATGTCGAAGATTTCGCCGGTCAGCGATGATCCCGATCCGCTGAAGACCAACCGATAGTCGTTTGCGGGATCGATTGCCACCGAGGCAAAAGAGGAGCCGGAGTTGTCCGGGTCTGAGGTCGGGCCGGAAAAGGCCTCGTTGGTGATGCGGTTGATCTGGATGAAATCGCACTGGTCGCACATCGTAAATGCATATCCAGTTGTCGTTCCAGGGCCAAAGCTGGACGCGCGGGAAACCAAACCGAAGGTTTGCGTCGTGCCCACCGCCCAATCGACAATATCGATCGTATTGACAAATTGGCTTTGATTGATATCGCCCCGATAGCTGCCGACCCGCGAAGGCCCGAGCGCAGGATTCGGAGAGCCAGGAGCTTGATTTCGATAGCTGTTTCCGTTGGGAAAACTATAGGAGGCGAAGGAGCCGCCTAAGGCCGTGCCGATGGGATCGTAGCGCGTCCAGCCTGCGTCATCCCCGTCATTGAAGTCATCAACAATGGTAACTGCGGAGGCAGGAATGGCGAGAAGGGCGAGTGACGAGCAAGCCGCCAGTTGTGTTTTTAGGGTCATGGATGTCATGGTTATTTTTTTGGGTGAAGTTTGTGCCGGGCACGGATGGGAAATCGTCGAGATCTCTCCCCTTCACCTCCAATTCCCTTTTTTCAGGAGAACATTACCAAAAAGGTGAATTTATTTTGAAATTCTTTCCCGGCTCGAATTCCCCTTACTTTTAGCGAGGCAGGAACGCCATCGCCCATTCCTTATAAAAACCATTCCCAGCCTCTTGAATCTCCCGCTGGAGCGAAGGGAAATCACCCGGAGTCCACTCTTGGAATTGTTGGGATTCATTCATTCTGGCGAAAGCAAGAGCCTCCAAAAGTCTCGGAAACCACTTAGGGACGGGTTCGTCGCGTGGAGCGATCCGGGTGCGAACCAAAGTGATTTCACCTGGACGTGTGCCCATCACGACCTCTTCTCCATCCGCTGAAAGAAAGCTGCTATGAAAGTCCGAATCCGTCGATCCGGGGGTGGCTGAAATGAGCACTGACCGGGTCGAAGGTCTCGCTGTCGTAGTAAGTGAATCCCCCGAGATCCCGGGTCACGAAAAAGCGACCGTCCCGGGTGAAGCGCACTGACTCCACGGCGGATCCTTGGTAGAGGGGGGCACACAGCGGAAGACCGGTCTCCATGTCCCAAATCCGGGCGGTGTGATCGCGCGAGGCGGTGGCCAGCATTTTGCCGTTTGGATGGATCTCAAGGTGCGAGATATCAGAGAGATGGCGGATGGGAGCCAGCGGGAGGCGCTTGCCGGTATGCGAGTCCCACACGATCGCGGAGTCATCATCGGAACCTGTCACAACGTAGTGCCCGTCGGAGGAGAAGCCCGCCGTTTTGACCGTGCTGGAGTGACCTCGCAGCGTGACCAGCTTTTCCCCGCTATCGATATTCCAAATGTAGGACTCGCCGCTTCCCGAACCGACGATGAAGCGCCCGGATCCATCGGGAGCAAAGCGGATGATCTTAGGATCGGATTGGACCTCGAACTCACGGTCCACCCGTCCCGCTTCGATATCATGAACCCGGACCTTCCCATCCCGATGCCCCGCCAGGATCCAGCGGCCATCGGGACTCAGGCAGGCCGAAGGTTTCCACTCGGGCTGCTCATCGGGTGGCCAGGCTTCTTTGCCAGATCGGACATCCCAGCCGTAAAGAGTCCCGTTGCCGGTGAAGGCAAAGTGCTTCGATTGGTCTGCGGAACCGAGCTGGATGTGAACTTCGCTGTCTGCCTCTTCTTGAAATATTTTCCTGCCGGTCTTTTTGTCAATAATGACAGACCCGAAAGGCGCGGAAGTGGAGGTGAAGATTTGATCACTGTCCGAGTTAAAACAAACTTTGGGAACAGCGTCGCCGAATCCGGTGAATCGGGTCAATGCTCCCGAAGGAAGGCATTGAAAAACCCGATAGCCTTCCTGCCCGTCGGCAGTCTCGGTCCTAGCTAAAATAGATCGGCCATTCTCCGATAGCTGAAGGTGCGGAATCAGCCCCTGCGATACCCGCACTGTCGAAGAAAGGCTGACCCCGCGATCCCCGTCCCAAATGGTAATGCGTCCCATGCCCCCACGGCTCGCCAAACGCGTGCCATCGGCTGAAAAAACCAGATGATCGACCGAATAGAGACTAGTCAACTTCGTTCGCGATTCTTCACCACTTGCGAGATCAACCAAGGTGATTTCACTGCCTAGGCTGGAGAAGGCGAGACGGCGTCCCGTTGCATCGATGCTGATCTGCAAAATTTCTTTCCCCCGGGCACGATGGTCGTAAATCTGTCGTCGGGTTTTCACATCCCACACCTGAAGGTGCTGCTTCCGATTGGAAACGGTCACAACTTTGGAACAGTCTTTTGAAACGGAACACAGGGAAGTATCAAGTAAGGATTCGAAGAGTGATTTCCCGCTGACAACTTCAAAAACAGCAGCTCCCCAGTCGCCACAAAAGCCAATGCGCTCTCCGTTCAAACCCAGCTCGTAGTTGTAGAAATCCCTACCGGGAGTAACGACAGTCCGCTCGCGCTCCCGGTGATGAAGAGCGATCACCTCCACCTGATCACCTTGGCGGAAGGAAAGGCTCGAGCCATCAGTGGAGAATTGCGGTTCTCCCGGCTGGTCCGCTAGTCCCTCGGCCAGCAGGTCCGAGTGATCATCGAGAAAAGACCACAGGATGACTTCTCCTTTCGAGGTCACGATGGCGATCTCGTCATTCGTTGGAGAAACCGCGATGCCCGGCGGTTCCCCAACTTCGATTAAGAGAAAGAGGTCGGGGTCCAACTCGGGTGGAAGCTCTGCCCCCGGGGGTGGTTCTGCGTGCTCGGTTTTAAGGCGGGCGATTTCCCCGCCGGTTTTCGAATCAAAAACGACGATGTCATTCCCTCCAGTGACAATGGCCAGCTTTTTGCCGTCCGGGAAGAGCAGAGCCTCGCTGTTGAACGCCACCGGGATGAGCGGGCCGGCCGGAATCGTGATGTCCTGCTGATCGACAATCGACATCGCATACATAGCCGCTTGCCACTCAGAGGGATCTTCACGCAAGCGCCGTGCTAGGGTGGCGAGGGCCAGATCGGTGCGCCCGTCTTTGAGGTAGTTGGTCACGCCGCGCCATTCCAGACGCCGGATCGAGTGGGCTTGTTCCGCCCTTGCCGCTTCCGCCTTCCGCCATTGCCAGGTCACGCCCGCGAAACCGAGGACGACGGTGAGAGCGAGGGCGACCGCAAGTCCGGCCAGGATCGGCTCGCGCTTTGCCCAGCGCCAAAGTTTTGCAACGGTGGATATGGGGCGGGCGAGGATGGGGTCGCCTTGGGCAACGCGTTCCAAGTCATCTGCTAGCAAAGTGGCCGAGGGGTATCGGTTTTCCGGAAATTTATCGAGGCACTTGAAGCAGACTGTCGCCAGGTCGCGGGAAACACCGGTGAGTTTTGGCGGTTCTCTTTCCAAGACGGCACGCGCAGTTGCGATGGGCGAACTTTCCCCAAAAGGCGGCGTCCCTCTTAACAATTCGTAAAGAATCGTGCCGAGTCCATAGACATCTGTCGCGATGGTGACATCGGCGTGGCGACCCTCGGCCTGTTCGGGTGCCATGTAGCTTGGGCTTCCCAAAACGGCCATCGAGAGGGTGAGGCCCGAGGCATCTTCGTCACCAAAGAATTTGGCCAGTCCGAAGTCCGTGACCTGTGGCTCGTTATCCTCATCAATTAGGATGTTTGAAGGCTTCAAGTCCCGATGAAGAATCCCGCGCTGGTGGGCAAAGGCGACCGCTCCTGCCACCCTCGCCACCATTTTCGCAATGGCCTCTTCCCGTCCCTTTCCTGACAGATCCTTCGCCCAGTCCGCGATATTGCGACCGCCTCCGATCAGGCGCATTGTGAAATAATGCTGGGCCTCGCATTCTCCGATCTCGAAAACGGGGACGATGTTGGGGTGATTCAGTTTGGCCGCCGCCTCGGCCTCGGTCCGGAAACGTTGCACCGCATCTGATCCTGCCAGCTGTCCCGCCCCGATCATTTTCAAAGCGACCTCCCGCTTGAGATCTTCTTGAAAAGCCCGGTAAACCACACCCATCCCGCCGCGCGCGAGTTCCTCCAGAAGTTCGTATTTTCCAAAAGTTACGAAAACGTGCGAATTGTCTGCTTCATCAATATCGACGGTTCCGAAAAGGCAGAGGGCGCAGAGGCCATCGATCAATTCTCCACCGCAAATCCCGCAGGAGGGGCTTGATTCAGGGTGGGGCGCGGTGATCATGGCTCTTATTAATTCCTTTCCCAAAAACGGACGATTCTTACAAAGTATCTCCCGAAAATTTAGGGGGCCGGCGATATGCTTTGAGTGCCCACGCTGAAAAGGCCCCTGAGATAGGCCAATTCCTCTTCCAACTCATCCTTATCTCCAACTGTTCCCGACACCTCATCGCGGAGGATCTCCCGAAAGCGTCGCCGCATCCGGTGGATGGAAACCCCCACCCCGCTCACACTTATTCCGAGACGTTCGCTGATCTCCAGGTTGCTGAGTCGGTCCGCTGCCGAGCCGGTCAGTAAAGGCTCGAGGAAGGTGAATAATTCACTCCGCTCCGCGAGTTCGTATTCCTCGCGCAAGCGGTTCACCGAGTGTTTCAAAATGGCCGCCGCCCACATCCGGTCAAACTCGATATCCGGACTGAGTTCGGTCTTGGGTTGAGCAGCGAATCGTTCTTCCGTCAATTCTTCGAGGGAAGAAATATGAAAGCCCCCGCCACGCTTTTGAGTCTGCGATTTCCGGTAATCCTTCTTCAAAAAATTTCTAAAGACGCCGAGCAGGTAGGATCGGAAAGATCCACGTTGGGAGTCCGCTTTTGCGAGAAGATCCTGCTTTACCATCTCGACTAAAAAATCCTGCACTTGGTCCTGTGCCGGTTGGTGGTCCGCCCCGCAGCGACGGGCGAAGACATAGAGTGGATACCAGAAGCTCTCGCAAAACATCGCGATTCCTCTTTCGCGGTCTCCTTCTTGATCTGACTTTGCCAATCGGACCATCGACCAACACGCCGATGAAGTGGCCCCGCCAGTTCGGGCAAATGAAGTCGGGGGGAATTTCATAGCCCTATGTTTATGGCAAACATCTCCGGTCGGACAAGGCCAATAAAGGAGAGCCAACAAGCCTTGGCACTGTGGAGGAGCCCGGATTAGGTGAAAATCAACCCGCTCCGACACATCCTTGTCATGGACAGAAGGAAAAAAATAAGCCGAAAAAAATAAGCCGGGGAAATGGGGTCAGGGAAATGGGGTCAGGGTGCAAATCTTGACAAAATGCCTGTCAAATCTCCGTTTTCCAAGCATCACCGAGAAAAGCCTGCATTCCGGAAGGCAGCTTGGCCTTCGTTTTTCCCCGATTGAACCGGCGGAGTTGTTGGCTCACGTTCGCTGCGCTGCGCATCGATAGCTTTGCGGCGATCCAATCCTGTGACACCGTCGTCCGTTTCCAAAGCAGCTCGGCCAGAGCGAGCTTCCGGGGATCGGATCCCTTCAATGCAGGAAGATCCTTGGCCATGAGGCCTGCCGCTTTGAGACCATCAGCCAGCCATCGCGCCGCCTGTTCCTCGCTGTGCGCCGTCACCTGCGGGGCCTTCCGGTAGGCCCGCGACATCCTCTTCCGCTCCTTC
>Ga0209491_10008955_pt1 | contig 12470 bp, 12 predicted proteins | sample BON02_FD_187213 | JGI IMG/M metagenome (GOLD analysis project Ga0209491, IMG submission 187213) | Freshwater microbial communities from Lake Bonney liftoff mats and glacier meltwater in Antarctica - BON-02 (SPAdes) (version 2) | ecosystem: Environmental > Aquatic > Freshwater > Ice > Glacier... | reverse complement strand
TACATGTATGAATTCGCAACTACGAATATGTCCATGTTACAATGTGATGCTTGTCACGTTCTTCAAAAGGATACGCAGATGTGGGCGTATACGCTTGAGCATCATGTACATTACCTGTGTCGTGAGTGTCATGATACCGATAAAAAGTACGAGTACGTCCACGAGATACAGACGATTAACCAGAATTATCTCAATTTGATACAGAAAGAATGTTATAATTTCGAACAGCATGTACTGGCGCTGGAGCACCAAGACAGGTCTCTGGATGTCACCATTCTTGAAGTGCAAAAGCAGAAGCAAAAAAACAGCATCGAGATTTCCGCATATCGGGGAAAAATGCGGAAGTGCTCCTCGCAAATTGCGGCACTCACGGTGAAATTAGAAAAGGGGCTCCTTGCACAGGAGCAAGTGCAGAAGCAGGACAAGCGACGAGCGCTACGACATCGGGAAGGTACGGTTTACAGAAAATTGCCGCCCGCGGACGATCGCAGCTTGGCATGGATGATGCTGTCACAATCTCGACTTGGTAGCGGGACAAACTGTGCAGCGGCATCGTTGGCTGGCCATGATCTTGTTTTGGACAAGATCCGACAGATGTGTCTGGTCACAAGTGCGTTGGACATACAGAAACAAGAATGCGAGCTGTTGATTTCGATCGTGCGTTCTTTAGCGCACATGGATCCGTCCCTTGTTATTGCCAAGATCGACAGTGCAAAAAATTGCGAACATCAGACGGCAGAGCAAGACGTTCTCAGACATCTCAAGGTGTTTGGGATGGAAGAGACAGGACAGGAAACCCTGCGGAATGTATTGTTTTCAACAGAATTTGAAGAACGAGGGCCTAGAGAGCGACGGAAAACGCCTTATGCCAGACTGTCCAGATCGTCTGCCGAAGAATCCGAATCCACGCGGATCGAACAGTACGTTGCAGACATGATTTATTATGTACAAAATTTTTCCATGAATTTGGTGTCGGTCGCGCTGCCTTCAAATGCGTCATGCTTGCTGTGCGTTGTTGCCAACGAACATTATGATGAAGACGACGAATTGGGAGAAAAACTCGTTCCGCAAATTACATTGGGAGACGCACTGCACGCACCTCTTGTGTCGTTCAAGAACAATTATGCATGCAGCACCTATGCATTTTATACAATCTCCCTCTACAATCTAGGTTGTGAAGATCTTTCGTTTTCATGTGATCCGATTCGGCAAAGCGCACAGCTGCACGAGGGGGACTTCTTGCTCCGTGGAGACGTGGATACAGAAGTTCCAAAACATGACAACAACACTATACCCGGACAAGGCTTTGGCTTCTTACCTCAATTTCCGTGTTCCCGAAAAGGAAGTCTCTTTGAATATCACATCCGAGACGTAAATAATAAGGTGGTCTTGACGTTTGTGCTGTAATCTGATCTGGAAATCCGACCAGTCGTGATGATTAACACTGTGCGTCTATTTTACATAAATCCGCCCGCTTTTCAACACACCCTTGCCACAGTGCAGTGTGGGTTTAAATGGCAGATATCATGCTCCAGGAAAATCTATACAACCTTGGAATATATTTCCCGAAGCATACGAAGCCGTCAACGTGCGTGCACTGTATGCCTCCGGACATACTTGACAGATTGTCGCACCCTCTTGTGGGGTGTAGTTTCCTGTAGGACACAACTGGCAGGACGTCGCACCCGACAATGCATTGTATGTATTCACAAGACACAACGAACAGGATGTCGCTGCCAAAAGCGAAGAGTAAGTTCCTGGGGGACAATCCGTGCACGCAGCCATTCCATTCGCTAACTTGAATTTTCCTTCAATACACTCGTTGCACGTTTCACAATTCTGACCAGAAAATCCTGCATTGCATTTACAATCCAGCACGCCACTACTTTGTACTTCACAAACACTGTTCGTTGGGCATGCTTGACATTGTGGCGATGCCGATTGTGGATGCGTCATGAGATACCCGTCCGCACAAGTGCATGTGCTACTTTGTCTTACGGACGTGCTGTGGGTGGGGCAGGTTCTACAGTTAGTCGAGGTAAGCCGTGTTGGATCGAAAAAATTGTAACTACCAGCCACACATGCAGCACAATTCTGACCCGGTATTGAATATGAGAACCCATATCCATCCTTACACGAACAATTCCATGCATCGATACTCTGTGGAACTGAGGTTTCGGCACTGCGACAACTCGTACACGATTCGCCACCTATTGTTGATTTGAATGTTCCTTGGGCGCATGGAACACATGCTGTGCCTTGTAGAAAGTATCCTTTCATGCAATTGCAGTCTGTAACACGGGTACTTTGCGCAACGGACGTTGATCCCAATGGGCAGTTTGAGCACAAAACATTTTCGGCAGTAGAACTTTTGTATTTTCCGGGTGCACATGCGTCGCAACGGTAAGTGTCCATTCTATCATTTAAGCTGATACCATCTGTGAATGTTTTTTCCACAAAAGTTCCACCAGTTAATGGACATTTTTCGGTCCATTGTACACCCATTCTATCATTTAAGCTGATACCATCTGTGAATGTTTTTTCCACAAAAGTTCCACCAGTTAATGGACATTTTTCGGTCCATTGTACACGAGAACTTGGTCTAACTTCCCACTCGCCAGCTCCATATCTGTAAATCCATGCGTTATTTTTCACATCGTTGACTTTGTCAGCTCCCACAAACCAGTAATTGTATGTGTCACCTAGATCTTTCTGTCTCCACAACCATCGTTTGTCGATGGCATTCCAATAATAATAAGCCCAGACTTTAGAACCAGGTCTAGTTGGATTGTATTCCATAATACCCTGTACAATGTAGGTGGATGTACAATGTAGGTGGATTTATGTGTACTTACATGACACGTTCGGGTAGAATCAACAGGATTTATGACATCATAAGCATATATCACAAATCGACCTACGTTGTCTGATCCATCAGGACAGCAACCTCTAGGATAGAGTCCCTTGATAATCGGATATACAGTTATAGGTGCTTCTCCTGAAAGTCCACAAACTTCCAAAATGCTGGTCAAAATCCACACTGTACAAAAAATGACGGTACACGACGCACATGCTGCCATGAGCACTGACGAGTTTTTCAACTCATATATATATATGTCGACAGCTAATCGGAATATCACATCTGAGACGTAAGTAATAAGATGGTCTTGACGTTTGTGCTGTAATCTGATCTGGAAATCCGACCACTCATGATGATTAACACTGCGTCTATGTGTTCATTTACGGGACGGCACGAAATGTCCTGATATTCGTGCTTCAATACAAAGTAGAATCGTAAAAAGGAGCTGCACATGGATCTTGCTGAGAATTTCCGTGTGCAAAATAACATTTGTGTAGAATGCGGATGGCTTCAATTCAAACTGGAAGCGTCCACACAGATCATTGTCAATAACAAAGACGATCTGGCGCAAGATGTCGCGAATCGACACGAATCCTTCCATTCGAGATGGAACTGGTAACATATCGGGATGCAAATGCTCGATTTGCCACGGGTGTGTGCATATTTGCAAATATGACGTAAGATGCGCAATCGCAGTGTGTACAAGGTGCAACACGATGTCGATGATGGGCTGAACGATTGGAGGCACGTTGCGAATAAGTGATTGGTTTTGGTTATGGTTGTGTTCGTGCTCCTGTAACTGAATCTTCAAATCCTCTTCAAAATATAAATACATCTGGTAAAGATGAATCTCGTCATATTCTGCGAACGGAACTTGCGGCTGTTGGCCGAGCTCCAATGTGTATTCGTTACGTGAAAACATTGCTTCATTGTGGCCACGGTGATCGAACTGCAGCTGATGATTATGTTGAGGGTGCGAATTGTCTTGAGATATGTTGAGGGTGCGAATTGTGTTGAGAGTGGTGATCGTGGGGGTGTGAATGTTGATCGTACTCAGGACGGTGATGGTGCTCGTGATGAGAGCGATGCTCGTGGTGGAAACGATGTTCGTGGTGGGAGTGATGCTCGTGGTGAGAACGATGTTCGTGGTGTTTGGAATGATGAGAATGGTCGCGAAAAGAAGGATCTCCGTGGTGGTGCGCGTGGTGCTGCGGTCGATCTGACCTCACTTTCGTCTCCATAAATGACGGTTCTTGACCACCCTGAATCACTTGATGATGGATTGGTCGGCGCACAAAGGCCCCCTGAACACAGGTCCGAAGGAAGATGCCCCAAGGCACATCGCGATATTCAGCTTGGTGATGCTGGAAGAAAAATTTACTGCGAGCTGTGACAAGTGTAGTGCTTTCTCTGTAAGTCGGGTGTACGTAATATTTGAGAAACCCCTTCATAAACTTGGCGTGTAGTTGCATTTCGTGCAGAACGTTTACGCGATACACATGTTGTCTGTCCTTCTTTTCGAAACTGATATCAACGTATTTTTTGCGATCCAGTGCAAATTTTAGCATGAAGTTGTACACGGAAATATTGAAAAAGTGATGCGCTGGCACGAGTAATACCGAACGGGAATTCGCTGGCATAACTTTTATTTTTCGCTCCAGAGATTCCAGTTGTTCGGCAAGAGTGGCTGTGGCGCTTGCTCCTTCAGCATCGTCCTGTGCTTCGGTGTGAAGTGTCGTGCATCCACCTGATTCAGCTGAGTAAAAGGCATGTCAGTATGAACATCCACTTTGACATTGTGCATTCATAAGCATGATACTATAAACACAACAAGGCGGCTAGTAAATGCATAAGTAAATAAATACTCTCACCAGAATACGTGTGATAACTACCGGCACCGTATGAAATATATGCGTGTTTCGACTCAGTGGCGGCGATGCATTCAAACACCATGTAGGAACCCACCCACAAGATATGTTTGTATCGTTTGGCCATCATTGTTTTGTTCAGAACATGCATTTGTGTTCTGGTTCCGTAATTGTGTGCAAATTCATTCTGTCGGTGTTCGCAGTCGTCGCTGGTGTGCTCTTGTAAGACAAGAATGGGCGTGACGCACTCGACGATGGAGAAAAAAAAGTCGTTTCCACGTTCGTGTCCAATAGCACAAAATGTATGATTCTGGTCTTTTCCGTCATCGTCTTCGTAAATCCCGCGGGCCATGTACGGTGTATTTTGCAGCATGGAGGTACTACAAAAAACATCCCCCATGCACTTTGGATACGCCCCTTCGTCGTGCATAAACTTACCCTTCTGGATCTGGGTTTCTGTGATCTTTTTTTGTACAAATCTGTGTACCACCCAACAAATCAGTCGACGTTGAAAGGAGACAAGGGAGTTCCAAGCGCATTTACAACATTTTTCTCCAGGAATGACAATCAAAGCAAACGTCAAATCATCATCACAAAAGCAAGGATCTTTATTGAGGCGTAGCAAGCGGCTGCAAGAAATATCAGAGACACGAAACGACCAGCACAACGAAACTGGGTGGCACTTACCTCATGACAGCCTCCTTGTGCACGACGATGGTCCGTATAATCTGTAGAAATGATTGTACAGAGTCTTCACAATCGAATCCCTCAAAAAGTGTGTCGTCTGTCGAAAGCGGGACAAGACTGCGTCCACTGTTCCACCTGACGCATGCAAAAGTGAGAATAAAGTCACGACACACAAATTCGCACGAGTCGACTGCAAACATTTCTGAGCGTCGCTGTGTTACCTCTTACGAATGTCTTCGCCAATCAGATCGACACGGTAACTCCTGTTTCCGAGTTGTCCAAGATGCATGCTGTAACATAATATGCTGAAGAAATTGTTAATCAATTCCTGACTAGAAACCCGAGAATCGTGACCAAAGATGACGACGGCGGTCAAAATGACGTTTTGCACGATGAGCATACACATTTCATGTTCCGTCATGAGCTCGTGCGATCGACCGATGGAGACCAGTGTGCCGTACAGGAGTGACACGTATGTTTCTGTATTCTGGCGCAAAATCATATATTCGGCGCGCTTGAGTTTAGGTCGAGTTTCTCTGCCACTTTCGATGTTTATGAAAGGCTTGAGCAGAAGTTTACCCGACATCATGATCACTCGATCACGGAAAACCTTGCGCAATTGCGTGACGCGTGTGTCACAATTGAGAGTGTCTGGAATTACCGACGACTGTATGAAGCATTTGGATTGATTTGACATGGGTTCCTCCCAAAGACTACCATGAAATGGCAGCATCGTCGACACAACACCATTTTTACAAATGACAGGAACGACGGCGGCAAAACTGTTACTGAATTCCGGTGCGTCTTCAATACTAAAGGTCAATTCAATAAAGGCAACGTCGTGCACATTGTTTGTGCAATCACTGTAAAGAGACAAAATACTGCGTAAGCATTGTCGGAATCGGGTGGCACATTGAGAATTTTCTTGCGTCGTGACTTCATTCTGGCCGCTCGCAGTCCCCTGTGCACGGGTACCGTCGTCGATCAGGTCGCGTAGCTCAGAAACCAGTTTATTTTCACTCTCACCTCCGTGTGGTGCAAACTGCACATCTTCCATACAAATAGACAAAACGTTTCCACGACTGGTAACCGGCAACGTCTGTCCGGTACTCAAATTGAATGCATAAAAACAAAATTTACTACTTTTGTTATTTGGCAAGACAGATCGATGATAAGAACCAAGATTCACGGTTGCAGTGCTTTCAGTCATCGCTACCGGGCACATCTGTCTTGGTCAATTCTTATATACTTGAAGAATCTGAGATCGGATCCATCTTCTGTCCAAGGTATCTCTTTTGAAATATTTACCCACCACGGAGCAAACTTTTGAGTCCGTATGATCAACACGATATACTTCCCAAGTCACGTGAACATAAATAGACTTTCGTCTGCATATAAACGAGCAAGTTGTGTCCTCTTTTTCTGATTTTGTTGTGCATCGGTTGAGCGTCCCATGATTGAAGTTATGAACGAAACGGAAACGTCTGCACAAGACACGGATCATGAGGTGGAAATCCAACCGGCGAGGTCGGCAGGCGCAGCGAGCCCCAAACGTGTCAAAATTGAAGGGGATAAAAATATAAGCTATGCTGCAACTGCAGCACCGTGCAATGTGAATACGGGTTCGCTCATGGATGAAATGCTGTGTCGTGAGGTTCCATTCGCAGACAAAACTTGTAAAGAGGAGGATGTCATTAGTGTGCAGACACTGCCAACAATAGTGGTGGATTATGATTTCATATGCTTGCTCGCAAATCGTGTATATGCAACACTTGGGCCTGGATTTTCCGAAATTGTTTATCAAAAGGCTCTGTCGCACGATTTATCGGAATATCACATCGAACACGATATGGAACAGATAATTCCTGTCATGTACAAGGATACTGCCATCGGCGCGGTGCGAGCTGACATAGTGGTTCAAAAGAAAATGGTCATTGAACTGAAAAGGGTAGTTCGAATCACGAGTGCCCACCTGCAGCAAGCTGAAATGTATGCGAGATTGCTACAGGTGTCCGAAATTATTGTTATAAACTTCCCCTGCCAAGCAAATACAGCAGTAGAAGTGTGTGTGTTTGGCGACGACCAGACGTGGAATCCGATGATACGCTTCACCAAATGACATTTCAATGAACCAAATGACATTTTAATGAAGCAAATGACATTTTAATAAACCAAATTGAAAAAATAGACCATCCTCGTTGTCAAATGCACATTCCCTTGAACACGTGTGCAAAATCAGTGGTGGAAAAATGATTATTCTTCGCCCAGAAGTCCATGTTCGCCTCCAGGTTGTGTGGAATGTTGCAGGACAGGGTGAGCTCTTTGTTGCTAGAAGTGTGTGTGTTTGGCGACGACCAGACGTGGAATCCGATGATACGCTTCACCAAATGACATTTCAATGAACCAAATGACATTTTAATGAAGCAAATGACATTTTAATAAACCAAATTGAAAAAATAGACCATCCTCGTTGTCAAATGCACATTCCCTTGAACACGTGTGCAAAATCAGTGGTGGAAAAATGATTATTCTTCGCCCAGAAGTCCATGTTCGCCTCCAGGTTGTGTGGAATGTTGCAGGACAGGGTGAGCTCTTTGTTGCTAAGTTCCAGACGCCGATTGAAGATTTCGACAGTATGCTGGTAGAAGCGAATGCGCATGGGCATTTCCACATAAGCAATGACATACATTTGTGCAAAAAACGATAGCGTCATCAGCGTGCGGTGCACCTGGCCGAAAATGCCATTAAAACACTCTTCAATAAAGCGATTAATCATCACCAGCAACGCAGCATTGCTCATATCAATGTTGTTGCTGATTTTGTGGAGCAGCGAAATTGTCATAGTAATCATGCCCTGAATGCGTGTATGTTTAATGACGTAGGTATTGACTGTTTCATTTACGATATTGCCAAACAAGGACGTAATAAAGTCGAATTTGTTGTCGAGATATTGTGGCTGTAGACTGATGATGAGTAACGTCACTTGTTGTTCCGTACTTGATTTGGAGGCCCAGGCGACCGGATGAATAGGCAAATCGGGAGGCATATTTTCAGTTTCTGGTGATACTGCTGCCGTTAATTGATGTTCACGTCTCAAACTCCTGAGCTTCGTACGCAACGAAAGTCGACACTGCCGTGGCCACTCGTTGCTCGACATGAGTGAAACGGTCTCTTGGCGTTCTTGCACGTAATTCTCGACCTTGTCGCAAAGCAAGGCGTATTGTGGCAAATTCATGCTTTGCAGCACCAGACACAAATCAAACATAATATTTTGAGTAGTAATGTTGGTTCCAATGTGCCCAAGAATGTGGAAAACCATTTCGGCATGATTTGTGATCTGAGCGGCCTGCAACAGCATGCTCACTACAAGAGCTCGATGCATCTCGCAATTGTAGATAGCCAAGAAAAGACGGATGGTCAAATTGGCGATGATGCTCTGCGGCACGTTGTTTTGCTGAGAGACACAAAGAAAACATGTCAACCGGTAAAAATTCAAAATATAGCCGACAAATCGTCCGTTCACAATCGGTAACCGCCACGCACGCTACGTCTGTGTAAGTTTGTGCGTGATTCATACCTCGAGTGTGTTGTAGATAATTAAAACAGGACTGCTGTTGCGTTCTTTCTCCTGATACCGCTCGCGCATCTCAGCAACCATTTCCACAAACGTGTCCACATGTAACATGTTGATGAGTTCCACCCATTCGTTTATGTGCATAGTCGTTAAGTTGTGTATCAAGCCCGTCTGCTCACCGCAAAGACATACGTCAGTTCAAACTTGTGTTTGTGTGAAGAGGCGAAGAGATGAAATGGCGCTCTGCACCTGTATCGTTTCGTGATTAAATGTTCCTACATTCACGCCTGCGTCACGCAACGTGTCTAGGCATGTGTTCACGTTGGAGCTTTGTCCAAAAGAATAGACAAATCGGAGAATGATCAAACGGTGCAATCGTGTCGACGATGGTTTGATTGCGATGTTGCTCGTTTCCATGAAACGGTTCAGGAGTTCGGGCATATTGGTGCGTTCCGACATCTCACACACTCTGACATCTTGGTTGCACGCTGAGATTATTATATACTAGAAAGCTTGCCTTTGTCTTGATCTCAGTATTACGAAGACTATGGACGTGTGCGAAACGATCAAATTGTCCTATTCAAAACACGTATTACGTCCTGTTTAATGATGACAACTTTTCTGGAAGACCGTGGCCAAGACAAGGTGACCATGTGCACATAAGTGTCAACATAAATCGTGATAATAGTACAAGAAACGGACGCTGCGCACGTCGATACACTGAGTTGGAGTTGGTTGGAGTGGGGTTATTTGACGAGAGAGTGTGAGAGCGAGAGAGAGAGTGAGGAAGAGAGTGAGAGAGTTTGAGAGGGAGGAAGAGAGAAATAGAAAGAGAGAGGAGGGAGTTTAGGGTTTTAGGGTTTGGTACAATACTTTATTATCTGATACGCGATTACATTCTTTCGGTCCATCGCGGCCACAGTAGATGATGCCAGCCTTGTGACGCACAAACACCCAAACGCCGTCGAAAATAATGCGTGTCTTGAAAGCACAATTTTGGTTTCAAAGCGTCGCTTGACGGTAAAATATTACATTACGTGGAACATCTCCACAATGTACCGGTGAAGACATCCACGATATGATATCGAAACTCACGTTTTTAGTGTGATTTTTTACAAGTTTCCAATCCTGATTTGATATGATGCGCTCGCCCGCGGAATCGGCATGAATTCGGGAACAGAGCGACTGAGTTTTCTGGGAGGCCGAGTCGCACGACAACATTAAAGATTTCATCCTATCAATTCTTGTTTGTAGAATGTGTGCATCCGCACCAGGTGTGTTAATTGCGCAGAATTCGACCAGCCGTTCTTTCATGCTTTCTTTGACAGATTCCAAAACACTCACCAAAGATTCCATTAAAAAATCGGCCGTACGCGCCTTCACGTTTTCGCGACAGCACACAGAAATGTCGATCTGCCGTTCAGGTGACATATAAAATAACTTTGCTTTGTGCATCATTTCTTGTTGTTGAGAAATGTACTCGTGCATCTTGAAAATAATTTTATTTCCTTGCAACCAGTGCATGTCAGGGTTTTCGCCTCGGACTCTTAATGTATTCAGTATGCCCAGTACTCGACCTCCACGAATTACACACTCTATCGCGAAAGATAATGTTTGAGCAGGCGCGCCCACGTTGTGAATGTGTCCGCACCAAAGTGTGAATTTCGTGTGTTGTTGTAGAAGTAAGCCAGATCGATGAACAACATCTATGTGGAGTCCTGTCAATTCATTAAGATGAACTTGGGACATCCTTTTTTGCCTACGCAAATCACGACGATGACACCGTAGTTCACTTTTATAGTACGAGTGTAGGTTGGCGTAGGGGAATGCGTCAGAAAGACAGTGTTTCACTTATCGTTTGATATCCGAAATTTCTGCAACTTAATTGTTTTCGAGAGCACGTTCAGAGTATGGTTTTTATTAATGCATCAGAAACTCCTTTGGGGAGACAAGACATCTTGTGTCGAAAAGTGTGAATCTGAATGTTTGGTGTTTTTGTCAATCGATGTGCATATACAGACATCATGTAGATGTATCGATCCCCGTAGATGTGTGCGTACGCGATGCCTGAATTTGTGTGTGTATATTTAAAGAAGACCGGCGATTCCGATAATCAGGGCGCGAAGTTGTACTTCGGCAACACTAAAGGTCACCTTCTGCAGGAAATTCTCTTGTTGATAGGAGCACTTTTCAAAGTCGAGCCGACAGCAACCAATCGTGTGCTCCGTGTGGTAGCACGTTTGTGTATCCATCGTTAGCGGGGCGCGCTTGTATACCATCTTGTTGCTCTGGAAGATAATATGGCGTGTCGTCTCAATGTCGATGACAATTTCCACAAAAAACGACGCACACTTGCGCATCTGTGCAGTCAGACTACGCGCAGACGATCCCCGCACGCCTGCACTCAGCTCTATGTTATCAGGCCATACGCCTTGACGGGCGTGAAGAGCCGAGCGATCAATCGTCATATGAATCGGAATTTGAGCAAAGGGCTGGCTGTTCATTCCTGGATTGGCATCTTTATAGAGCACGAAACGCACCACCCAGGGCAACGTTTGATACACTACGGTAATGGTCTGCCGTGCCAATTGCAACGTGGAAAAATGAGTGTCGTGATTCCTCTCCACCCTGTCGCGCTTGCGAACTACGTCGCATAACACACATAAAACCATCCACATTTTGGGACACATCCCATCCGGTACTTTGGCCGAAATGTCAATCTGCACATTACCACCAAAACGACAGATTGGGCACTTGAAACCAGTTGTCAGGAAAGCGTAGAGGAGGGGTAATCCAGCAAACTGGTGACCGCATGTTGTCACCTTCAGACATCCCACGTCCTTTGTTTGGTCTACAATCGTGCGCAGGAGTTTCCACGCTGCTGAATTCATTACTTTGGTCGCCTTGGCGTAAACATCGCCCTCGAGCATGTAGATCTTGCTTCGCAGAAAAGCTTTATCGTCATGATCCCAGCAACTTGCCATTGTCAGCACACATTCGACAGCTTCCTTTGAGGATTCGCCATCGACATCTGTCGTGTTTTGCGTTGTCGACAGTGACGAATTGGATGCGCTCGGTGATGCACTTGTAGTCATTGGCTTCTCGCACACGCTCAAACGTGTGTCTGCAAGCGTGTCTGCGCATGGCAGAGTGAAAATCATGGAGAATTTTAGTGGACCAAGAAATTTCGACTCTTTTGAAGTTTCATCAAAAATTCGTCTCTATTTATAGGCACAGGAGCATCCGTCGTGTGATTACGCATCTACAAGTTGATACACACAACATCCCATATTCCTTGCGTGAAAGTTCATGTTTACGAACATGCTTATGCCTTTGGCGTAATGTGCAATTATGCATTACCCAAAAAAGATTAAAAATATATATGAATACGACAATGCGAGGTGCTCGTATTGCGATTGCTTTAGCCAAGGATACACACAAGATTGGCATACACGACAATATCCTATATAAGCCGACGATC
>Ga0209491_10008949_pt1 | contig 12481 bp, 8 predicted proteins | sample BON02_FD_187213 | JGI IMG/M metagenome (GOLD analysis project Ga0209491, IMG submission 187213) | Freshwater microbial communities from Lake Bonney liftoff mats and glacier meltwater in Antarctica - BON-02 (SPAdes) (version 2) | ecosystem: Environmental > Aquatic > Freshwater > Ice > Glacier... | reverse complement strand
TATACATATATATTTATATACATATACATATACATATACATATTTACATATACATACAAATATGTATACGTATACATATATTCACACATGTATGTATATACATATATTTCTACCTATTGGAAACGTGACCAACATCGTACACACACACGCACACACAGACACTCACACACGCACATATATATATACATTTATACATAGATATTTATACATATATATATACATACATACATACACATATATACACATGCATACATACATTTATGTATACGTATATATACGTATATATATACACACACATGTATGTATATACATTTATTTCTACCTTTTTGAAACATGTCCAACGTCACGTCGCATGTACACACACACACACACACACACACGCACATACATATATATATATACATATATATATATGTATATGTACATATACATACATATACATATATACATATGTATACATACATATATGTATACGTATATATATATACACACATGTATGTATATACATATATTTCTACCTTTTTGAAAAGTGACCAACGCCGCATCCTCCTCTGTCAGCAGTCCGGGAGTCTTGGCTGGTGAAATTTCTCAAAAGTCAGTTTGGTACTGAATACACTCCATTAAATAACCATAAAGCTGACTTTTGAGAATTTTGGTTTTTCATCATGAGTCCTGGTTTCTTGGCTGGTGGAATTTCTCAAATGTCAGCTCGCTCGTCGATTTACTGCGTAAAATCATCACAGAGCTGACTTTTGAGAAATTGTGGGCCGCGTGATCTTCTGTCAGCGGTTCAGATGTCTTGGCTGTGTGTATGTGTGTGTGTGCGTGCGCGTGTGCGTGCGCGTGTGTATATATGTATATATATATATGAACATTTATGTACATATATATGTATACATGTGTATATGTGTATACATATATATATGTATGCACATATATATATGTATTCATATATATATATATATGTATATGCACACTTATGTATACATAAATATGGTTATATATAAATATACAAATAGTTATACATACTTATATACAGTCATGTACATATATATATATATAGATATGTATATATACATTTATGTATATATAGATATGTATACACATACATATACAAATACATATATATATATATATATATGTATATATTCTCATATATATTTCGAAGAGTCAGCTCTCTATATATATAAATTCTCAAGAGTCAGCTCCATCGTCATTTTACATAGTAAATTCAGTAGAAGACTGACTTTTGAGAAATTCTACCCGCCAGATCGTTTGCGATCTCGCCTGCAATCTCGTCTGCCGACTTGCCTGTTTGTCGAGTTTGTGGGTGAGATTGTCAGTGAAGAGTTCGTGGGTGAATTTATGAGTGAGTTTGTGAGTTCGTAAATAAGTTTGGACTGCGATTTCGTCTGCCGATATGTCTGTGCGCCGAGTTCGTGAGTGAAATGTTCAGTGCAGAGTTCGTGGGTGAATGAGTGAATGAGGTGTGGAATGACTGCGATCTCGTCTGGCCTGCGTGCCGAGTTCTTGAGTCAGTGATGAATTCGTGGGTGAGTGAATTTTTCAGTTCGTCAAAATAAGTTTTGAACTGCGATCTCGTTTGTCGACTTGCCTGTTCAAAGTTTGTGAGTGAGACAATCAGTGAAGAGTTCGTTGGTGAATGAGTTTGTGAGTTCGTAAAAATCAGTTTGTAAAAATGAGTTTTGGAACTGCAATTTCGTTTGTTGACTTGCCTGTGTTCTGAATTTGTGAGTGAGACAATCAGTGAAGAGGGATGTTGTAGGTTTGTGAGTGAATTCGTGAATGAGGTGTCAGTGGGTACGCCTGTGATCCCGTCTGCCGACTTGCCTGTGTGCCGAGTTCGTGAGTGGGTCAGTCGATGCAGAGTTCGTGAGTCAGTTCGGAGTGAGTTTGTGCTTGAGTTCGTAGTGGGTGAGCGAGTGAGTTTGTGAATCAGCCACTCGCCATTGCTCGAGCACCGCTGCACGGGTCGTGAGTGAGTTTGTGGTGAGTTCGTGCATAAGCCCTTCGAGTGCCGCTGTGCCAGTGCCTGAGCGCCGCTGCGCGGTTCGTGGGTAAGTTTGTGGTTTCGTGAGTCAGTTAGTGATTGGGTTGAGAGATAGGCCGCTTGTGCCCAAACGAGAGTACGTGAGCGAGTTCGTGAGCGATTTTTTGAGTAGGTTCGTGCGTGAGGTCGTGGGTTCGTTAGTTTGTGAGTGGATTGTAACAGCGCAGTTGTGAAAGCACCACTTTCTTGTGCCGTGTTTGTGCGTGAGTTGATCAGTGACGAGTTCGTGATTGAGTTCGTGTGCGATTTCTTGAGCAGCTTCGTGCATGAGTGGGACTGTTAGTTCGTGAGTGAGTAGTGGCAGCGTTGTAAAAGAGTTGTAAAACCGCCACTTGCCTGTGCCGTGTCTGTGAATGAGTTAGTCAGTGATGCGTTTGTGAGTGACTTTGTGATGAGTTTGTGAGTGAGTTTGTGAGTTCGTCAATGAGTTCGTGTGTGAGTTCGTGGTGGGTTCGCGAGTGAGTATATGTGAGTTCATGAGTGAGTTCGTGAGTGAGTGGTGGAAAGAGCCACTTGCCTGTGCCCGAGCCACCGCTGCGTGGCTGAATGGAGATGATAGTATCGATGAGATATTTGGTTTCTGAATTGTCGAACGCCACCGCTGCATTTCGATGTAAGCCAAACACCTCGGGCTTATCTGACAACGGCAGTTTGTCAATGTATTCACGGATCCCTGTCATGTCCTCGTCGGGGGGGGCGTAGTACAGCCCATCAGCAGTGTAACGGTAGTCGTGGTCTTGAACTGCCTCCGCACAGATATAGGTGCCCAGCAATGCCGCAACTGTGCGTTGGTCCATATAATCAGTCACACGCCCGCCGTAGTTGACATCCCCCATGATATAACGCAGCGTTTCATACGGCACGTCGTCTTGCTCCTCGATATACATGCGCAAATTGGCCATGGCCGTCAAAATGTCAGACTGATTCCATTCGTAACGAATATTCCATCCGATCGCCCCGTATTTGCGACGTTCCTGGATGACTGCGTGGAAGAAAGTAAGGCCGAACAGCAACTTTTTCCACGCTCTTGCCTTCACTTTATTGCCCGCTCCATCTGCTCCTCCGCTAGCGCCACCCTCATCAAAATACATGATTTCTTCTTCTGTCAAGTCTTCATAGGTGCGCTTTAAGTTCGCGCGCAGTCCCTTGGGTGGCTCGTTAGTCAACTTGATTCCCGACTGCAGGATACTGGCTGGAAAGATTTTGGAAGGCATGCTCGATAGCCACAACCGAAAATCATCATTTAATTTCATCGTCTGATGCGACTCCAGGAGCATTTCGAGGGACGGCATCCACGAACTTGCGAGGTGGCAGTTCTGGAGACACACCCAATCCCCTCCATCGCGTCCTGCAGCAATCAACGCCTCAGCAATAGGTCCCTGCCCTTGCCCAAGAGAAATCATTCTCAGGCGTTCAAACACTCCCATATCTCGCGCCAAGTTTTGAAGGTACAACGTGGGGTCGGCTCCCGTAGACAGCACGAAAATAATGGGTGTTAAGGGCGCGGAGTCTTTAAATGATGACGCTAGGTCAAAAGGTGGCACGTCGATGTAGTGCTTGCCGATGTTGTTCAGGATGAAGAGTGTCAGTGCTGACACGATCTTTTCGTCACGCATAGCTCGGAGGACTAGGAGGTTTTGAAAGGCGCTCAGATTTTTTTGCCATTCCAACGGCAATGGCAGATCTTGCGGGTTGTCGCTCATATACCAGGTTTTCCAGACATGAGGATCAAGGGAGAAGGAATTGAGAAACCCATCAAAACCCGGCAACGCCTGCAAGTTAACTAACGCCCCCAGTACTACATTTGAGAGAATGTCTTCAGCTGGATTTGGCGGGAGTACGGCTTCGTCCACAAAACCCCCTTTCGACAAGAAAAAGGCCCACTCGGCGTTTGAAATAGAGTGTAGTTCAAGTCGCATGATCTGGACGGCAATTAGAAACGAAAAGAGCTTCTTGTCTTTTTCGAATAAGCCGCGGCACACTTGGGTATAGACGTCTTGTGTAATCACCTGGATCATGAGCATCACACGTTCAGGCACATCATTTGACGCAGTTGCCTTGTCCATGGAACTTTTGAATAACGTCACAAAAAACTGCAGCGAATACTGATACATCGGATCGATCGCCGACAGATCCGCAACGACAAAGTACAAGAGCGCGCCGCGCTTGGCGACGGGGCGATACCCCTCACACGCGACATCGATTTTGATTTTGGTATCCATTGCCTGCGTGACTTGCTGATTGACTTCAGTGCTTGTGACTTTCGAGGCCTTCAACGTCGTGATAAGCTCAGCGTCGTCCAATATGTTGCCCTCCGAATTCGCGAGCATGTACAGAATCTTGTCCTCCAAATCCTTGAGCTGCTTCTGCCCGCTCGCGATTTGCACCACAAGCAGATTTTTCTCTTCCTCCAACTCAGGGCGCTCATGTGCCACAACCTGCACGAGCAGCTGATCCTCGAGTCCCTTAGGCGTGACCGTAAAATTGACAACAGTCACTTTGACGCACACTTCAGGAGGGTAGTGCGGATTGGGCAGTTTAGTCGTGATATAAAAACGGAACTCAGGACTATAATCCACATCCGTATCACCAAGCCGGATGAGCAGACGGCCGCTCTGCTTAAACACTTGTCTGCCCAACACAGGCTCCAGCGCAGGGTCGAGTGACTCTTCTACATTTTCGAGGAGGACGGGGTTGCCCACGCGAATGCAGTTTTCCAAGGTGCGCAGGTAGGTAGATTCTGTTAATTTGATCACCTGCACACGGTTCGCCTTTTCTTTCGCGCGAATCCAGCGGTTGGCTTGAGTTTGAGGATCAATCATTAACGGCCAGCGCCGTCCCCTCGTCACAATAATTGCGTTTTCCACGGATAGCGGATCGGCGGGCAATCCTTGAATGTTCCACTCGCGAATCTCTGGCGGATCTCCAAGCACGCGCTCAAGACTGAAGGCCTTATCCGCAGGAATGTCATATTCAGCGCACGTGCGCACCCACTCATCAAGCATCTCCTGGCGAAACGTTGAGGTAAATGGGCCTGCATACGCAATGCTCCCGGCCGCCAGTAGAATGTTGCCAGTCAGATCAATCTTGTCCTGATTCAACTGCTTCAGCTCGTCCAACCACCGCACCTGCTCGTTTGCAAGACCGCCCGTCAACTCAGTGGCACGGATGAGGCGGCTGTTGCACTGGTCGCTTTGATGTTGCAGATCGTCGCGTTGTGCCAAGGTGGTGGCGAGTTTGTCCTCGAGTGCCTTAACTCGATCCAACACCTCCTTCAGCTCCGCTTGTTTGCCAGCAAGCAACGTAGTCATCGCAGCAACAGAATCCTGCGCCTCTTTTAATTTCTTCTTTTTTGGCTCCACGTTTTTGGCCACGCGCGCATAAACATCCATCGCGCGGCACCACATGCACAAGGATTTTGCGGCTTTGGAGACTTTTTCTACTTTCTCCGGCACAAAATCTGGGTTGGCAATGTATTTGGCGAGCCCCTTCAGAATTTTGTCAGAAATGTTGTCCTTGTCATAGGTCTCAAGGCCGCCGAGAAAATTCGAATCGTTCAACAGTTTCTTTGAATCATCCCACGTTGGCTTCGATCCTTTCAGAATACACACGGCCTCCATCACAGTCTTGACAAGCTCAGGAGGATTCGCAAAGTTTTTAATCTCTGTGATATCACCTTTGTTGAGCGACTTGAGCGCTTTCACAGCCGAATCAAATGCCGGAAGAGCCTCATCCAAATCCTTCTGCGCATCGGTTGCGATTTCGGAAGCCTCTTCCGTTGCCACTTTGACCTTGGCAGCTTCAGTTTCCACGTTTTCTTGCACGATAGAGGCTGATGCCTTATCCTTTGTAACCACCTCGATGAGCTCCGCCGTCTCTTTTCCTGCCACTACGAGAACAGGCTGCAGTTTCACGATCTCCTGTTGGAGTTTTTCGACCATGGCGTTTGTAGACACCAATTTGTCGCAGCCGTTCTGATAGCGATCCACTTTGTCTTGGTTGCTGTTGCGCTCCGTGGAAAGCATTGCAGTATACATATTAATAAGCTCCAAATATGAGGTTGGTGTCACGTACGTGTGCCGTCTCAACTCATCCAGAAATTTCCCGGCGCCTTTGGCGACATTACGGTGGATCGACATGCACACGTTGCACACTGCCGCCACCAAACTCTCACTTCCCAAATCCACCTTGGCGAGAAATTGCCGCGCGACGGAAATGAGGGCGTCGGAAGGCCACGGCAAGAACCAGTCGATCGTGCAGCAGTTGACGAGCGACGGAAACATGCGCAGCCTGTTGCGAAACGAATCGCCGACGGGACTGAATGCCAATACGCAGTGCAGATTCTCGCGGCACTGCTGCACAAAAAACGCAAAGAGCGCGTCTTTTGTCTCCATTTTGCCCGCCGCCTTGGCACGTGCACGGACCATGTCAACTATCTTTGCTATCTCCTCGGGCAGAAACAGATCGGGGACCTCTCCGGCGTTGAGTATGTTGTTGATGTCCTCGAGGAAGCTTTCGTTGATAATCTGCGTGTCTGTAAAGAGAAAGACGGTGGGTTTGCCCTCGCCGCCCGCTTGCATGAGCAGCCGTTTGAGATCCTCATGGAACTCATTCATGCTGTACCCGCGCGTGAGCTCGATTTGGAAGCACTTCATATCGGCTGATTAAAATTCTCAAAAGTCAGCTCTATAGGTACTCTATGAAGTAAGTTCAGTAGCGAGCTGACATTTGCGAATTTCTACCAATGAAGGATGCCAATCTCGTTAGACTTTGACGCCCACTTCCTCCCACTCCTGCAAGCAGCGCGTTGCCGCGAGGCTGGCGTAGCAGACGCGCAATACGGCCTACGTGCTGAATGGCGTCCTTGAAAAACACCAGGTCCATGGGTTTGTTGAGGTTTAGAGTGTAGTCTTCTGCGAACTCGCATAGTTTCGCGTCTGCGACTTGCATGTCAGTCACCTGTTGCAGCCATGTAGATTCAGTCACAGCAATATGTAGAGTCATTTGCAGCCATATATAGAGTCTGTTGCAGCCATATATAGAGTCTGTTGCAGCCATATATAGAGTCTGTTGCAGCCATATATAGATTCAGTCACAACAATGTGTAGATTCATTTGCAGCCATATACAGAGTCAGTTGCAGAGATCTATAAAGGAAAAAATTCGCTGTGAATTGCATGTCAGTCGCCTGTTGCAGCCATACAGATTCAGTCCATATGTAAAGTCATTTACAGCCATATATATAGTCAGTTGCAGCCATATATAGAGAAACAGTGTCGCTGTGAATTGCATGCCAGTCACCTCAACGTATGACCCCCCCGGCCCCTGCAAAAAGTCGCCCCAAACCACGTCGACAAACATGTCAGCCGTCCACGCTTTTCCGAAGTCGTTTTCCAGCACCTCGATGATTTTGTGGTCGTACCAATTCCTGTCAATCTCGTCGATGAGCCGGTCACGGAACACCTTGGAGCATTCGTGTGTCCATAGTCGCAAGAGACTCTTGGAGTCTGCCAAATATTCTCACATGTCAGCTCTGTAGGTGTTCTATATAGTAAATTCAGTAGCAAGCAGACTTTTGAGAAATTCTACCAGGCACATGTTTAGGTTCGACCATGAGAAGGCCCTGAATTACTTTCGCGAGATCACGCAGATTGAAGGTGTAGTGTGACTTTGAAGGCGTGGGCAGCAGCGCCTTTTGAATGTCCTGATATACCGTGAGAGTGCCATTCACAAGAGGATTCGCGAGCGCCTGAAAATCTGGCGGGAAATCCACGAGAAAGCCTTCCAAGATCGAGGCGAAGATTTTCATCATCGTCTCCTTGTTCAAGTCGGGCACATTAATCAAATGGAAATGCCGGAGCAAACGCGCGGTCACCACTGATCTCCCGCCACCTGGGGGGGCATTCGCCGCTATGAATTGCGTCTTTTGAACGCGCTTGAAGAGGCCAATTTTTTTCAAATCGTAAAAGCCACCGTTGCGGTCATCTTTTTGGTTTATGATTTGTCGCAGAAGCTCGATAGGAGGCTGCGCACCATACGTCTCAGTCATCGGCATGTTCAAGTCGTCGACAAAAAACAAGAAGGTTTTGCCCGAGGGGGGACCCAGCAGATTCTTGCGAATCTTCTCGAGTTTCTCTTCAAAAAAACCCTGCAGCGCGCGCGCCGAAGTCTGCGCCGAAAACGACTTGGCCTGAAAGACGTAGTCCTCCCCCGTGTGATCCAAGTAATCCATGATCGTGAGTGTTTTGCCGACGCCCGAATTTCCGCCTACAAGCACGTGGAAGCCCGCTTCAACGTCGGCCTTCAGAATGTACTTTAGGCGGGTCGAGTCAACAGTGGGCACCACCAGGTTGAAAAATGGCACGTTTTTGATGAAGTCAAACGACGGCACCTTCCACTTGATCCACGATCCAGTGTTCTCGTCGACCTTCCAGTCCCAGATGCTCAAAGTTGCGGGAAGACTAGAAATCCATACATAGAGTCAGTTGTAACCACATATAGAGTCAATTGCATCCATATATAGAATATGTGGCACACGCCAGACGCTCGCTCGGTCTGAGACATGCCGCCCCAGCAGAGAGAAAAAGAGCGAACGAGAGAGAGAGAGAGAGAGAGGGCGAGAGAGGGAGAGAATAAAACACAGAGAGAGACTGAGCGAAAAACATACACAAGGACAGAGACAGAGAGATAGACAGAGAGAGAAGGAGATATACCTGGCATCCAACGACTCCGCCACCAAATTGCGCGCGAAGTCGTCGAACTTCTGCATCGACGAGTCGTGAAGATTGCCGCCAAACACCCAGATATAGCAAAAGGTGAAAAACTGCGCCAGCATGAGATCGAAGTTTTCGGCTGTGACGCCGTACTTCTCGCTCAGAAACGTGTCAAGCAGATTGCAGAAACTCGTGGTAAGATTGATGTCAACCGACACGATGTTTTCGCGGCATTCCTTGCGCAGAAAGTTTAAGGTCTCGTCCACGACCTTGTCGAAGAATTCCATGAGCTTTGTGGCACTGCCCTCAAAGCGTAGCTCCATTGAGTTCTGCGCCCATGACTGGGCCTGAGGACGCCAACCAAGATAGATCGGCTCCAGATAGACCATGCCGCATCTGCTCACAGTGGCGGGCGAGGCAACAGAAAGATCGTTGACCTCGAACTGCATGGACATGGTGGCTGGCAATTTGATACGCTCACCGTTGTTTAGGCACAGGGTTTTGTTATCGTCTAACACTGTGTTCATGGATTCGATCCAGATTGCATCGACAGGACCATCACAACACACCCACTTTTTGGCCATGTCCCCTTCTGCGACAGAATTACACGCTTCGCGAACAATCGTGCTGATAATGCCGTCAGTCCACTCCAGCGTCATGAGATTAAATTCGCCATACAACTCACCCATCGTGATCGACTTGGGGTTGAGCGTAAAGCGATCGACTTTTTCCACGAACGACTCAGTCAACCCATCCTCGTGCATTTTCGTGAAGGTGCGCGCTAAGGTGGTGGCGCACGTCGTTTTCCCAACTGCCGTCACGCCGACCAACATGATGCCGTGCCTCACCACCATTGTCTCGTGCAACTGGATAATCTTGCCTACAAAATCATCCACAACCTGCAGCTGCTGCGCCAAAAGCTGTTCTTCCATGTATTTTTTCAGTGAGCCGTAGTCGATGGCCGGTACAAACACGCCCGGAAATAGATCTTTCAGGATTGCTTCGAACAGTGGCACATCCTGCGCCAAGAATTTGGGAATGTTGCTGTCACGCAAGGCGCGGATCAGCGTGATATCTTCCACCATGTTCGGGTCCGCACGTTTGAGTCTACCCGCCATGACCAATACTGATTTCACAGCACGCATTCCAAAGTCATAATGGTCCTGCGCCGACACCTGTTCACTGGCCAGACGGTACATCGCCGTCTGTTTTCTCGAAAGCGACAGGGAATCTCCAAACCCTTCGGAAAACAACATAATTTCGGCAATTAGTCCATAGTCGGGAACCATCATAGCCATTGGTCGAAATAGCGCCTTCAAATTGTCTGGGAGCTCAGTTCGGCCAGCATAACCAGGATTCATCGTGATAAAGCAGCCATAGTTTCTGTTGAGTCTGATTTCCTTACCGAAGAAGTCAAAGCGATCTTTGTTCTGTTTGAGGGCGTCGCAAATCGTCATGATTTGCTGCGCAATGACAGACAAGACCTCAATGTCGATACGGTTGAATTCGTCGAAGCAGGCCCACACTCCAGCCTGTGCAAGTCCAGAGAAGAATTTCTCCATCATCTTATAATCAAGACCATCCGAGCAGTTGAAAACCACGACAGGATACGCAAGAGCTTTGCCGAGATCCTTCACAGACTCTGTCTTGCCAGTGCCAGCAGGTCCCGCTGGGGCGCCTCCCAGGAGAAGATTGAGCGCTCCGGTCAATGTGACGAAGCACTTGTCGGTGAGCGGTGTGATCACCAGGCGTGCCACAACGCCAAGATATTCCCACGCATAATAAAACCAAGCATTCGTCTGGCGAACAATGACCCCGTGCTGCTCATTGACAGTAGGCTCGTCCCAATAATACCGCAGCTGACAAATCCATGCAAATTCTGTCACGGCAGAAACCTCATCGCGAATGAGCCTCTTGGTGACATCGCGCGCATGTACGTCAATTACAATGAGGTTGGCCATGACTGATCTCTGAATGTTGGTTAAATCTTTCCTGATAACTAGCACCATCTTGTCGATCTGCACAACCGAGAAATCGAGGAAGTCGGCAAGACCTTTGGGGTTGGATCCATCAGTGATTGTCTTGATCGAGCTCTCGCCGTTGAAAGTCCATTCCACCTGATCTATCGTTGAAATTGATGCAGCAGGAAACTGGAAGAACCAATCTTCACGACTGTCTTCACTGTAAGACTCCCTTGCCCGGATGGTGGAGTCCAGCAGACTCTGTCGCATCATAAACTCAAGATCGCACATCCAGAACTCAACTGATTTCGGTGCGGTCTCCACTGGTTTGCTAAATGCGACCTTTTCCTTTTCCGCACTGTTCATCCCAACGATTTGGACACTCGGCACACTCTGTCCCTCGAGGGGGGGTCCAGGCTCAAAATCGGCCGATGCCATTGCATCGAAGCATTTGCGTAGATGGGGTTGCACGGCCTTCGGGTCTCGGGTTTGCGACAATATTTCCAGGAGCTCATCGTTTGACAAGAAGTAAAACCGGGGAAAGCCGTTGCGCTTTGTTTCAAGATAGTCCTCCAGACTCTTTTGAATCTTTTCTAAGACCTTGTTGGCCTCTTGAAACATCCCGAGTACCCCTTCGGCCGCGCATGCTTCCATGACGTTTGGTTTCTTTTTGGTTTTGCGCATGATATCTTTATAGCTCTGGTCCACACGTAAGAAATGCACCGTTTCTAACGGCAATTGTTTTTGAATATCGGGCGCTCCAAAAATGCTACATGACCGCGCGCACACACACAAACAATCACACAAAAAACACACACGCACACGTACAATCACACGCACACGCACACACACATGCACATGCACACGCACGCGCACGTGCACGTGCACGCGCACGTGCACGCGCACACGCACATGCACACGCACACGCACACGCACACGCACATACACACGCACACGCACACGTAAAATTTTCACACCCGCATACACACGCACGTACAATCGCACACCCGCACACATACACCCAAATACATTAGTAGGGAACTACACACGAGCCTACCATGATGAGCATGGGAAAGACGGAACTCGCTCAAAATCAAGGGGGTCTGTGCACAGGGTCAAAACTTCCAGCACTAAATAAAACAAGACAAGAAAGCCGTGGTGATTGCATAGAGCAAGGCAGCAAACTTGTGCAAGCACGAGCAGAAGCGGCGTGTAGGGATAGATGCAGTAATATTGTATAGGAGTGGCCTCACCTTTCCAAGTACATCCAAGCGCGTAGAACAGCAAGCCACTCATCCAAAGTCTCCGACACCAGACTCAGCTTTTTGTCCCAAATTTCCACCTGCTGCCGAATGCCGGAAACGAAACGAGACGCCAGCATCGTCTGCAGCAGCGCCTGATTATCTTCCAGCTGAGCCATCACTTCGTCTAGCCCGCCTAGAACAAAGACATCCTTTGTCTCGCGGTAGCCCTTGATAACAAAAACCTATTTGTAAGTGGTGCTGTCAGTACAGAAATACAGGTTTATATGTATACATCAAATGCAGTTTTCGGACAGATACGTATATATATGTATCTACATTTACATACACGAAAGCATACAAACACACACACACACACAAAATGATATACATACTGTGTATACATGTATGTATATATCAATGCATATATACATATACATATATATGTATACATATATATGTATATATACATACACGTATTTGCATATATATGTAT